>Ga0209087_1000374_pt1 | contig 29354 bp, 27 predicted proteins | sample S_130805_EF_Meta_FD_187321 | JGI IMG/M metagenome (GOLD analysis project Ga0209087, IMG submission 187321) | Freshwater microbial communities from Lake Simoncouche, Canada to study carbon cycling - S_130805_EF_MetaG (SPAdes) (version 2) | ecosystem: Environmental > Aquatic > Freshwater > Lake ... | reverse complement strand
GTTTGTCCTGTATCACCAGTTGGTCCTGTTGGTCCTGTTGGTCCTGTTGGTCCTGTTGGTCCTGTCGTGCCTGTCGTGCCTGTAGGTCCTGTTGGTCCTGTTGGTCCTGTTGGCCCTGTCGTGCCTGTTGGTCCTGTTGGTCCTGTTGGCCCTGTCGTGCCTGTTGGCCCTGTCGTGCCTGTTGGCCCTGTCGTGCCTGTTGGCCCTGTCGCGCCGGTTGGTCCTGTTGGACCAGTGGATCCAGTTGGACCGATTGGTCCGGTTGGACCTATTGATCCTGTTGGACCTGTTGATCCTGTTGTACCGGTTGGTCCGGTTGTACCTGTACTACCAGTTTGACCCGTTGGCCCTGTTACTCCTGTTGGACCGGTTAATCCTGTTGGACCTATTGGTCCTGTTGATCCGCTTGGACCTGTAATACCTGTGGGACCGGTTACTCCTGTTGGACCGGTTACTCCTGTTGGACCTGTTGGTCCTGTAAGACCTATTGGTCCTGTTGCGCCTGTTGGCCCTGTTGGCCCTGTTGGACCTGTGCTACCAGTTGGACCAGTTGATCCTGTTGGACCTGTGCTACCAGTTGGACCAGTTGATCCGGTTGGACCTGTGCTACCGGTTGGACCCGTTTGCCCTGTTACTCCTGTTGGACCGGTTGGACCGGTTGGACCGGTTGGACCAGTTGGACCAGTTGGTCCGGTTGGCCCTGTTGTTCCAGTGGGTCCTGTTACGCCAGTATATCTTGTTATTACTACTGGAGGTTCTTGAATATTTATAACACTAGGAGGACCCGCACAACTTACTATATATGGTTTTGTTGCAGCTATCCTTCGATTCGCTGTTACATGACTAGACGACATTATATAATATTAAAATATATAATAATGATATTTTATGTTTCCTATATTATTTATGGTTTTTATCTTATAAGTCATATACCATTTTCAAACTCAAACAGAATGAATAGTCACTATAATTCATATTTAATATTCTTCCATAATCATCAAACAACCGAATTTGTAATCTTTGTATATCTACTGGGCCAAAATATTTTCTCGGATCTGATATTATTGCATATTCATTATTAATGATCGTATTTTCGTACCCTTTCCCATGACTTGATATTCTTGCTAAAATGTTCGGTTTCAAACCATTCTTTTCAAAAGCAGTAATAAAATTATCGTTTACGCTTTTATTAAAATCATCTACTGCCAAATATATATATTTTATTGGATTTGGTTCTATTGATTTTTCACCGGTATATCGATTGCTTCCACAATATTGAATATTCACAAATCCTAATATCCAACCTAATTTTTGTGTTAAATGCATAGAATCACTATTTCCTTTCATATCTACTGAAAAATTAAATACAATTTCTTTTATTTGATCTTCGTATTCTAAAAAAGGTTGAACCACTATCCTACCATTTCCAACATCATTTCCTATAATTCCATCTGTTGTTAATGAAAAAATAACTAATGAGAACGGGTCTTCATTATTCGGTCCGTTTGCACATAATATATCATTTATCTGTTTCACTAGTCTTTCCGCTGTATAATTTCCATCAGGTATTACAACCGTTCTTGAACCACTATATGCTACTTTACCTACCTCTCTGAATATTGTCATATGAAAAAAATTATTACAATACTCTGAACATATACTATAAAAATCTTTCGGTAGTTCTATTGCGGTCATTTGCATAGATACTACTTTATTTAATCTCATTGGAAGCGTTATCATAAAATCACTACTCGATGTTTCATAGTATCGATTTCTGAACCTTGTATCTACTGTAATATTCTTGGTTATTGTTCTCGTTGCCAATGGATTTAGTGTACCTTGATAGTACTCTGACAGTTGAACATTCAAATAATTTGTCGGCGGTCTTTCTATGAGATTCGGTATTCTTGACGTCGGCAATTCTTGCGATCTAGGCACATCACTTTTGTCCAGAATTGCGTTTTTCTGTATCGTCGTTGGCAGATTTTCCTTTTTCATTGGAAATTTCCACTGAAGAATACGGTTTTTTGCTTCTGTCAAAAAGATTATCAAATCGCGCTTGAATTTTTTACTCAAATGCCCTGAAGACAGCAATTGTTCTCTTATTTCATATTCTTTTTGCTCCACATCTGCTTCCCCATATTTAGTCTTTAATTTAAAAAACTTTTCTAAATCGACCATGCTATAATTATCGATTTCCAAATCCATCTCGTCCATCTTTATATATTGGCCGTTTGTTTTTTATTGATTTTTTTTCTTATAGAATTATATATGCCATATTCTATAAGAAAGGTCTCTAAAAAAGGGTGCTATAGTGTCAAAAATAAATATACAAAACGTGTTTTCGCTAAATGCGCAACAAAAGAAAACGCAAAACGACAACTGCGTTTATTGCGAGCGATTGAGTTCAATAAATCATTCAAATTATTACCGAAGGGGCAACGTCCTGGAGATAAAATACCTAGCAATAAAAGGATTTCTAAAAAGCGCCGATCATAATTTGATACTTTCTATGATCTTTTTAATAATCTTTTTCTTACAATTCTCTTCATTGGATGATTCCGCTATCCTACACATTATGCTTGCTTTTTCATCCATATTGGCTTCTTCCACATCTTGAAAATAATTGACCATTTTCTTACATTGAAGCTGCGAAAGTCTTGAGAACGCCTTGTCCAGATTTGCCGATTCACCTGTTGGTGTTTCTTTCTTCCATCCTTCTTGGTCTTTCACATGCATGACTTCTCGCTTGATATCTGAACAATGGATTGGACGTTTATATAAATCGTAATTTACGAGTGCTTTGTTTAATAGTCTTGAAACCGATTCAATATATCCATGATCTTTCAAACACATTAGATCTTCGTCTTCTATTACAAGTTCATTGATGAAATCTTTTAGTGTAATCGCGTCTTTACATTCCGTATTCAAAAACACATTTATATTGGTGATTTTCTTGTTTTTTGAGTTGTCTGTTGTCGAGTTATTCGAATTAGACATTGTATTTGTCATTGTATTTTGGATTGTAATTTTTTCTATCAATGATTTTTGAAGATCATCTTTTTCCTCTTGAAGTTTCATATTTTGTTCTACTAACTGTGTTTTCTCATTTATAACATTTTGAATTAATTGCTCATGCTGTTTCATAATAAAACTACAAAGAATATTCATATTTGTTTTTGCTTCTCTCAGTTGTTTTGGAATAATACCGGTTTCCCAAAATGGCTGTTTCTTTATTAATTGATTTCGCATTTCTAAGGGGTTCTTATCAGTATGAAATATTTTTGCATATTTCATTTTTTTTTGAACAGCTGATTCTGTCCTTGTTTCTTTAAAGTATATAAATCCATATAAGGAATTATTTTCCATACCAATGATGTGATATATACATTTTATTTTTTTAAAATTTTCATATACTTCGGGTGGAAATTTTTCATATACATATACAAATTTGCGATTTCGAATACTCATTTTATAACCTATACATTTTTTCTTTATATTATATTTCCTAAAATTACCCAATGTTGAACTGTGGGTAAAATTGAAAAACCATGTCTAAAAATAATTGATACGATAAATGCTAACAAAATATATTAAAACATGCTAAAAATGAAAAAATACAAAACTCTGGGTAATTTTGCTGGGTAAAATATTTTCGCGGATTTTTATGCAGCGATTCTTATGCTTTGCCACTTTTTGAAAAAAACAACTTTGTTACTGACTCAGTAAGAACGACTTTCTTGCCAACATTTCTTCCACCTATTGAAAAATGGACAAGGTCGACCTTGTCCATTTTTGAAAACCAATTCACTTTCTTGGGAATGAGATTTTTTTGAAAACTTTTTCATGGTCTTAAAAATATAACATATTAATGTTTAAGTACCATCTATAATCTAGTGAAATAAATAATACTATTCTACATTTTTGAATGCATTATTTTCTATTTTATTTTAAAATTACCCACAGTTGAACTGTGGGTAATTTTGGTTATAAAATAAATATTAACTGTATTATCATTTATCATCTCATAATTTATTAAAAAATCGAATTTACCCAAAAATACAAAACTCTGGGTAATTTTGCTGTGTAAAAATTTCGGACCGTTTTTATGCAGCGATTATTATGCTTTGCCACTTTTTGAAAAAAAACAACTTTGTTACTGACCCAGTAAGAACAACTTTCTTCCCAACATTTCCTTCAGGTATTGAAAAATGGACAAGGTCGAGCTTGTCCATTTTTGAAAACCAATTCACTTTCTTGGGAATGAGATTTTTTTGAACAATTTTTCATGGTGTTAAAAAAATATTAATACAAACTATTATAATATGATATACCATAACACTTAATCTATACACTTCATCATTTTTTACCGCATATATTTCTATCAACAGCTCATTTTACACAGAGTTAAACTGTGTGTAAAATCATTTTTCAATGTCCAAAATGTATTATTACCATACTAGCAGTAAAAATAATGAATAGTTTGTAAAAAATGAATTTGTCAAAAACTCTGTGTAATTTTGCTGTGTAAAAATTTCGGACCGTTTTTATGCAGCGATTCTTATGCTTTGGTACTTTTTGAAAAAAACAACTTTGTTACTGACTCAGTAACAACGACTTTCTTCCCAACATTTCCTTCAGGTATCGGAAAATGGACAAGGTCGAGCTTGTCCATTTTTGAAAACCAATTCACTTTCTTGGGAATGAGATTTTTTTTGAAAGTTTTTTATGGTGTTATATCTATTATTTTCTATAAAAATATATAATACAACTATGATAATAATTATAATAAATATGTATTTAGATTTTCACTGCATAAACTTCTATTATTTCTCATTTTCAGTATTTACAATATGTTATTACCATAATAGCTTTCAAAAAATTTGTAACTTACGAAAAACGAGTTTCATCAAAAACTCTGTGTAAAATACACAGATAAATTACACACATAGCCATGTGTGTAAAAAAATATGTTACCATAAAAACATTTTCAAATACAATTCATAAAAATCAACTGATACATCGTACCATATTTTTCTTATTTTATAAATTATATCTTTAATTTTTACACACATAAATTACACACATAGCCATCTGTGTAATTTATTTTGGGTGAATTTTATGCTGCGATTCTTATGCTTTGGTACTTTTTGAAAAAAACAACTTTGTTACTGACTCAGTAACAACGACTTTCTTGCCAACATTTCCTTCAGGTATCGAAAAATGGACAAGGTCGAGCTTGTCCATTTTTGAAAACCAATTCACTTTCTTGGGAATGAGATTTTTTTTGAAAGTTTTTTATGGTGTTAAATCTATTACTTTCTATAAAAAAATATAATACAACTATGATAATATATGTAATAACTATTTATGATGTCTGCTTCATTGAATCTGTATGCTTTTACAGATTTAGGTAAGTTAGTATATCCAAGTTATTTTATCACGATTTATTCTTTTGCCCCACCACTTCTAATAGCTTTAGGCGGGGCGATCGAAGGATTATTTGCCGAAACAATATTCGATCAAAAAATACATGCTTTTGCCATGATTCGTTTTAATATGGTGTTTTGGTTGGAGTTGAATATGATTACAAAGGTGGCCAAATGCTTTCTTGTATGAATACAATAGATTTATAGAACAACTATTTTATTTAGCATCATTTTGAAAGTGTGTTTTTAGGGGGTCCATTTTAAAGGTTGCCTGATATAAATATTATTTAGGATTCGTTGTATTATTTTTTATTACAATTCTATTTCGGTTTTTAAATACGGTCTATTAAAATATATGTATATTGTATAATGGCTAGCGTAAATAAAAATCAAACAGACGCGATAATAGCATTACAAGAAGCATTATCAGTTGCAGCCAAGCCATGTTTTCTTTATTTTATGACAATAAGTGATGATGATAATAGCATATTAACTCTTTCATATAAATATGGCGATGTTGCAACTACTGCTGATTTACAGACATTATCCCCACCTAATGAAAAAGGCGTTGAAAATTCAATAAATGACAAAATTCACGATGAACTTAAAAAGCTTTATAAAAAGCTTAAGTCTGCTGGTCCTACTCCTGTTGCTGCTTCTACTTCTCTTACACCTAATGCTGACAAGATACTTAAATTATATGAAACTGGTGGGTCAAAGGAGACACAATTAACCACTGCGGTGACAGATATCAATGATTGGATAGCGCCAAATGTGTTAAAAACCAGTGATAATAGTATAGCAACTGATCAGCTATCCTTACTAGAATTAAAAACACTTCTTGAATTACCAGATAATGAGCAATTTTTAGCTGTTGCTGCTGCTGCTGCTGCTGCTGGAGGAAAGCCATTTATAGGTGGTTCCCGTTTCCGCTCCATGAAGAACAGACGTAGACACAAACGAAAACACAACACAAAAAGACGCAACCGTAAATAAACATAAACACAATTCGATAAATAGGACAATGAACCCTTGTCCTATTTGTCATTTAGATCCAACCGCACATTCGTTTCACATGATCAAATCAGATAACCCAAATGAGAACCTATTTTACAGTTGCCCAGCAAAAGCTACGAAATATTTTGAATCACAGGGTGTCATCGACCATTTTAGACAATATTTAGAACAAAATAATCATCATCCATGGGCCTATATATTGGATTGTGAAGGATTTACATTGAGTCATGCAACACAAATCCACACGTTGATGGCATTGGCGGATATGATCCAGAATAAATATGGAAAATCATTAAAAAAAGCATGGATTATTAATTCTTCATGGCCGATCAAAATTATATTGAACGCTATATGGGCTGTTTTATCAGATGATTTGAAGATGATAATCGAAACAAGCGATAAAACGGTGGAACAAATTCAAGACATGGCCTTCTTTTGAGTAGGAATATATAGATAATTATATGTTGGTTATATATAATGGGAACACTAGCACCCCCACCCGGAAAAAAATTAACAATAACAATTGATAGTGACACTGCTGATCCTTTAACCATCGTTTATAATATAGCCGGTACAGATGTAAAGAAAAAATTAACTGGTATTAAAACAACTGACGATACTATAGTTAATGAAATATTTTCTACTTTTTTGAAGGACAGTACATTAATGTCAAAATATACTGATATCGTTAGTAATTTACAACCATTGGAATCAGCTGTGATGTATAACGATTTTGATACTTTTGCAAACGCCCTTGGAGATCTTAGTGACGATGATCGAGTTATATTTAATACAAAAGCTCTTGAAGCAGTTTTTGATTATATTAAGAGCACGAATAGACCAGCTTTAAGAGAAAAATCATATTTTACAGAAAACGCTATTAAGTTACTAACTAACCGTACTAGTTCAGAAAAACTATTTGGGGCATATAGTTCAACTATTATTGACAAAATTAACGAAGATATTGCTACTGCTACTACTCCTGCTGCTACTCCTGCTGCTACTCCTGCTGCTACTGCTGCTGCTGACCCACATACCGATACAAAATTTTTAGGCAAATATTTGAATGTAAAATACTGGGTTAGTCAATTTTATGTATGGTTAAGAGAATTTAGATTAAACCCAACTAAGGCTCTTTCAAAACCAGCCTTTTATAAGAATAATGATTTTCGAATACGTGGTGGTAAAAAAACTCAAAATAATAACAAAACAGCCAAAATTTATAAATAACCCTACATTATATAATGCCCCCATGTTCAATAACATGTATATTTTCTGCAGTATTCGTCATATCAATGATATTTATGACGAATTCTATGTCAACGAGTGAAACAATTCAGACATATCAAAAACAATTACCACCGGAACTTCAAATACTATATAAAGAAATAAGAGATGAGAGAACCCAGATATTTTATACAGGATACGCAATCGGGTTTATTTTAGCACTTACACTCATTCTATATAACACACAAATCAAAAACTCCAAAATGGGCTGGCCAGCGATGGTATGTTTGACGGTATCAGTAGCATTCGTTACCAATTATTTTTATTATATATTGACACCAAAAACAAAATGGATGCTAGATAAAATTGAGAACCCAGATCAAACGAAAGCATGGTTACGTATGTATAAGAGCATGCAAACATATTATCATGGCGGATTTGCGTTTGGAATCATCGCGATAGGAACACTGGCGTTTGCTTTTCGATGTTGAACTAAATAATAATATCTGATATATATATAAATGGCAACAAGAAAACACCACAAAAACACAAGAAAACACCACAAAAACACAAGAAAAACTTTAGCAAGACAAAAAGGTGGTGCACCAAACTGTGTATGGGATCTTGAAAGTGATAAAGTTATGATAACAGGAGACCGTAAATCATTATTCATTGGTAAAATAGTTGAATCATTTTGCAGTGACGAAATAAGGAAGGGATTTGAAAAAAGGGCAATGCAAAAAAATGCAATGCAAAAAAAGGCAACTTCAAAATATATTTCCAAGAAGAGTCCACCAAAACACCGCAGTCTTATCATGTCACGACATTCATCAGACAAGCACAAAAATATATTAAAAACAACATCACTTGATGGTTATCGCAATAACAAAACTCAGAAAATTGATGCAAGAAGACTGCGAAAAATGGAAAAAAGATATAATTCAAGCACACTGCGAAGAAGGGAAAAACTAAGAATTATTGCAGAGAAAATGGCACGTGGCGAAAACATACTCCCTTCTGACCTGCCAAGTACAGAGGATGTGGAGGCCGATCACATTGGTCAAACTCTTGATGGACGGCTTGAAGCAGACGAACGTGACTCTGAAACAGAAGAGGAAAAGGTTGAAAGACATAAAAAAAAAGCAGCAGATAGAGCTATACATGACAAATCGCTAGCGAATCCGTACTATACAAGATAGCCAATTTATATTTTGATATATCTATCTATATCAAAATAAGTGAATCATTTATTTTTTGCTTCTGTTACTGATCTTGCTTCTATATCCGCTTTTGCTTTTGCTTTTACTAACAATGTATCCACCGGTCATTTGTTGCGGTGCGGCAGGAGCAGTGGATGAACTACCGAAAAAATACTTGAAAGCAGTATAAGCGAGGTATATAATAAGAATCAAAAATATCACCATCATGATAATATTGACAGTTTTAGAAAGCATACAGTATGCAGAAGTATCTTCGGCTTTACAAACAACGGTGCTTCCAAACATACCGAAAATACCGGAACCCATGATTCCACCATTGCTGACATTATTTGCAGGGGCCGAAGACCCGCCTTTCATACCTTTTGCCATTATATATATATTTCAGATAAAAAATATAGAATAATTTTCATAGGATTACTAAATGAACGCAGTAAGCGATGAACAACAAAATATAATAACACATATAAAAGATGGTAAAAATGTTCAGGTGGATGCCTGTGCGGGTTCAGGGAAATCAACCACTATTTTATCGGCGGCGAAGGCGATGCCTGAGAAAACGTTTTTGCTAATAACTTATAATAAATCATTGAGAAAGGAGATAAAAGAAAAAGTGGACGAACTCGGTTTAAAAAACATAACGGTACATACATATCATAGTTTGGCAGTAGCGGTATATAATCCAGATGCGCATGTAGATAAGGTGATGCGTCTATTAATCGCGAATAATGAACCATTGCGAGTCCTTCAAAAAAAGTATGATATCGTAGTCCTAGATGAAGTACAAGATATGACTTTTTTATATTATCGATTGATAATCAAGTATATGAGAGATGTAGGTTCTCAAATTCAAATGATGGTTCTCGGAGATTATATGCAAGGACTGTATGAATTCAAAGGTGCTGATACGCGATTTTTGACATTTGCGAGTGATATATGGAGTCAATTCGAATTATTGAGAACATCAGAGTTTGTAAAATGTCAATTGAAGACATCGTATAGGATAACCAATCAGATGGCTGATTTTGTCAATGAAGTAATGTTAGAGGAAAAACGATTATATGCTTGTAGAGATGGTGCTCCAGTATGTTATATAAGAAGACAAATACATGAGATACAGAGGATTGTAGTGAATACAATCCAAGAGTTAATTTCGAATCATGGAGTAAAACCGAATGAGATATTTGTATTGGGTGGGTCAGTGAAAGGTCCGAATAGTCATATAAGAAAAATAGAGAACGCGTTAGTGGAGGCGGGAATACCATGTCATGTTCCGATGATAGATAATTCAGAGAATATAGATGAAGATGTGATAAAAGGAAAGGTGGTGTTCTCGACATTTCATACATCAAAGGGTCGTCAAAGACCATATGTATTTGTAGTGGGGTTTGATCATTCCTATTTTACAGTAAATGCGAGAACATTGGATCCGACAAAGTGTCCAAATACAATGTATGTTGGAACGACGAGAGCGTCGAAGCAGTTATATTTATTGGAACTGTCGGGGTTTCGCAGTGATAGGCCATGTAAGTTTTTGAAACAGACACATGTGGAAATGAAGACGAAACCGTATATTGATTTTAGAGGTATACCACAGACGTTATTTGAAGAGGAATATAAAACGAAAAATGAAGTAGTGATAAATAGGACAACGCCGACAAAAATGGTGAAATTCATATCGGAGTCGGTTTTGGAAGAGATAACGCAGGTTCTCGATGAAATATTTATACCTATTATAAAAGATCAAACAGAAATATTATTGCCGACGATTTTGAGAACCAAATCGGGATTTTATGAAGACGTGAGTGATTTGAATGGAATCGCTATACCTGCATTATTATATGATTATATAAGATCATTATATAGAGATGATTATGATACATGTGTTCTCTATGATATGATACAAGAAACAATAGCACAGGTAAAACCGGATAAACATATGTATTTGAAAACGATAGTGGCTGAATTGGATCCAATATGTAATTCTATAGAGGATTATTTGTATATGGCGAATGTACATCAGGCTGCAGAAGAGAAGTTGTATTTTAAATTGAAACAAATAGAGAGAGATGAATATGATTGGTTGAATGGAGATGTTCTCAAAAAATGTAAAAAAAGATTATTAGATGTATTGGAAAAAGAAATCATGAATGATGATTTCGAGAACTCTGAAGAAACAAACGAAACAAACAAAACAAACGAAACAAACAAAACAAACGAAAAAACAAAAGAACCAGAAATGGAAAAGACCATAGTAGATTGTATGAATGAAGAAGCGAATCAAAAAATAAACACTTTTTTATCTTCACATTTTCCGGCGAATCAACAGTTTCAGATTACTGCAAGAGTGGATTTAATGACAAAAGAGACCTTATGGGAATTAAAATGTACGAGTGAGATATCAACAGAACATATGATTCAAACAGTAATATATGCGTGGTTAATGAGAACAATCGATCCGACGTTCTCGAAAAAAGTGAAAATATTCAATATAAGAACAGGAGAGGTTCTCGAATTAGTGGCAAAAAAAGAAATGCTTGATAAGATTGTGATTGCTCTTTTAAAAGGAAAATATGGAGAACAAACGGTTTTTACAGATGAAGAATTTTTGAAGGAATGTCATGATTATTTATTGAGTAAATGATTTTTATGAGAACAGGATGTGACTTTTATCAAAATAGTTTCGAAGTAATCCTCTAATAGAAGGATATGTAATGCCAATCGGTGGTAATTTCACGGTGGATATCTGATTGCGATGTATAGTAGACAGCTTTTTTTTATATGAAATATATATTTGCCGTTTCTTATAAAGACGTTTCCAAGCCCACTGTATACATTTTATCCAGTATGTTTTTACGACAACAGTGTATAGTCCAGCGTCAACGATTCCTTCAACCGGTTCAATGAATAACTGAAGAATATTAGTAGACGGTTTTTCAGGAAGCCATAGCACAGAGTATTCAAAGAAATATTTGGATAATTGTGCTTCGGTAAATTCCATAAATGTATTTCGATGGATTGTACTTGCGAGTATTAATGTATATGGATCTGGTGGAATGTTTGCGCAGCATCCAATATAATATTTTTTTGTGACCATCTCCATGGGTGAAACTACATGCATCATTTCTATATGATCGTTAATCATTTCGTCATCATCGTGTTCGAAAAACTGGTTGTCGTCTTCAAAGTCGCTGTCATTACTGCTTTCATATTCTTGGTCTATAAACACCATAAGGTCTGCGATATCAGGCATTGTTATTGATAATAAATGCTAGTTGAATATGTTTAAAAAGTGGATCAATTTTACATATTGATGTTGAGTATCCATAAAAAAATGTTTTTGTTGGTTTTTTGGTTTGTTGGTTTTTTGGTTTGTTGGTTTTTTTGGTTTTTTGGTTTTTTGGTTTTTTGGTTTGTTGGTTTTTTTGGTTTTTTTGCTCGATAGTATCGAGTTATTACTCTTCATCGCTATCGGAATCAGCAGTCCAGTCATTCACAAGTCGCTCAACCCCATCGATAATGACCATTTTCTTTGGAAACGGCCTTGATTTTATAAAGAGGAATGGATTTTCTTTTGTTTCTACTTTTGTAGCAACCGCGGCAGCAGGAGCGACAGAAGGCACGGATTTGCGTTTTGTAGGTGTAATAGGACTAGCCGATTTTGCGAAAAATTTCTTACCTTCGTCTGCTTCTGCATCTGCTTCTGCTTCTTCGTCTTCGCTGTCACTTTCAACAAGAAGACCAAACCTTGTATTTGTAGGTTTTACAGCTTTTACAGCTATTTTTGGTTGGTTCTCTTGCTTGCTTACGCGATGTTGCTTTGCGTCTTCCTTCTTTCGCAACTTAAGCTCAGGACAGTGGTCAACTGACGCCCAGTGTCCAAGCTGATGACAGTAAGTACATTCGGTCTTCAAAATTGCTGGACAAGTAACTGGTGCTCCGGGCTTCATTGAAGCACGTGGCCAGTGACTCGTATATTCTTTTTCTGATTTTCCAATATTCTTACAATGACCACAGAATGGTTTTGCGTTTGTGGTCATGTCTTTTCCGTAGCGAGTGGTATTCATTCGTTTGCTCATCATTTGGTCAGTTAATGCTGATGAGAACTATCAAAAAAAGTCAATCAATTTTATGAAATAAAAATTTGCAAAGAATATAATGACAAACGTATTATACTATTATGAACTTTGAGAACTATCCAGTAACAGGTCATGTATATGAACACGTATATGATTTATTAACGAATCAACCGAATATACAAACCGAAAAAGCAGTAATATTTTTGATAAATTGGCCATATGGGTTTGGATCGGCACTGATTATTCATATACAAAACGCCATATTTTTAACAAACCTAAATAAAAATCTCATAGTGTTGCCGCATTATAGTAATAATACTCGAAATTTCAAATATCATGAGATAAATGAGAACAATTCCTTTTTTACCTATTTCAAAAAGAATGATTCCAAGACAGTCGATATGAGTGTAAAAATTTATTTTGCAAAGGCGATGGTATTATCAGATATGCCCAAAATTACATATAAAATACCTGTTATGTCGGATTCAACAAATAAAGAATATATACAATATTTATTGGATAACTATACACCAATATTAAATGAAAATGTGAGAACATATATAGATTCGATAAGACAAAATAACAAACCCTTAATAGGGATTCATATACGATCTATTGCGCAGAAACGTTTGGAAAACAATTCATATTTAACAGTCGATTTAGATACACGATTACAGAATGTAAAACAAAAAATCGAGAACCTATATCCTCACGCAATAATATTTATTGCAACAGATGTATCCTTGTATATTCATAAAATGAAGTCATTGTTTGATAATGTCACCTATTTGGATTATATAAAACGAGTGTATAATGAAGGTGACACCATACCGCAATTAGATAAGTATAAGGGTCATATATTAGGTCGCGATATAATGGACGATTGTTATGCTCTATCAATGTGTGATAAAGTGTATGTATCAAACAGTAATATACCATTTTTAGTGACAATGATGAATAATAATATACAAATGGAAGAATATTGAGTAGGGTATAAAATTGAATTACTTTTTTATATACGTAATAATAATATACAACTAAACGAACAATAATGAATAACGATATGAATATGGAACAAAAGCAGCACCTTTTTGCGATGATTGGCGAATTGACTTATATGTTACATGTTGCTGATATGGAGAAGATGCAACTGATAGAAGAGAACCAAAGTAAAACGAAAATGATTGAGAACTTTATCGAAGACTCTAGCTCTACAATGGAATTGATATCAGAGAACACGAGGTTGAAGACGACTATATTCAACTTAGAGGAAATGTGTAAGGAATTGCGACGGCGTCTAGCAAGCAAAAATGACTAGACATAATCGCGATATTTGATTATTTACAAACTGGTTATTTGCCTGTCTGTTTGCCTTATTGAAAAACCCATAAAAATCATTTTTTAACTAGATATAAAAAATGATTTTTATGATACTTGTGATTAGATTATATATGACAAATATGAGAGTATTTACAATGATTTTTTATTTTAGGATAAATATTTATTCGAAAAATATGCCATATGATTTTTTTATGGTTGTTTGAATACATATTTGATGAACCAAGATTCGACAACATCAATAACGTATGTTAGACTACACGTCTAGATGTTCGACGGATTTATGATGTATGACTTTTTAATCGATCTTTTCATATAGGATAGGTCGCGCTCCAAACTCGATATAATGTTTTGATTCATTCTATCGACTTCTTGCTTTAGTCTTTTATTTTCTTCTTTGAGAGATTCGTGTTCTATTTTTGCTTGGTTCAATAATAACATGAACTCGTTCTCATTGTAATGGCCATATCCTTTGGCCAATAAATCAAATATATCAATCGCAACTCCAAATACGTATTCAAAATAAGCGCTCATTTTACAAATAATAATAAATACTACAAATGAAAAAAGTCATTCAATTTTACATATATTGTTTTTGGAAAGATGATGAATATATTACAAAGATGTATATGAAATAGCAAGAATATAGATACTATAATCATCAATCATATATTATTTATTTATTTAGGGGATGGGGCTATACATTTTATTATATAGTTATATAATATACAATGAGTGTTGAAATACCATATAGTGTAGCAAACGCATTAGATTATCAATTTAAAAACTGGCCGACAAGAAAGAATAATATAGAGGAAAATTGCTCAATATTAGATGGCTTAAATAAGTCATTAGATTTATCTACTGATAAATCTACTGATAAATCTATTGATTTATCTGAAGTGAGAAACGACATTTCTTATTTATATTGTATAAATGCCTATATTATTAAAGCATTACAACAACGTGGTTTTATGAATATGTGTTATTATTTAATGCTAGATGAAGTATTGAAAGATAATAGTGAGGGACGTACAAAATATAGAAAAGGATCAAAAACAGCAAAAAGATCAAAAATAGCAAAAAGATTATTAAAATACCGAATAAAACGAACAAAGAGTATGGATGTAAATAGTACAAGGAAACTACAAAACCCAATAAGACAAACAAGGAGTATGGGTGGAAATCGTACAATGAAATTACAAGGCGGTGGTCCGTTTCTTGAGTTAATAAAAAAATTATTAATACCATTTATGTTATTGGGTGCTTCTGAAGGAAATACAGGAAATACAGGGGATATAGCCAGAAATGATTTCGGTGATCAAGTAGTTCGTACTACTTTATTTGATGGATTGCCATCTGATATATCTGACGAAAAAAGTATGTTACAATATAGGAAACAAACCGCAGAAAACGCACTGGAAAGTATAATGGTCGCAAAACCATGGGTTTTAAATGAGAAAACAATTACTATTGCTGAAGGAGTCACTCCTCAACAACTAGTGTATTTTCAAACATCTATTACAAAGACAAACCAATTATTGTCTAGTCTAGCGAACGAAGCAGCACAATTATGTACTGAATTGGTAGAGACTGGCGAAGATAGAGGCATATTTACTAACGATGAATATTATAAGGCAGTACAAGATAAATTTACCGAATTGAAAAACAATGCTATTCGCGTAAGAAGAACAGCAGATACAGTACAAGATATGGGAGCATATGGTGTAAATGCTGCTGCTGCTGCTCTTAATGCGATTGGTAGTGCGGTGGTTGGAAAAACAAGCGATGTAAAAAATATTAATGAAAATGAATTATATAAGAGTGCAATTGCTGAAGTATCGCAAACACAGGATGAAAAGATTATAGGACAGGTTGAGGTGGAAGCTTATTCAATGCTATATCAAACTCTATGTAGGGCGTCACCTAGACCTCAATTTATAATAACAACAACAGATGACACAAAAGAAATACAGCTACAAACATTTTTTGGAAATGATAATACAGGATTACTACTCGTTGCACATATAACAACTATAAAAAAAATAGATATATTACTTCATAAGGAAACAGATAAAACGTCTGCAAACTATAATGCGTTACTATCATTAAAAGAAAGAATTACAATGCAAAAACGATTAATAAAAAGTTCTGCGCTATTTGCACCATTGGACGGTATTTTTACTGGTGAAAAGGCATTACAAGATATCATAGTAGATAGTGATATTGCAGCTAAAAAATTCGGACAAATAGTCTCAAAAATAAGCGAGTTTTTACCTATATCAAAGGCAGATATGATAGCTGAAGCAGGCATAAGACAGTCATTAAATGAGCAAAAAAGGCTTATGAGAAACCAAGTAGCTGCAGAGTGGACACTTTTATTCCAAGACGCTGCAGGTGGAACAAGAGATGTATTATTAGAAGGAGTTTCAAATGCAGCGGATTTAACAAAAGACGTTATTAGTGAAGTGAGTGATCTTTTACAGAACGCAACAGGTGAAATAAAAAATGTGGGTGAAAATGTCATTGAAGGTGTAGGCGATATTGGAAAAAAAGGCGTAGGAAAAGTTGGAGAAATATTAGAAGTAGGAATAGATAGCATAGTAGCACAATGGTGGAAAATATTTCCAGCACTTTTTGCATTTTTAGGTCTTTCTGGCGCAACTATGATTACTTGCGTATATTTTAAACGTGCTATCCTTTGCACAGCTAAAGGATCGCAAAAAACAATACCAGAACAAGGCGAACAAAATAAAGATTCAGAAATTCAAAGACTGCATGCCGTATTAGCAAAAATGGAACTAGAAGCAAAAATAGCACAACTGCGTAACGGTCAAAGCGCAATAAAAGACGTACCAAAAATAACTGAAGACGTATCAGAAAAAACTGAATACGTACCACAAATAATTGAAATACCCACCATTGACGACATAGATTCATTTAATGCCCCGGCTTTAAAGAAGCTTTGTAAGGAAAATGACATTAAATACGTTAATGCAACTGAAGCAAAAACAGCATTAATAAACCTACTACATCCAGGTAATACAAAAAGTGTTAAAAATAGTAGAAAAAAAAGCATTAATAAACCTACTACATCCAGATAATACAAAAAGTGGTAAACATAGTAGAAAAAAATACGATAAATTTTATATAATTTATGTAAAATTATATAACTTGTTTTGCTATATTGGATTCGCTATGTATTTTTTAGTTTTACCTATTGCTCTTTTGCTCTTTCTAGACCTATTTGATTTTGTTTTTCCACCACGAGAACTTGCTTTTATTTTTATATGAGGGCTTTTTGGAGTTGTTCTATCGTGACTGCTTAGTTTTTTATGATGACTGAGACGTTCAACTGATAATATACCGTTTGTCATAGAAATAACTGCGCTAATAAATACATCTATAATTTCTTTTATATCTTTATCACTAGATGGTACATCGCTAATATCATCATCAGTATTAATTTCAATATCTTCAGTATCACTAGGACCAATAGGAACATCATCTTGATTAGGATAATGCATCATAGATTGTTTAATTGGAACATCTGACTCTCTTGGAATATTATCATCAACCCAATTATTTATAGTAGGTGTAGGTGGTTTATACCAGTGAAGATTTAAAATGGGACGCCCCGAAGGGGCGTATTTCAAATCATTACTGGTATCTGACCCTTGAATGAATTCAAATGTCCCATTTGAATTCTTCAAGGGTTTAAATGCTTTACGTTTTACTGTGTATAGTTTGGGACGTTTGGTGGAATTAGTTGTGGAACTATCTCTATCTCTTTTATTTGATGAGAGGGCGATACTATATCGATCGTTTCCTAAATATTTTATACTAATACCTGATTCAAGTCTCATACGTTTTGATGTACTATGGTTACCGCCATGAACTGGTGCGTTCTTTAAAACAAACGCAATAACTGATAATAATCCAACAAAACACATGCCAGCAATAAATGGTTCTCTTTCTTTCCATAGTTTTGCTTCTTCTTGTTTTTTGGTCTCACGTTCAGCATGTTCTTTCGCTTTTTCTTCTTCTTTACGAGCAGTCTTATCTTCACTTTCTTTTCTCCTTTCTTCTATTAATCGTGCTTTTTCATCCTCCATTTCTTTAATCGCAATTTCTTCTGCTCTATCATTTATTAATAATATTTTTTTTCTTGATGACTCTGCTGATTCTTTCAATTTCAACAATTTTGTCATAAATTCTTTAGTCCAAGGGTGTCCTCGTTTAGGTAATTCAATGTATATATCATCAGTAGGTACTCTCTTAGATGCCCTATCATATACCTTCTCAATATTTGCTATAAGTCTCTCAACTCTTGCGATAGTCAGTTTCATTGCGTTTCTTCTTGCGTAATGTAGTTGTTGGACAAACATGGTGACAGATGTAGTAATTATATTGTTATTTATAATCCAACCATACATATCATAGACATTACCACCAAAACGTACTTTAGTACTTGTATAAATATTATAAAATCCTTGATTATAAATAAATGTTAAACAATCTCTTAATAACTTTGTTTGTTCTGCGTTATTAGATTGTTGATAATTAATAAATTTAAAATATTTTACTAAAAACTCTTGATGTTTATCTTGAGTCATTTTAAATGATCTTGCAAAATCATATATAGATAATTTCCACTCATTTGCCCATGGATTAGTATTAGAAAAAAAATAATAATTATATTTTTCAGAAACTACCATGTTACCCCCGTGATGATCTCCATGAATATATCCATGCGTTGCCAAATACAATAACTCAAGCACCGCAATAGCTCTAAGTTGATGTATTTTTTTAAAATTGTTACTTCCGGTCGCTGTATCTAACGCAGTACGTAATTCAGTTATATCATCATTTATTCCTGCAGATTCCATTGCAATTACTCCTATATCACAGTCAAGATTTATGATTTCAAGACCTATATCACTAGCTGGGTTATCTACAAACTCCAAAAATGGTTTGCCTCTATCGTCATATTTTTTCCTGCCATTTTGAATCATTATTTTGCTTTTGCGAGTGATGCTGTCAAACAATGAATCAGTTATTGTATCTACCATATTATGGAAATCGTCCGCGCCTTTGGGTATCAATTCACAATGTAATATAGTCGGTGATTTAGGTTCTAATAACATATTTGTATCTTGCACAATACTAGTATACATTTGTGTTTCTCTTTCGAACGTACTCATTGACATAGTATCAATTGAACGTACGTTTGGCCTACCATTCTTTCGATATGAAAAACTACTATTACCGTCTTTAATTAAAACAAATTTAACAATAATAATATTTACTCTTTCAGCAAAGTTGATATTATGGAAGGCTACATATGGACTTATTAAATTTTCATTTGGAGAAAATGTACATTTTAATACAATACCATTCGCGCCAAAAGCCAAATGTTCTTTAACAGAATGGTTCATAAAAAAATCAAAGGCTTCTTGACTATCTTTTAAAGGATTTCCGTTCTCATCTGGTGACCCATGATAAAACAATACGCCACCCTTTTGTAGATTACGGTTGGGCATCAATATATATAATAATATATTATTATAATATTTCACCCTAAATGTGAAAACTTGAGTTGCTCTAAATAACTGACGTAAAATTGAATAACTTTTTATAAATATACAGATTATATTATTGAGAACAACAATATGCAAACACGAAGTCAACAAATGAAGCCAAAATATGAAGTCGAAATTGATTTCGAGGATGCGTCGAACGCATGGAGGTCAAATAAGATTTCAATGGGAAATGGAATGTATAATTACAGATGCAGTGCGACGAAGCGAGATGGTTGTCAATGTAGTCAAGCAGTCTCTGATAGAACGGATTACTGTAAAAGGCATTTACATAAATAACATAGAATAAAATAAAATAAAATAATAATTCAGAAAACAATATAGAAAAAAACGAATATATATGTTGGTCCGGACTTAGCTCAGTTGGTAGAGCATTTGACTGTAGTTGTCTGAGAACATTTGTTATCAAATGGTCGCTGGTTCGATTCCGGCAGTCCGGATAAATAATATAATATTGAATATTATATTATTGTTTTTTTTATTGGTTGATTTGAGTGTATATTTAACCATAAATACTTCGCATTTCTGCATAAGTCATTGGTCTGCCAGTTTTATTTTTGAATTCTTCTGCGCCAGATTTCATAATACCTTCTAACGCATCACCAACTTCTTCTAGAGTTGCACCGATAGGCAAGGTTTGACCTACTTCTGCAAGTTTGTCATAACCATCTTGTTCTAATTTATATAATAATTCATCTGTTGGACTATTCGTAACTGGGTTTCCGCAGTATAATGTTTTGTCAAGATCATTATCAACAACATCAGTTACAATGAAGGTCATTTCAGGATAAACATTCGGATTGCTTATATTTCCTTTCGATGTATATTTTGGGGTTCCAGTAACAGATTCGGGATAAATATTCGGATTGTTATTCGGTTTATCAAATAAAGCGCCCATCTAGCTATATGTATTATGTGATTCCTTTTTATATAGTTTATACTAGTAAAGATTTCAAATCAGTACTTGACTGTCATCCTTACTGAAAGAGTTTAATCGTGAATAATTATATCGATAACATCATCATACTTTGTTTCCATAATATGGAGTAGTTCTTCTGCGCGGATTATTTTTTTTTCTTTTAATAGTTCAGCGAATTCTTTAATTATTTCTTGCGAATTACGAACGATAAATTCGGCACATCCATAAGCATCTTCAATGAGTCGAATGATTTCGTTATCGATCATTTCTTTATATTTTTCGCTGCCATTCGGGTAAATAACAAGTTCACCCATTCCATAATAAACAATCATTTTATTAGCTAACTTTAATGCTTCTTCAAAATCATTAATTGCGCCAGTAGTGACAGAAATACCATAAAATACTTCTTCCGCGATGCGACCCGCAAGTAAGATCATGAGATGTTCAAAGAGGGCTTCTCGAGTATAAATATTTGAAACGGGGTTCTCAAAAACAGTATATCCAGGCGAATTAGGTGAAGATAAATTAATAATGACTTTTGTAACATTTGAGTGATGTTTACAAGATAATCCAACGATTGCATGACCTATTTCATGGATAGCAATATGGTCAATAATGTCTGTAGTAAACGCATGTTCATTTGGTTGCCACCCAGCAAGAATTTTATTGAGAACAATATCGAGGTCATCCTTTTCAAACACTTCGCGATTGTCACGCAGAGCATTTAGCATGGCTTCGTTTAATAGGTTCTCAATTTGCGCACCAGAGAATCCAGAAGTTACATCTACCAAGTCTTCGTCAGTGATGTCTTCGGTTCTCGGTTTTCCAAGAGAATGAATTTTTATAATCGCTCTGCGGGTTTTAACATCGGGGTTGCCAATAAAGATTCGTTTGTCAATACGTCCAGGTCTTAATAATGCGGCGTCTAATAGATCCGCACGATTTGTTGCTCCAATGACGAATATACCAGTACTATTTTTAAAGCCATCGAGAGCAATAAGCAGCTCATTCAGAGTATTATCGCGCTCAGTAGAAGAAGACTCGCCGTCTTTACTGCGACTGCGTCCAAGAGCGTCAATTTCATCGATGAAAATAATACAAGGAATATTTTCTTTGGCTAATTTAAAAAGTTCTCGAATTTTGGAAGAACCAACACCAACATATTTATCTTGAAACTCTGCGCCAGAAACGGGTATAAAACTACATCTTGCTTCACCAGCCAATGCTTTCGCGATAAGCGTTTTTCCATTTCCAGGTGGACCTTCAAAGATGAGACCTTTTGGAACACGAATATTGAATTTGGAATACTTTGTATGGTTTTTCAAGAGGTCGACACATTGAGCCAATTCATATTTTACGGAATCATATCCACCAATATCATTGAACGAAACGGAAGATTCGGTAATGACTTCAAAATTTTCGGACTTTTTTGTTTTTTGAGAAGTAATTTTTTTATAGTAACTATATACATCATTATCGCCTTCATCATCGTCTTCATTCTCTGGGTTCTCTAAATTGAATGAATTAAACCCATTAAAAAGATTTCTATTAATAATGATGCGATATTTTGGCGCCGAAGAATTTTGTGGAGTAATAGATTGATCGGAGAACATGTCATCATTTCCTAGAATTTCGTTGTTTTGAATGGTAATATTTTTGGAATTGAGTCGTTTAATAGCGGTTTCAAAATATTTTCTTGAGAACGGATAATTATGTTGAGAGTATTTTAAAAAGGGCCGCGAAGGTTCTCGAATTCTATGAAAGAAAAAGGAATTACAAAGGGTAACACAAAGAGAAACGTAAAAAAGAATCTGCATTATTATAGAATATAAATTATAGTGTTTATATTCTATTTTGAGAACATAAAAAATATATTTATATTATAATGAGAAACATTCATAATATAAGCCATTATGGTGATATTTTTGCAATACCTTTTTTTGCTTTGTTGAGTATATATTTCTATATGATGGAGAACAAAACAACCATGGAATATATATTTATGATTTTTAGTATGTTAGGATTTGTATTAGATATATTTTATACTTATTTATTTTTGACTCGTAGTAAGTAATCGATTGATTATCGTATATTCATTATATATAATAATATAGTATAAACTTGAATATATGGTCATGTAGGTATTTTTTTGCGAATACAACCGCGTTTATGAGCGGCTAATGCTTTTAAATTATGAGCAGAATATTTATTACATAGTTCGCAATTGAAGCCAGTCTTTTGAATAGGCATCGAAAATTTCTGAGACAAATAGGATTCCAAAGATGTAAAACGGCATTCTTCGAGTTGAGAAAGCATTTTTTTATTATACTCTTTAATAATATCAGTAAGCGCACTTTTATGATTCATAAACATTTGATATTCATTATTAATATTTGTTAGAATTTCATTTGGTACAACATGGTCTTCGCCATTAACTCTTAATACATCTTGTAATTTGTGATATAAATTGTCAATAATATCTATTGCAGCTGTAATAATCGATTGTGAATAATTTACATTATGAAGATAAACGGTCACATTATTATTTGAGCGAATATCAATTTGATAATGGTTTTTATTTGAAATGCCGGAATTTTGAGATAGTATTATTCCGCAGCAATTTTCTTGATCTGTCAAATTATTAAAAATGACAATATCTTCATTTGATACATTCGATTCAGTGACCGTATTTTTGAGTAATATTTTTGGTTTATTTATTCGCTTCATACAAGCGATATTATATTTTTCGTCAATATAATTGTATGCTATATCAGCATTAGAATATAGTTTCGATAAAATATTAGTGAATAACGTCGTGGGACATATTTTATCAAATCTTTCATGTAGTGTTATATTTGATAAAATAGAAGGGGGTGATACCGCATTATCATTGGTAGAAGATAATTTACTAATCATATTAATAAAATAAAGATTAACTTCATCAATATCAATATTTGGATGTAAATTATAAAAATTAATAATTTTTTTATTCGTAATTTCAATGGTATTAGAGTGTTTCGATAATTGTTCGTACATGTGTATGGGTGATTGAGATTTTAATGGAATCGCTGTGAATAAGTTATTCATATATATATGACATACATATAGTTTTAAGTAATTATATAAATATATTTTCCTCTATGGATGTTTTTTTTGCCGATTTCATTGTTTTCAATAATTGTTTCGAGCAATGATAGGTTTACCTTTTGTAAATAAGTAATCATTTCTTTATATGTATCTTCTTTTGATTTATTTGCCGATTTTAAGTTCTCAATTTCGTTTTGTTTATTGTGTATATCATTCATGAGTTCATATATTTTAAAACGTAACATATTATCATTTGAATGAAACATATAAAATACACAAATACATTTTCCTAAATACACTACTGAATATGGTAATAAACCTGTTACAATGAATCACAATTGTAAAATACAGTCACAAACGTGTTTTTTGTGAATACAATTGTATTACTGAATTAAATATTTTTAACTCGTATTATGGTAACAAAATAATATTTAGGAATTAAATTTTGAAAATATTTTCTGTTATAATATTATAATGTCAACTTCGACAACGACTTCTACTACGCTTCCTCCATTCGCCCAGCAATTCTATCCTTATGGAATGGGCGATAATTCCACGCTATATAATGCTATGCATAACATTGACCGAAATTTAACAAGCGAAATACATATAAGTGGCAAAGATGTTACAAAATCTATAGACCAAACCAGTCTAGGTCTTCGTGATGCGATTGAACGCAATGGTAACGCAACACAGGCACAATTATATAACAACGATCGCCATTTGACAAGTGAAATAAACGCAACAGGCAAGGACATTTCAAAATCAATTGATCAAACAGGTCTTGGTCTTCGCGACTCGATTGAACGAACCGCGCTTGCTGCACAAAACACAATGTATGGTACAGACCGCAATTTGACAAATGAAATTCATTTGACGAATAAGGAGTTATCCAAGGATATAACACAACATACCTTAGGTCTTCGCGATGCAGTTGAACGCGGAAATGTTGGAAATGCTTCCACCATGGAGCGAATTAATACTCAATTGGCTACTGCAGTTGAAAGAAACGGATTAAATATTTATGGTGCTGTTGAGCGTGTTGCTGGTGAGAACCGCATCACAACCGTTACAACTGACGCCGCTTCCAGACAGGCAGCCAATGATTTGGCTCGTGATATTACTAGTTCGGTTGAGCGCAATGGTACCGCAAATTCTCTTGCAACATCAACAACACATTCTGGTCTTTTACAATCTGTTGAGAGAAACGCTGGCGAAACTCGTTCATTAATGGGTAGTTATGATTCAAATACACAAACCCGCCTTGCTGATACTCGCCGTGATATTACCTCATCATTAACAAATGGTTTTGCTACTCTTGGTTCTGAAGTATCTAATGCTGCTTGGGAATCTCGTACAGGTATTGTCACTGGATTCAGTAACAATGCTTTGGAACAGGCGAGACATTATGCTTCTATTCAATTAGAGCAACAGAAGGCGTTATATGAGACAACAAAGATGTCGGGTGATATGATGGGACATATCGATAGACAGAGTGCTGCTATTCAATTAGAGCAACAGAAGGCGTTACATGAGACAACAAAGATGTCGGGTGATATGATGGGACATATCGATAGACAGAGTGCTGTTATTCAATTAGAGCAACAGAAGGCTTTACTTGAATCGAATAAGATGACAGGTCACTTGATGGGAAAAGTCGATAGCCAATATGCTGCCACACTTCTCGAAAATCAGAAATCCAAATCTGAAATAGAAAGCCATGCTTCCATTCATTATTCAAATCTTCTTTTGGAACAGCAAAGGGTCAAAGAGTATTTATCAAGCAAGGGTGATAGTCAATTTGCTATAAGTCAACTTGAAACCCAAAAGGCTAAATCTGAAATCGAGAACCATGCTTCCATTCATTACTCTAATCTTCTTTTGGAACAGCAAAGGGTGAAAGAATATTTATCAAGTAAAAGCGATAACCATTTTGCCATGAACCAATTGGAAACCCAAAAGGTCAAGTCTGAACTAGCAGCTCAAGCTGCAACCAACTTCTCAATTGGTCAATTAGAACAGGCTAAGTTAGCCGCTCAAATTAGTGCTCAAATGGCTGATGCAAAATACGAAGCCCTCAAGTCACAAACCGCAATTACTGAGAAGATGGGTGAGTGCTGTTGTGAGATAAAACAGAAGATTGATTTGATTGACAGAGACCGCCTTCGTGATGGACTTGCTGCTCAGACAAACGATAACAACTTATTGAAACAGGCTGAGTTTGCTGCCGCTGCAGGTTTTGGTTCAGGATTTGGTCCAGGGTTCGGATATGGTGGATACGGAGGAAATTGCGGATATGGTGGTCCAAGGAAACAAAACGGTCCTGGAAATGGTAACGGTGATGTAAATATTGTTTACCAATCCGAGCGAGACTACTACAGAGGTGGTGATCGCGACCGTGGTTACCGCGGACGTGGTGATCATGGAGATAGAGATGATGATCATCACCACAGAGGATGATGGGATTGCGGACAGTTTATAGACATTTACCCTGAAAAAAGATATTACACAGATCTGCCCCATAAGCATATTCCAGAGTTCGTAAGTGATGATTCATTCAAGCGCAATACAGTTTATAGAAAATCATTTCCTAAGCATATTCCTGATAATATTTCAGGATTTTCATTTGACAGTGAGTCAGATTTAACATTTTGCGAATATAACGAACATTATTACAAAGGACGACCCGGACCACCTGGACCACCAGGTCCGCCAGGCCCGCCAGGCCCAACTGGTCCTACTGGGCCAAATGGTCCAACATGTGGAACAGGTTCTTCTGGACAATCAGGTAGTAGTGGAGCAACTGGTCCAACCGGTAACACAGGTCTAAGTGGTAATACAGGTCCAACAGGTCTAAGTGGTCCAAGTGGTCTAAGTGGTCCAAGTGGTCTAAGTGGTTCAAGTGGTCCAACAGGAGCAACTGGTAATACCGGGGTAACGGGTGATACTGGAGCAACAGGAACAGTAATATAATATTAACATAATATTAAGACACTGTCCGCAGAAAGGTAAAATATATTATTTGATAATGAAATTGCTTGATAAATATTTATAAACATATAAATATTTATTTTAACAAAATCAAACACATGGATGCGCTATTTTGAGGAATAGCATTTCCAGAATTTTCATAAGAATAGATTGAAACGAATGGATAGTTATCACTATTATTAACAAGTTCTATTTTACAGCCCATACCTGTAGGTGAAATAGGATTATTTATAATATCTTCATTTGCAATATGAAAAATAGACATAAGCTGTAACGTTGATCCGGTTAATGAACCATATGAACTACCTGGAATAGCAATGCCATTTTTATGTAATGCGAATTTACCAGCTTGTAATTGAACTATAATTGCAGCAAAACTATAATAACCACTTTTCCATATTACAATTTCTGATGTATTTGGTACATGCATACAATCACCTTGACAAGCAGAAACTGTATCAAACAAAATAGATTGACTATTGAGTAACCTTTGTTGTACAACAGTATAAACATTAATAAATGTAGAACAAATTTCCAATTGAGGTCCAGGCGGACCTGTATTGCCAATTTCGCCTTGTGGTCCAATAGGACCTATTTCGCCTTGTGGTCCAATAGGACCTATTTCGCCAACATTACCTTGAATGCCCTGAACACCTTGTGGTCCTGTATGACCCATTTCACCTGGATATCCTTGAATGCCTTGAACTCCTTGTGGTCCTATATAACCTTGCATGGGCTCTGTGGTATTATTTTCCATATACATACATTTTATAAAAATAAATGCCTAAACAAACGGCTTACCAATTATGGTTAGCATTGTAATATATTTTTTGTAATTATAACTTAATAGTGTAAATTACAAAATCATAAATAAAATCATAGAAAATACAAAGAAAATACAAAATTACAACTGTAAATTAGTAAATTATATACTAATTACAAGAAAATCTTTCATTTTGTTTTTATAGTTATTTTATTGTCATTTGTTAATCTACAATGTTTCATGTGTGCACCCAAACTTGCTTTGTTCTTTGCATTAAATTTATTACATAGAGAACAAATGATTCCCATATTTTTGGATTCAGTATTGCCAACAGTAAGTTTTTTGAGAACAGGAAGTTGAATACATTCCATTTTATCACTCAATTGTTTAGTAATCATTTTAATCATGTCTAACATTTCTGACTTTTTATTTGCGAATTCACAGTATTCTTTTTTCAGGTTCTCAAAATCATCAATAGACAGTTCATAAACTTCATCATCAGGATCGAGAACAACTAGATTGAGTTTTTCAGAAAGACTATCTACAACATTGATAGCAAGTTTTATTTTTTCAAAATCGTAACATGCGTTTGGAATATACAGATGAATAATATTATTTATAATATCAATATGAAAGTTCTCCTTATAAGCTATTGGACTGTTTTGAGAAATAAAAATACCATGACATCTTTGTAACTTAAGATCTCTTTCAAACTTTTCAATTTCATCTGTATTTACAGTGGCAGTATAATCCTTGTTCTCAAAAAGAATATTTGGAAGACGTTTATCTCTTCTTGTTAATCTTATATCACAAGCACATGCTTCTGAAGAACATCTTACAAGAAAATCATGAGGAAGTACTTTTTGTAATAAAGAATATAATTCGCACTCAGATACCGTTCCTTTTACTGCTGAATTTGATTTATATTTATTTAAAAAGGTATTTAATTCGACAGAGAGGTTCTCATGAATTTGTTTTTGTAAGGTAATTGTATCGTTGACTTGTTGGATACTTGTGAATGTTCTTGTTTCACTTGATTGGATTGCATTAAAAAGAGATTGTTGAATATTTGAGAACATCTTATTTATACTTTTATCAATGTTCTCAACAATTCCTTCACAGTTCTCTATTTTGTTCATTCTTAATAGTTGTTTAGTATCTTCAGAGATGGAAGTAAAGAATTGTTTAATACAGTTCTCAATATTAGTATAATTCTTTTCATTTCCATTTGGTATAATACTATTCATGAGAACAGATGTTTTGGCGAGCAAACTATCATTGCTTTTTTCCAAAATATGATTTATTTTTTCTTGCGTTGACAGTTCTGAATGAGAAAATAATGTTTTTATATCATTAATATAATCTTTTCTTGTATCATTGAGTTTTGCAGTAATATCACTATTGATTTTATATAGTTCTCCTTTCATGTCGGTTACAATAGAGAGTATTTGTGCGGTTACTGTATTATCTATTTTGCTGGATAAGTTAATTGAGAGTTGTTTCAATATATCAATAAAAACAAGATTGATATTTTCAACATTCAAATGAGGATTTTCTTTAAAAAACCTTATAATTGTCTTATTAGTTATCGTAATGTTCTCCATTATATTATTTTGTAATATACTCTTTATATATATTTTTCTAGGTTAGTTTTATTGTTAGATCTAACAAGAAAACTATTTTAGTT
>Ga0209087_1000369_pt1 | contig 29591 bp, 33 predicted proteins | sample S_130805_EF_Meta_FD_187321 | JGI IMG/M metagenome (GOLD analysis project Ga0209087, IMG submission 187321) | Freshwater microbial communities from Lake Simoncouche, Canada to study carbon cycling - S_130805_EF_MetaG (SPAdes) (version 2) | ecosystem: Environmental > Aquatic > Freshwater > Lake ... | reverse complement strand
AGCCCCGCCCGCTACGCTCAAAGAGCATCTATCACGTCGCCTATAGCGACTACCCTAACCCACCTACCCATGGTCTTTGAACAAGAACAGCTAGGGAGAGAATACTCTCTGGAGGGTCGGATTCCAACCCCCCTGGCACACCTTGTGCCGAGAGCGAGGGTTAGGCGATCGTCACCGTGGTAATCTTGACCGGCTCCAGTGGGCGGTCGCCTGGGCCTGTGGCCCCCTTGGCGATCGCGTCGACCGTGGCGAGACCCGAGGTGACCATGCCGAAGATCGTGTACTTCGGCGGCAGGCTGGCGAGGTCGTCGAGGCAGATGAAGAACTGGCTCCCGTTCGTGTTTGGCCCCGAGTTCGCCATCGCCACCGTGCCGCGGGCGTAGCCCATCGTCACCGGCTCATCGTCGAACTTGTAGCCTGGCCCGCCCATGCCGGTGCCATCAGGGTCGCCGCCCTGGATCACGAAGCCGGGAACAACGCGGTGGAAGATCACCCCGTCGTAGAAGCCCTTCTTCGCTAGGGTCACGAAGTTCTCAACGGTCTTCGGTGCCGCATCGTCAAGGAGCTCAAACTCGATGACGCCGACGGTCGTCTCAATCTTGGCGGTTGCCATTCCATCTCTCCTCTGTGGCGCAGGGCCACGTGGTCGGCTGGTGCCGACGATGTGCAGAGTTTACCCGCGAACGATCAGTTGCGCGGGCTCGCTACGGCGCGGTGGGGGTAACAGTGGTTGAGATGATCGTTGGAGGATCAATCGGGCTATCGTCGCTACGGCGCTCTAGCGCAGCAATGGCGTCAACGACATCCATGCCAGAAATGACCTCACCCATGATTGCGTAGGTGCGAGCGCTCTCAAGTGGCACCGCTGCCGCGTCATCGAGAATGATAAAGAACTGACTCCCCTGCGAGTCTGGCTGACTCGATCGAGCCATCGCGATCACACCACGGCGATACGTGCCGACGACCGGCTCATCTTTGATGAAGTATCCAGGGCCGCCCGAACCAGTGCCAGTTGGGTCTCCGCCCTGAATGACAAACGGCGTGCCGTTCTCCATGTAGGCGATGCGGTGGAAGATCACGTTGTCGTAAAAGTGGCAACTCGCAAGGGCGGTTAAGTTGCTCACCGCAATGGGCGAGTTCTTAACCGCAAGCCGCACCACAAATGTGCCAAGCGATGTTTCAAACGCAATATCATTCGATGCTTCGGCGCTGAGCGTTGCAGGCTGCGACGTTGGGCAGCCCTTTGCGTTCGTTGATGCGCTTGGTGTTGTATCTGTTGAGCACGCGCTGAACGCTAGAGCGGCGGCAAGGGCGAGCGTTACAGCGGTTGTGCGCATGCTGCTACGAATTCAAGCGGCGAGCGGTGCGCAGAATGGTGACAGCCATTGCAGACATCAAGAGCACCTGGCCGATCACGACTTCAATTGTAGGAATCTGATTTAGGAGCAACGCTGCAAGAATCGTTGCGGTTGGTGGCATGGCGAGTGCGCCGAGTGAACCGGTGGTGGCGCTTGTTGCGCGCACCCCCGAGACGAAGAGCGCGTAGGCAAGACAGGTTGCAATCAGCGCGAGGTAAGCAAACTGCAGACCTGGAACGAGGAGATCCTTACCAGCGAGATCAGGAAGCTTCACTCCAACGACAGACGACACCACTGCAAGCACGGCGAACCCACCAGTGGCAGCGAGCGCGACAAGCTCCAGTGGATGAATACCTGCAGCGAGTCGGCGCACGAGCACGATGTATGAGGCGTAGCCAATCATGCAGGCGAAGGACCAGAGAATCCCGGCCTGGAACGTTTCGGGGTTAGCAGTTGCGGCGCCCTTGAGGGCAATGACGACGGTGCCGATCGCGGCGAAGATAATGGCCCCAATAATCATGCGGTCGGGCCGCTCGCGCAGCAGGATCACACTCAGTGCGGCGACGAGTACTGGCGCGAGGCAGAGTTCAATGGCTGTGGCGATCCCAACGCCGGCGTTCGTTACCGCTTCGACATACGCGTATTGGAAAAATGCCTGCACGAGCCCGAGCCCGAGACCGAGTGCAAGCACCCGACCAGGAAGGCGGAATGCGCCACGGCCGAGCAAGAGGCGCGCGGTGATAGCGGCAGCCGGGGCAGTAATCCCCAGGCGTACGACGACCAGCACGAGGGAGCTGAGGGTGCTTGGACCCCCATCGGCGCCAGGGAAGGCCGCCTTGAGTTGACCAGTGACGACGCCGATCGTGCCCCAGAGGATGCCGGTGAGGATGACGGCACCGAGCCCCGCCAGGGGGCTCAGCGCGAGTGGTTCGTTGATGCGTTTTGCAGTTGCCATGCGGGGGAGTCTACGCGAGGCGCGCAGCCTGTGCGCGCTACTGCGCGGGGTCGGAGATCTTTGAGGCTTCCTCAAAATCGATCGCGCCCGAAAGGAGCGCCTCGCCCAAGATGAGGCTGGCAACCCCCGCATCGCGAAGTCGGCGCACCCCATCAAGATCGCTGACGCCCCCTGCAACGCTCAGCTCCATCCCTGGTTGGCGCGCCGCGAGATTGGCAAACGCCGCACTCTCGCTCGCGTTTCCACCATGGCTGAGCACAATGCGCGTCACCCCTGCCGCAGCAAGCTCGTCAATGAGGCTTTCTGCCGTTGGGGCGTTTGAACGCTTCCAATTAAACGATGCAATCCGCTCCGGCCGTGGATCAAAGCCAACGGCAAGCCAATCACCTGCGGCGGCGATACATGCGGCGAGTCGCTCCGGCTCATCAATCAGTGCGAGAGAGATCACCGCGCGCGTCGCACCGGCAGCAAACGCAATACGAATCGCCTCGGGTGACTCTAGCCCGCCAGCAACCTGTAGTGGCGTTGCCACGAGGCTTGCAACTGCGCCAATTGATTCAATGTTGATTGGCGCCGCTGCACGAGCACCGTCAAAGTCCACAAGATGAATCAGTGTTGCGCCGCGATCAACAAAGTGACGCGCAATGCGCGCCGGCTGGTCTGTTGGTGCACCAACACCAGTTGCGGCGCCAGGCCAGAAGACAATGCGAGAGCGACCCTTCTCAAGATCGATGGATGGAACGATGCGCATCGGCTGCGCAGCGCTACGCGGTTTCGGTCAGTGCTGCAGCAGTTGCCGCGATTGTCTTGGTGATTTCATCATCACCAATCCCATAGTGCGTTACCGCGCGAATCTGTCCGTGTGGGTACGCGACCATCAGCACGCCGCGCCTCTCGAGCGCGTCAAGAAAACGTGTGCGGCGCGGGATGCCACCAGCAACCTTGAAGATCACAAAGTTTGTGGCGACGCGCGAAGGGTCAAGTCGTTCACCATCTGGCTGCGCGATGTGGCCAGGGGCAATCACATCAGGAAGCGCTGCGATCTCAGTCGCCAGGCGACGTGCGTTGACATGATCTTCGGCGAGTCGCTTGACCGTGCCCTCTGGGCCATCAGAGAGTGCAACGAGTCCGGCGGCGGCGAGAACGCCAACTTGCCGCATGCCGCCACCAAGAAGCTTGCGCGCGCGACGCGCCTTCCAGATGAACTCCTTGCTGCCAACCACAACACTACCGATCGGTGCGGCGAGACCCTTGCTGAGGCAGAACGTTGCGCTGTCAGCGTCGGCAACGAGCTCGCGTGCAGAGACGCCAAGCCCCACGACTGCATTGAAGAGGCGCGCGCCATCGACGTGAATCGGAATACCGTGCGGCTTCAGCGCGGCGCGGAGCTCGTGCATATAGGCGGGCGTAATTGGTCGGCTGAATGTATGGGCGTGGCAGTTCTCGACGATGACGAGCGAGGTGATGGCGCTGTGCGGGTCAGATGCGTCTTGGATCGCCTCGAGGACATCGGCGATCGGCATCTCTCCGTTGGCGTTCTCGCGGACCACTCGAAGGCCGGCGCCAGCAACGACGGCGTAGTTGGCAGCCTCGTCGTTTGGGATGTGCCCCTCGGCAGGGGTGATGATCTCGCCACCGCGCGGCACGTGGGCCATGACAGAGACGAGGTTCCCCATGGTGCCAGAGGCGACGAAGAGACCCGCCTCCTTGCCCAATAGGTCAGCTGCACGCTGCTCCAAGGCGATGACGGTCGGATCGTCCTCAAAGACGTCGTCGCCGACCTCCGCCTCGGCCATCGCACGGCGCATCTCGGGGGTTGGGTGGGTGACCGTGTCGGAGCGCAGGTCAATACGGCCGGCCCCGCCGCCTCGTGACGCTGCGTCTGCTCCGTATCCCATAGTCGGATCCTACCCCCTCTGGTAGGCTTCGCAGTCCTGTCGCGGACCCGTGGTGTAGCGGCCCAACATGCCAGCCTGTCACGCTGGAGATCGCCGGTTCGAATCCGGTCGGGTCCGCCAGGAAACCTGATCCCCCCTCAACCATCCGCCGCTCGCCTACGATTCAGGTATGCCTCGTGAGATCCCCGTATCCGATGGATTCCCGCCCAGCGAGCGAACGCGCGTACGCCGACTCCCTGAGCGTGGGCACTACGAGCGCGCCGACATCTACCCCGTGGTCGATGCCGCCCTTACCTGCACCGTCGCCTATCTCCTTGATGGGCGCCCGCACGCCACCGTCACGGCGCACTGGCGCGACGGCGACCGCCTCTATTGGCACGGATCAGCGGCCAGCCGATTCTTAAAGTCCGTCGTAGGAACCGAGGTGTCGGTCTCAATTCATCTGACCGACGGCATCGTGTTGGCCAGGAGCGGCTTCGACAGTTCGTTTAACTATCGCTCGGCAACGCTCTTCGGCATCTGTGAAGAGATCACGGGTGAAGAGAAAGCTGTGCAGCTTGACGCTTTTGTTGACAAGCTCGTGCCAGGACGCACCGCAGACCTGCGCCCGTCCACCGAGCAAGAACTAAAGGCGACCACGCTGCTTGGCATGACGATTACTGAAGCGTCCGGAAAGATACGCACGGGTGGGGTGCATGACAATCCTGACGACAGCAACGAGCCGGTGTGGGCGGGTGTGCTTGGTGTTGAGACACGATTCACCGATCTGACACCGGATGACGAAACACCAGTGCTGGTAGAACCTGCAGAGAACTTACGGCAACTTATTGGCAAAGTGATTTAGCGTTGAGCATGCCCGCCAGCACAAACCAACGTTCTATGCTTGTCACCGGTGGATGCGGATTCATCGGCAGCGCGTTTGCAAAGCGCGCAGCAAGCGCTGACAACAACGTTGTTGTGCTTGACCTGATGACATACGCCGCAGATCCAACATCACTTGCTGCACGAAGCGACATTGAGATTGTTCGGGGAAACATCACAGACACTGCGCTTGTTGCTGAACTGCTGCAGCGTCACAACATTGACACCGTCGTCAACTTCGCAGCTGAATCACATGTTGATCGCTCTATTGCCGATCCTGAATCCTTTATGCAAACCAACATCCTGGGCGTGTACTCCATGCTGAACGCGTCCCTTGCACGATTTCAACAACTGAGCGCCGACGAGGCGCAGCGCTTTCGATTTGTACAGATCTCTACCGACGAAGTGTTTGGGAGTCTCGGCGAGACTGGCCACTTTACGGAAGAGAGCCCGTATGATCCGCGATCACCGTATTCATCATCAAAGGCTGCGGCTGATCACTTGGTATCAGCGTGGTATCACACATATGGGCTGCCAACAATCACAACGTATTGCACAAACAACTTTGGCCCATTCCAGTACCCAGAAAAGTTGATTCCACACCTTGTGCATCGCGCACTCGCAGACGAGGGACTTCCGGTGTATGGCGACGGCGGAAATGTTCGCGATTGGATCCACGTTGACGATCATGTCAACGGGGTGATGCTTGCAATTGAGCGGGGAGCTCCTGGTAGCCGCTACGCGTTCGGTGGGGGAAACGAACGTTCTAACCTTGCGCTCGCTCAACAGATCTGCGAGATCCTCGACGAGGTTGCGCCACGAAGCGATGGTACGCGTCATGCTTCAAAGATCACGTTCGTCGAAGATCGTCTTGGGCACGACTATCGATATGCGATCGATGGCGCACGGGCCGAGCGCGAGCTTGGCTACCTCCCGCAACATCAGTTCAACGAGGCGCTGAAAGCGACGGTGATCTGGCATGTGGCGCGTGCTCGCGAGCAGGCTGTCGCGGCAGCCGGCGCATGAGAGGGATTGTGCTCGCTGGCGGTGGAGGGAGTCGCCTCTACCCAGCCACGAAGAGCGTCAGCAAGCAGCTCCTGGCCGTGTACGACAAGCCGATGATCTACTACCCAATCTGGACCCTGGTGACCGGCGGCATCCGCGAGATCTTGATCATCAGCACCCCGCGTGACCTGCCTGCCATCGAAGCACTCTTGGGCGACGGAGCGCATCTTGGCCTCACGCTCACGTATGCCGAGCAGGCAAACCCGAGCGGCATTGCCGAGGCGTTCCTGATCGGCAAGGAGTTCATTGGAGACCAGTCGGTCACCCTGATCCTGGGCGACAACCTGTTTATTGGCGAGCAGATGAGCGAGGCAATTGCAGAAAACCTCGCAACCTTATCAAGGGGCGCTCTGATCTATTTGAAAGAGGTGCCCGACCCAGAGCGCTTTGGCGTCGCCGAGATAGGCTCGGACGGGGCCATTACCTCGATTGTTGAAAAACCTGTGGTGCCACGGTCCAACCTCGCAATCACCGGGCTCTACACCTATAGCCCAGACGTCGTCTCAATCGCTGAGAACCTGCCGCGTTCTGCGCGCAACGAGCTGGAGATCACCGACGTCAATGCGGCCTACCTCAGTAGCCAGCAGTTGCGACACGTCGTGATTCCAAGCGGCGTGCAGTGGATTGATGCGGGAACACCTGATGCCCTAGTAGCCGCGTCGATTGCGATTCAAACGGCGATGCGTGACAAGGCGAGTGATTTTGGCTGCGTTGAGATCGCCGCGTATCAACGCGGATACCTGACCCAGGAAGCTCTTCTCAACATTATTGATGAGACCCCATCCGAGTTATACGCGGAGCGGTTGCGTGCAGCAGTAGCAAACGCTGCGCGATGAATCTATCGCCGCGCATCGTAGTTCTCGGAGCGCATGGGCAGGTTGGCTCGTCGCTGGTTGATGAACTTGGTGAGACTGGCGTCGGCATCACTCGAAAAGACGTCGACATTACCAACAAGGCCGCACTCTATCGCGCCTTTGACAACGTTGGGCCTATCTCAGCCATCATCAATGCAGCGGCATACACCGATGTGGAACGTGCAGAGAGTGAGCGCGAACGAGCTTTTGCAGTAAATGCTGACGCGCCAGGCTGGTTGGCTACATGGGCGGCTGAACACAGCACTCCGTTTGTACATTTATCAACGGAGTATGTGTTTCCTGACGCGAGCGATCACCTTTGGCAAGAAGACGATGCAACTAGACCCCTCAACGCGTATGGCGAGTCAAAGCGTGCTGGAGAGCTAGCGGTGCGCGACGCACACGCGGATAGTGTGATTATTCGAACCTCGTGGGTGTATAGCGAGCAGCCAAACAATTTTGTGCGAAAAGTATTGCAGCTTGCAAAATCTTCGACATCGCTCACAGTGGTTTCTGATCAGGTGGGTCGCCCAACGTTTGCGCCGGAACTCGCGCGCGCGGCGGTGCGCATTGCTCACGACGCCGAACTTCGTTCACGCATTCACGGTGGAGTTCTGCATCTGGGGGGTGGCAATTCGGTAGTACGGTCAGATTTTGCGCGGGCGATCATTGACGTTGGTGTGGCTGAAGGAGTGCTCAGCCATGCGGTTCCGGTCGTTGACACCACATCAGATCAATACGTCACGGCGGCACGTCGGCCGCTGCGCTGCGTGCTTGATATCTCACAAGCGGTGGCGCTGGGATTGCAGTTAGGCCGGTGGGAGGATTCGTTACCAGTTGCTGTGAGGGCAGCACGGGGATGAGAGTTGAGGAGATGTCCATTCCAGAGGTGCTTCTGCTCAAGCGCGACCGCTTCACCGATTCGCGTGGCTGGTTTACCGAGTTGCATAACGAGGCGAGCCTGCAAGCCGCGGGGTTCAATGTGCGGTTCGTGCAGGACAACCTTTCGCGCTCCGCGCCAGGGGTTCTGCGTGGACTCCACTTCCAGCGTGATCCAGAACAGGGGAAGCTTGTGACGTGCCTCGCGGGCCGCATCTATGACGTTGCTGTCGACATTCGGCCAGGCTCTACAACCTTCGGGCAGCATGTGGCGGTTGAACTTTCAGCGGATGGGGGTGAATCACTCTGGGTCCCCGCAGGCTTTGCTCACGGGTTTGTGGTGCTCGGTAGCGAACCTGCCCTGGTGACCTACAAGGTGGATCAACACCGCTCTCCCACGGGCGAGCGGGGCATCATCTGGAACGACCCCACCCTAGCAATCCCGTGGCCCATTGAGATCCCGCACCTCTCTGATCGCGATCAGGCGTTGCCGACCCTTGCCGACCACCTAAGCGCTGAGCGGTAAGGGCATGGTCGCCACAGGGCATCTTGAGCGTTGGGACCCCCGCTCGGTGGGGATAGCTCTGGCGGCGTATCAGCCGAATCCCGTTTGGCTTGCTGAGCAGCTAGCTTCGATTGCTGGGCAAACCCATACGAACTGGATCTGCATCATCACGTTCGACTCCCCAATCAACGAGATTCCCTTATCGCCTGATCTGGCTCCATTCAAGCACGACGCACGATTCGTATGGGTTGAGAACCCTGAGCGTCTCGGCCTGCGTGCAAATTTTCAGAAGGCGACGCAACTTTTGCTCGAGCGAAACGTTGACCTCATTGCGTTCTCTGACCAAGACGACATTTGGCTACCGGAAAAGATTGCTGAGAGCGTTGCAGCGATACGGGCGCGCGGTCCCCTCTCCATGGTCTATTGCGATGCATTCCTGTTGACTGAAGGAGTCACACTTCCGAACCGGCTACATGAGTACACCATTAGGACGCGCGGAGATATGAGCATTGCTGAACGAATCATCCAACCCCAAGTAAGCGGATTCTGTGAAGTGTTTGACGCAGCGCTTGCACAGCTGCACCCAACAATTCCGGTTGAGTCTCCCGACCATGATCACTGGTACTCACTCGTTGCTGCCGCATACGGCGGCGTTCACCGGATAGATAAGCCGTTGGCGCTGTACCGACAACATGCGGGGAACACAATTGGCATCACCTCAGTTCGCGCAGAACAAGGATGGGATAGCCCCAAGCAACTCAAGCGATACACATCCCTACGGGAAAACGCACGTCTGCGGGCACGCATCGCACGGAGAGTTGGCCTGGAGCTCCCAATGCAACGCGGGCTAGCTACGCTCTTTCGGCACTCTGCTGGGTGGCTGCTGATTCTCTTTCTAATGATGGGGCGACGACTCTTCTCGGACCAGGCGCTCGCAGCAAACGCATACCGAAAAGCATGGGGCCTTCTTTTGGTGGAGACATCTCGGCGAGAGATTATTCAGGAAGTGCGCAAGCGTTTTCCTGCGAAGCTGAAGGTTATGCGCACAGTGCTCGTTGCCGCGGCACTCCTGCTTGCTGCTCTAACCTTGTTGCTATTGCACGGGGGCGTGCTGACTTTTGCAGATCTGCTGACAGTGATACCTGGGCTGCTTCTGGTGGTCAGCGGAGCATTCACAGGGCTTCGATATGCGCAGCACCAGATGCCGAACAGCGTGATGCTGCTCATTGGAATTGGATCGGCGAGCGGGCTGCTGCTTCAGATGCTCGGCGTGGAGCATTTGCTCACACTCGCGGTCGCAGCCGTGCCGCTCGTTGCACATGGTTTCTATCGCTTGCGCTGGTCGGTACGTCCGTAGCGCTGTAGGTCAGCCTCCGGCGATCTGCTCGCCGCCGTCGATCGTGATGGTGTTGCCCGTCACCCAGCTCATGCCTGGAGCGGAAAGCGCAACAATCGCGCGACCAACATCATCGGGCGTCGTGAGTCGCTTCCCTGGATGCTTCTTCATTACTACGTCGATCCAGTCCTGGCTTCCTGGAATCTTGCGCAGTGCTGGGGTATCGACAACGCCTGGGCGGAGTGCGGTGACTGTCGCACCCGGTACGAGCCGCGCAAGCTCGAGCGCGAGCTGGCGGCAGTGCGCCTCAACGGCGGCCTTCGCTGCGGAGACGGCGCCATACATCGGGACCGCCTTCGATGCGCCTTCTGACGAGGTGGCGAAGATGCGCGTGGTGCTGCCGATGAGGCCCGCGGCGTAGAGATCCTGTGTCCAATAGACAAGGGAGTGCGCCATCACGTCAGAGGTCATATCCATCTGCTTGCGGGTGATGAGCGGCGTCTCGCCGTCGGGGAGGAATGGCTGCAGGCTGCCGAATGCCAGTGAGTGCACGGCGATTCCGAGTTGGGGGGTGAGACCGGCGGCGCGTGCTGCGGCAAATCGCTCGCTGAGTTGAGCAATCACCTCGCCGCGCTTCTCGTCGTCGGCGGCGTTGCCGCGGATATAGAGGGCCTCGACACCGGTCGCCTTTACGGCGGCAATGGCTGCGTCGAGCTTCTCGCCGCGTGAGCGGCCGAGGTAGACGCCACAGATGTTGTAGCCGTCCTCAGCCGCCAGGCGTGCGGTGGCCTCGCCGATGCCGCTGGAGGCGCCAAGGATCAGTGCCCAGCGCTGGACCTTTGGATCTGTTGCTCCCATCAGACACCTCCCTCGTGCGGCGCCCCTCGCCGCTTGGGTTCAGGGTAGCCGACCCACTCCGCCCTGTGCGCGTACGATCTGGGCATGGATAACAGCGGCCGACTGATTCTGATGGCGGTGCACGCCCACCCTGATGACGAGACGATCAGCATGGGCGGCACCCTTGCCACCTACGCCGCCACCCACAGCGCTACCACCGATACCTACGTGGTGACCGGCACCCGCGGTGAGCTTGGCGAGATCGTCATTCCGGAGTGGGACACCCCCGAAGCGCACGAACGCCTTGGCGAAACCCGCATGGGCGAGATCGCAGCGGCCATGGCGGCGCTCGGTGTCACGCACTTTGAGAACCTTGGCTTCCGCGACTCCGGCATGGTTGGCGACGCAGGGAACGAGGATCCACGTTCGTATCACCAGCACAGCACCAACGATCTTGATGCTACAGCTGAGCACCTTGTGCGCATTATTCGGCGTGTGCAGCCCGACGTGATTGCAACGTACGACGACTTTGGTGGATATGGCCACCCCGATCACATTGCCGCCGCGCGCGTTGCACGTCGCGCCTGGGAGGTCGCCGGTGATCCAACATGGCGGCCTGAGGCAGGCCCCGCCTGGTCACCAAAGAAGCTCTACGAGGTGCGCACACCTGATTCGCAGCGCGACAAGGTACTCGCACTGCTTGAGTCGCGCGGCATTGAATCGTGGTGGAGTGAGCCGAAGGACGTACCACCAGAAGAACTTGCGAAGTGGCGCCAGTGGCGTGCCGCAATGGCGTGCCCCGACGAACTGATCACCACGCGCATCGACATCACAAAACACCTCGCCGCGAAGCGCCGTGCGATTCAGGCACATGCAACGCAGATCAAGAGCGACGGACCACTGCTCGTGTTGACCGAACAGGACTACATCGATCTTGGCGCGTTTGAGCAGTATCGACTCATTGGAAACCGCCTTACAGATTCGCCAGCACTTCCAGAGTCTGATCTGTTTGCAGGACTGCGCTAGCGGCGCGTTAGATCTTAGCTGCGCCTCGTGCAGCGTAGAGGCGAGATCGGATTGAGATAAAGGCAAGCGCGATCAAGAAGAGCAGCGTCTCCAAGATCACGATTGCCGCCCCTGATGCAATGTCGAGCGAATAGCTCACATACAACCCAACAACGGCGGAAGAAACGCCAATGATCGCTGCCACCTGAATCATTGCGGTGAATCGCTTCACCAGCAGCTGCGCGGTGGCTGCAGGTGTCGTAATCATCGCCACCACCAACACAATGCCAACCGCTTGCAGGCTGATCACAATCGTGACGGCGATGAGGATCAGCAGCAGGTCATCGAGTCGTCGCACCGGTAGCCCTGCCGCGCCGGCACCGAGCGGGTCGAATGTGCTGAAGAGCAGCTCCTTCCACAAGAGGCGCAGCACAAGCAGCAGGCCAAAGACAAGCAGGGTGAGCGCTGCCAGGTCGCCAACGCTAATACCGAGCACATCGCCGAAGAGGAAGTGGAAGAGGTCTCCAACATAATTCGGGATCGAAGAGAAGATTGCGACACCAAGCGCAAACATGCCGGCGAAGAGGACGCCGATGATGGCATCGGAGCGGAGCCCTGAACGGCGCGTAATGGCACCAATGCCGAGCGCAGTGCCGATGGCCGCAATCGCACCGCCAAGAATGATCGGCGCGCCAACCAGGTAGGCGATGACGATGCCTGGGAAGGCGGCGTGGCTGACGGCGTCGCCGATGAAGCTCATCCCCTTAAGTACGACGAATGATCCAACGATGGCGCAGGCGACGCCAACGAGCGCACTCGCAATAAGCGCACGAACAAAGAAGTCGTAGCCGAGCGGCGCAAGGAGAAGGTCAAGCGGGTTCATTCGTGCCCCTCGTGCGCGCCGTGGGAGTGGTGTGGGTCATCGAGCAGCACCACGCCACCGCCGGCGAGTGGCACGAGGTGGCCGCCATAGGTCTTCTCTAGAACCCCCTGATCGAGCACAAGCTGTGCTGGGCCGTGGGCAACGACGCGACCAGCGAGGGCGACCACATCGTGGAAGCGCTGCGCGGCGCAGGCGAGATCGTGCGTGGTCGCGACGACCGTGCGGCCACGCGCCGCCTCGGCGTCAAGGATGTTCATGATCTTCTCCTGCGTCGTGGGATCAACGCCAGTGACAGGCTCGTCGAGGAGATAGATCTCTGGATCTGCGGCGATCGCACGCGCCAAGAAGACCCTGCGACGCTGACCACCCGAGAGTTCGCCGATCTGTCGCTGTGCAAGATCAGCCATATCAACACGCGCGAGGGCATCTGCCACTGCGGCATGATCGGCGGCGCCGGGTCGGCCCAGCGGTCCAAGCGCTGGGGTACGACCCATCATCACGACCTCGCCAACAGAGACGGGGAAGCTCCAATCAACCTGCTCGGCCTGTGGCACATACGCCACACGCTTCGCGTGCACGCCCACAGCTGCTCCAAGCACCTGCACGCCGCCACTCCACGGCTGCATCAGCCCAGCGATGCACTTCAGGAGCGTCGATTTTCCTCCACCATTCGGACCGAAGATCGCGGTCAGCGAACCTGGTGCAAGGCTGAGCGAGACGCTGCTGATCGCCGCGCGGTCGCCGTACCCGGCGGTGACGTCAACAAGCTCAATTGCGTTTATCTCGTTATTCATTGCCACATGTTCTCACCGCTGCATTGATGCTGCGATCGCTGTCGCATTTGCGCGCATTGCACTGATGTACGTGTCGCCAGGCGCGGCACCAAGTGCGTCTGAATAGAGATCGGCCAGCACCGTGGCACCTGTTTCAGCCGCGATGCTTGTCAGCACCTTGGAGGGGAACTGCACCTCGCTGAACACCGTCGTCACCCCTGACGCGCGAATCGCGTCAATGAGCGCGGCAATCTCACGAGCACTCGGATCTTGGCCTGGTGATGCGATTGCGACGCCAACAATCGTGATGCTGTAGGCCCGAGCGTAATAGCCAAACGCATCATGGAAGGTCACGATCTTGCGATTCGCCTCGGGAATTTCTGAAAAGAGCGCACGGACGTCAGTGTCGAGTTCGGCAAGTGCCGCAAAGCCCTTCGCTGACGCTGAGCGAATGGTATTGGTGAGTTCTGGTCGATCTTGAGCGGCACGATCTGCAATGCGCTGTACGTAGTGCGTTGCTCCAGTTGGATCAAGCCAAACATGCGGGTCGTACGAGCGTGCCGTTCCGGAATCAGCTGGCGCTAGGTAGATCCAACCATCTGACGCATCCAGTCCCTCTCCGAGGCGCAACAGATCACTACTGCTCTTGTGCGCAGCTTCGATCAGGGAAACGACCCACTCATCAAGGCCTAGGCCGTTCATGATGATGAGATCAGCTGTGGCGATTTTTGCCGCATCAGATGGCGACGGCTCAAAGGTGTGCACATCAATACCGGCCGGAACAATGGAATCAATCTGCACTGAATCACCGAGTGCGAGCCGCGCAAGATCGGCGAAGACGCTCGTCGTTGCCATCACGCGGTAGCCCGATGCTGAGGCTGATGGAGAGCCAGTCGAACCCCCACAGGCTGCGCTAACAGCAAGGAGCGCAACGAGGGTTACCAACAAACGCCGGCTCATTGGCGCGGCTCCACCTTTTGGCAGCGCGGGCAGCGACCGAAGAGTTCAAGTCTATGCGACTGAATTTCGAAGCCAGAGCGCCGGGCCGCCTCGGCGGTGACGGCGTCGATGCCGCAGTCATCGACCTCGGAGATTGCGCCACACGAGACGCATACGAGGTGGTGGTGGTGCGATGGCTCGCACGGGACGTAGGCGTGTCGGCCGTCTGGGAGATCAACCCGCTCGACGAGGTTCTGGTCGGCGAGGAGTTCGAGGAGACGGAAGACGGTGGCGCGCCCGATGCCGAGGCTGCGCTGCTCGGCGTCGGCAAGGAGGTCGGCGGCGGTGAAGTGCCCTTTTCGCCGTGCGATCAGGGCGGCGAGCTCACGGCGCGGCCCGGTAAGGCGGACCCCCGCCTGGTCAAGCGCCGCGAGCAACTCTCGTGCCATGGGGGCAGCCTACCAGAGTTGAGACTAGGTCTCAATACAAGGCGGCAGCTGCTGTTCAGAGGGTGCTGGGCCAGCGCGGGTATGATTGGTCCATGAGCATCATCAAGAACGCACTCGGAATTGGCGCCGTCGTCCTTGGGGTGGGGCTCGTCGTGCTCCTTCTCTCTGGCTCCTTCAGCGGCAAGCCAACCGCAAGCGACTCCTTTACTCCTGTTGCGCCAGTCTTCACCCCAGCCGCTGAGTTCATCGTGGACCGGGGCATCGGCGCGACGGACGCCCCAGTCACCCTCGAGGTGTGGACTGACTTCCAGTGCCCAATTTGCGGTATCTGGGCGAACGGAAGTGAGCCCTTCCTTTATGAGAAGTACATCAAGGAGGGGAAGCTTCGCATTGAGCATCACTTCTTCGCCTTCCTCGGCGAAGAATCATTTACCGCTGCCGTTGGTGCTGTTTGCGCCGAGAAGCAGAATAAGTTCTGGTCATACCACTCGTATCTCTTCGCGAATCAGAACGGTGAGAACGAAGGGGGTTTCAGCGCTCCACGGCTCCGCCTCCTCGCTGGCGCCGCAGGTCTGGATCTTACGCAATGGGACTCATGCATTACCGATCCTACGATTCGTGCCGATGTCGAAACGGAGAGCGCAGCAGCTCGCGCCGCTGGTGTCACCGGTACACCAACGCTGAAGCTTGGCAATTGGATGGAGGCGGGCATCCCAACAGAGGCTGACCTCTACAAGCGTATTGACGCAGCACTCAAGCCGTAACCACATGCGTGCCGTACGGTTCGGCGTCGTCATCTCCGCCATCGGAACAGTCATCGCGACCTATCTCCTGGCCATTAGGTATGCAGGCATTCCTGCACTTTGCGGCCCTGCGCTCGGACCGTTTGGCGGCTGCGCCAAGGTCGAGTCATCGGTCTACTCCAGCATCGGCCCAATCCCCGTTGCGCTCGTCGGCGTTGTCGGCTCACTGGTGCTACTTACTGCATCGGTGCACTACCTGCGCACGCGATCAACAATCTCGCTGAACATTTGGGTGCTTGCCGCCATTGTGGGCGCCGCGATTGAACTTGTACTCATCGCGATTCAAGCATTCGCCATCGGCGCCTGGTGCGGCTGGTGCCTGCTCTACGGACTCACTGTGATTCTCTCTGCCGTTGCCGCCGTTATTGCTGCAATGCAGGCCGAACGCGCTGCGGCTGCGCGCTAAGTCGCTGCAGCGCCGGGTTCGGCGCAATATCCATTTCGCGTAACGCTGACACTGCTCGTGCCGCCGCTCGTCGAGCACCGGCAATAGAGCCACTCTCTTCCAACAGCAGCGCCAAGTGCTCCAGCATTGCGCCGTCTGTTGGATCAATGCGCACGGCACGCAGGGCGAGATCAATCGCGCGATCGATATCGCCAACAGAATATGCGGCAACCATCTCACGCTCAACGATCGCGAAAATTCCCACGTCTAGCGCGCTTCGGTGCTGCTCCGCCCACGGCTCAAACGGAACCTCAACACCGAACGGCCCAAGGTACGAGTCGAGGAGATCGTCGATCTGGTCAACCCGTGCGCGACGCCGCACCGCATCAAGTGTGCTCCGCAAGCGAGCTGAATCGAAGCTAACGAGATCAAGGTTGACCGTCACCATCTCGGCCTCATGGCGAATGTACGGCGTGGGCGTTCCCTCATGAAGCGCGAGATCGTAGTCGGGGTCAAGCGCGCGCCGTAGGTGATAGATCGCTTGATTGAGCGAGTTCAGCCCGGCTTGTGCCTCTGCTTCGGGCCAAAGTGCATCAATTGCCTCATCACGCGTTGCGGCGTGTCGGGGTCGTGTGGCGAGATAGTGCAACAGCGCGACCGAGCGTGGACGAATCGCAGTTCCCTCAATTGTTCGTCCTGCAACCTCAATGCTGAGCGGGCCTAAGTCGTGCACGACAGCGACGGAACTCAGCACGTGCGGCGTGATCCGGCCTGTAGGCGTTACCTCGGAACCATTCGGCACCGCCCCAAGGACGTGCGGGAGATTGAGCGTCTCCGCAATGAAGCGGGGGATCGTCCAGCCCGTTTCGCCGAGCTCATCTTGATCGGCAGGGGCGATGAGGAGCCCCTCCTCCCAGAGCGTGCGGAGCAGCTCCGGGTCCGGCTCCTCTCCTGCTGGCTTCGCCAGTCGAGCCAGGAGTGGCCCACTACCGCCGACGACATCGCGCCGGATGAACTCATCAAGCTCGGTGCGGTCGCCGCCCTCGCGCATCTGATCAAGCCACGTTGCGAGGATGCCGCCATTACCAGCTGCTGCGCGGCGCGCCTCTTCGAGCGCCGTCGGCGCACCACTCCAACCTTTAGCCTCGGCAATCTGTCGCGTTTGGCGCGGTGAGACGCGAAGAGCAGCCGCGCCGATATGCATGACCTGGCGCTTTGCGCGCGCCGCAATGAGGCGCAGTTGTGCAACACGTCGACCGATCAGAGCGACACGAGAGCGATCTGGCGCGCGCTCTGCAAGTGCACGCAGAAACGCGAGGCCATCAGGCGATTCGACAAGTGCATCTGCATCGTCGATGACGAGGATCAGCTCACTGTGTGGCGCAGAGAGATCGGCAATGAGCGCCGCCGCACATACGGTTGGCGACTGCTGCTGGCGAACCGCTCGCGCGAGACGCGGCAAGCGCACGCCATCATCCTCATCGGCGGCGAGATGCAGGGCGTCACCCAAGTCGCGACTTGCCCGCAGCCACCGCATCGGTCGGTCGGCGCGAATGCCCCACGCTGCGACGGCGCTGCTCTTCCCGTATCCGGCACTGCCGCAAATGAGTGCCAGCCCTCCGTCGGTGAGCTCGTCAAGTGCGGAATCGATGCGGGGCCGAGCTGGATGAACACGAGGGGTCTTCATCATCGTGCAGTCCTCCACGTCGTGCCGCCGCAGGCAGCGCCCGCGGGTCGGCTGGGCGGATACTGAGCCAGAATCGCGTACCGCCGACGTATCAGGCGCGCATCACGCACCGCAGCAGCGTGCACCCGCCCCTACAATCCCCCCATGACCAACAAGCACCGCCTGATCATTGACTGCGACACGGGGACCGATGACGCCGTTGCGCTGATGCTCGCCGCGCTGCACCCCGAGATTGACCTGATCGGCGTGACGACCGTGTTCGGCAACGCACCGCTCTACGCAACAACAACCAACTCGCTCTCAGTGCTGGAGCTGATCGGTAAGGGGCACATCCCTGTGCACGCCGGATTTCCGCGACCACTGGTGCGCAAGGCGATGCCGTCGGAGCGATTCTTCAAGTCCGATAGCGTGCAGGACCCACACGGTACCTATCTCGACATTCCGCGCAGCGCAAGCAAGCCAGCCTCCGAGCGCGCGGTGGAGTACCTGATTGAGACGTACCGCAACGCGACGCAGCCAATCACGCTGATGCCGATCGGGCCACTCACCAACATCGCCGCAGCCGTTGCGCTAGAGCCGCGCTTCGCCGAGTGGGTGCCAAAGCTGATCATCATGGGCGGCGGGCACGAGGTGCCGAACATTTCAGCATCGGCGGAGTTCAACATCTGGGCAGACGCTGAGGCCGCCGCGAGCGTCTTTGAGGCGGGCTTCAAGGATGTGCTGATGGTGCCGCTCGACGCAACGCACAAGGCCCTTGTCACGGCGAAGGAGTGCGCGGCATTTGGCGCGCTCGGCACACCTGCAGGCATGGCGACAGAGACAGTGATCAAGCGACGCATTGGCAGTTACGAGAGCAGCCAGAAGATGGACGTTCCAGAGTCGGCGCCGGTGCACGACGCGCTCTGCGTTGCGGCGCTCGTTGAGCCAGACATCATCACCACCAAGCGCTGCCATGTTGCAGTCGAGACGACGGGCACGCTGACCCTCGGGCGGACCGTGGTCGATACGCACCATCGCGGCGGCAAGGAGCCGAACGCCGACGTCGCCTTTGATGCCAACGCCCCGCGCTTCATTGCGCTGATGATGGAGATCTTCGGTCAGCGATGAGCGGCCTCGGTGAGGCGGCGCTTCCGGGCGAGGCGGGCCCCAACGACCTTGATGCCGCTGGTGAGGCGGCCCTCGACCAGGCACTCCGTTCGGCCTGGATGCCCGTCTGCCAAAGCGCTGAGCTGACCGACCGGCCACTTCCAATCCGCCTCTCCGGCGAAACGCTGGTGGTCGCCCGGCTGGGTGACACTGTTGCCGCCTTCCCAGACCTCTGCGTGCACCGCGGCACCGCGCTCTCGCTCGGCTGGGTCGACCCAGGCACAAGCCCAGCCCCCGATGGGAGCCCCGCGACCGGCGAGGCCTGCCTGGTCTGCCCGTATCACGGCTGGAGTTACGGCCAGAGCGGCGAAGTGAAGCGCATCCCCGCCGTCCACGGCCGCGCGATTCCGCGCCGCGCACGCATTGAGCGCTACGCCGCCACCGAACATCTCGGCCTCGTCTGGGTGCTGCTTGAGCCAGGCCCTGGCGGCTGGGAGCACCCAGCCCCGCTCTATCCGCTCCCCGCGGCGCCCTGGTGGGGCGACCCTTCGCTGCGCACCATTCCGATCACCACCTACGACTGGCAGTGCTCCCCAGCGCGACGCATCGAGAACTTCATCGACTTCAGTCACTTCCCGTGGGTGCATGAGGGGATCCTCGGCGACCGCGCCAAGCCGCTCAGCCCAGAGCACGTGGTGGAGAGCAGCGAGACAACGATCAGCTTCCAGATCGCACTCGAAGAGCCGCAGACCAGCGTGAAGGGCGATGGGGCGCCAGGCGCGAAGGTGCAACGTGATCCAACGACCTACACCGTACACCTGCCCTACTCGGTCACCCTCGACCAACAGCTCCCGGAGGGGAATCGCTTCGTCCTCTTTATGGCCGCGTCGCCGCTCTCAGCAAAGGAGACGAGAACATTCACCTGGAACGCACGTAGCTATCGACTTGATCCGTCGAACGACACAGAGCTCGCAGACTTCCAGCGGCTAATTCTTGATCAAGATCAGCCGATCACCGAATCACAGCGACCAGAGGCGTTGCCGGTTGATCTCTCGGCAGAGCTGCACATCGCTGGGCCCGATCAGGCCTCAATCGAATTCCGCCGTCACCTCGGAAAAGTTGCAGCGCGGAATCGCGCAACGGAGAGTGCTAACGAGTAGTCGGCGCTGTGTCGACGCGCAGAATGTTCCATGCAAACGGAACTGATCCGATCAGAATCACTCCCGAAAGCAGAAAGAGCGGTAGCGCGCCAAGCTCGCCGTAGATCACACCACCAACGATTGCAGCAACAGAGATTGCCAGACCGTAGGAGATTGCCTGGTAGAGCGCCTGCCCTGTTGCCTGTAATTCGCTCGGCACAATTGCTCGAACGGTAAGGACGCTGGCCAGAAGGGTGCACGAGAAACCAATTCCGCAGAGCCCGCGAACCACAGCAAGCGCAAACGGATCATCGACGATGCCGTATCCAATGCTGCAGAGTCCAAGTGCAACAAGGCCGACTGAGTAGACAGCGCGCATGCCAAAGCGCAGCGCGATCGCGGATCCAATCAAGAAGAACGGAATCTCAACGCCGGCAGAGATGGTTGAGGCAAATGTCACTGCTGACGCGTCACCACCAACATCTTGAATGCGCAGTGAGCCGTACGAGTAGAAGATGCCTGCTCCAAGATTCACGAGCAAGCTCAGCAGAAGAAATCCGAGCAGCTTCGGCGATTGCGCAAAGGCGAGGCTCACGGTGCCGAAACGCCGGCGCCAGTCTCCCGCGACGGCGATCTCTGCGTTGCCGCCAGCAAGCTCGCTTCGCTCAACCTCGAGATGCGCAGCTGCGGTGTCATGAAGTGGTGGGCGAACGCGCAGTCGGAACGTGCCAATAAGTACAATGATTGCACCGATGCCGTAGAGCGGCCCAACCATGAAGGCGCCGCCCGCAACAACGAGCGCACCGCTCGCAAGGCAGGTTGCGGCGTAGCTGGCGCTGGTGATTGCGCGCAGTGGCCCCCAGTCGCCTTTGACCTCAGCAAGCCGCTCCATGCCGATCGCATCGAGGAGCGGCACGATCCCAGCGCCTGCGAAGGCGGCGAGCATCGAACCCGGAATCCCCGCAGCAGGGCCGGCGGCGAACGCGAAGACGCCGATCGCAGTGGTCAAGATGGCAAGTCGAAATGCTGCGACGCGACCGAGGGTTGCGTCACCGAGGTGACCCCAGATCGGTGCGGCGGCGAGAGAGAGGATTGAGTTAATCGCGCCCACAAGCCCGATCGCCTCGAATGAGACGTCACGATCACGGAAGACGATCGAACTGAATGGGAGGTAGCAGGCCTGCATGATGCCGACCACGAGGTAGAGATACGAGGCGCGGCGCATTCCAGGTCGGAGCAACATGAAGTTCATGTCGCTACATTACTGGCTCGCTGTCGCCTCCGCCCTGTGCGCCATCGTTGCGCTCGCGAACGAGATTGACGAATCGCGTCTGGTCCTTGACGAAGTAGAGCTGGCCGGCGCCAGTTGGACCATTGCGGTGCTTGGCGATGCTGAAGTCAATCGCTTCGCCAACTGCATCAGCCTCCTCAACGCGATCCGCTTTACGCCACAAGAAGATCACGACGTCGGCATCTTGCTCGATTGCTCCTGATTCGCGAAGATCTGAGAGCCTCGGCTCCTTTGACTCGCCACGCATCTCGGTCTGGCGTGAGAGTTGGCTGAGCGCCAGCACAGGGATTCCAAGTTCACGCGCCAACGCCTTGAGGCCGCGCGAAATCTCGGAGACCTCTTGCACGCGGTTCGACTCACGCCCCGAAGAGCCAGGCTGCATCAACTGCAAGTAGTCAACGACGAGCAGGTCGAGTCCATGCTCCATCTTGAGCCGTCGCGCCTTCGTGCGCAGCTCCATCACCGAGATGCTCGCCGTGTCGTCAATGAAGATCTTTGCGCGCGAGAGACTCTCCATTGCACCAGCGATCTTTGGGAAGTCCATTTCGGCAAGGAAGCCGCTGCGCAACTTGAACGAGTCAATCTTTGTCACGCTCGAAAGCAAACGCAGCACGAGCTGCTCCTTGCTCATTTCAAGTGAGAAGACGCCGACCGACTTTCCTTCGCGCACTGCGGCGTACTCGGCAATGTTGAGGGCGAGCGATGTCTTACCAACCGACGGTCGCGCCGCAAGCACGATGAAATCGGAGGCCTGCAGCCCTTGTGTTTTGCTGTCGATGTCGGTGAAGCCGGTGCGCAGGCCCATGAGCTGTCCGCGGTTCTGGTGCAAATGATCGAGTCGCTCGTACGCTTGACCGAGCAGCGTTTCAAGTGCGGTGAAGCCTGACACTGCTCGTCGCTCGCTGATCGCGAAGAGTTCCGACTCGGCGCGGTCAATGGCCTCAATCGCATCGGCGGGATCTTCATAGCCGATCGATGCAATGCGACCCGCGGCGCTGATCAGTCCGCGCAGCACCGCCTTACGCTCCACGATCTTTGCGTACTGCTTGGCGTGCACTGCTGTTGGGGTGCGGTCACAGAGGTCGGCGAGAGCCGCGCGTCCACCGATCTCTTCAATCTGGCCGCGGCGCTCGAGCTCTTCGGAGACGGTGAGGATGTCGATCGGCTGGCGCTGTTCGTAGAGCGAGAGGACAGCGGCATAGACCTTGCTGTTCGCCGGCTTGTAGAAGTCGGACGCCTTGAGCGTTTCGGAGACCTCGGTAATCGCGTCGCCGTCGATCAGGATGGCGCCGAGTACGGACTCTTCAGCTTCGGAGGACTGTGGTGGGAGTTGGCTTGTCATGCTCGTATTCTCTCAGTCGCGCCGCGAAGGCTCTAGATGGATGCCCACAAATCTGCCTCAATCTCTCCACGAAGAGGGGATCGGGCCCCTTCGGCTGTGGATAAGTCGGCGCCCGGCGCCGAGGTGAGGGCTAGTGAACTCGGCGAAGAACGCCGACGAGCACACCCTGCACGTTCACGGTCGGGTAGTACATCGGCTTGTAGGCCTTGTTGGCAGGCTGGAGGCGAACCCGACCACTCTCGCGGAAGAGCTGCTTCAGCGTGACCTCGTTCTCTTCGACCTGGGCGACCACGATGTCGCCATCAGCGGCCACCTTGCTCGGCTTGATCACCACGTAGTCGCCGTCGGCGATCTGGGCATCGATCATGGAGTCGCCGCGAATCTTCAGGAGGTAGGAGTCGGGGGTCGACATGAACTCCGGGACGGCAACCGTTTCGGAGCGCTCCTCGTAGGCCTCGATCGGCCCACCGGCGGCGATCTGCCCCACCACGACCAGCTCACGGGCGGCCATTGGCAGGTTCGTTGTCTCGAGCTCGCTGTCGATCTCTAGGAGGGAGCGGCCGCGGGCGGTGAGGCGCACGGAGCGCGAGAGGCCGGCACCACGCTCGATCAGCCCCTCCTGCTCGAGGGTTTCGAGGTGGTGGTGCACAGCGGAGGGGGCGGCAAGGCCGACCAGGTCGGCGATCTCTCGCACGGTCGGTGGCGTGCCGGATCGGCGGATCCCCTCGGCGATCGCCTGGAGGATCCTCGTCTTGCGGTCCTGGTCATGTCGGGTCATAGGGGTATTAGAACGCCTGTTCGGAACTGTGTCAAGTGGGTGGCACAACTAGTCGTCGGAAGCGCCAGCGCTGGTGCTAGTCTCCCGCGTAGTTGGAGAGGTGCGAGCCCTTGCTCCACCCTGGCCGCTGAGGAGGGGCAATGTCATCGAAGCCGTCACTTCGGAACGCGCTGATCGCGCTTGTGGTCTGGGTCGTTATCACCATCGGTGGCGGGCTACTTCAGGCGGGTGGGCCGTCGAGCCTGGACGGACTTGTGAGCGGCGGCATTGTTTGGGCGATCCCCCTGGCGGCGCTCTTCCTCCTTGTGACCTACCGCGGGAAGTGGGATCAGCTTGGCCTCAGCACTTCGGGTTCGTGGCGCGAAGCGCGACCCGTCGTGATCGCCGTTGCGCTCCTGTTGGTCTTGGCAGTTGCGAACGGCTTGCCAGCATCAAGCGTTCTGATCTTCCTCGCGATCAACTCACTGGCCGTCGGCATTTCGGAAGAGCTTGCCTTTCGGGGCGTGGCACTTCGAGCGCTCCGAGGCACATACCCTGTGCGCCGCGCAGTACTCATTAGCGCTATCGCGTTCGGTGCGGTTCATTCGCTGAACGCCATCGTGACGGGCGACCTAGCCGGCGCGGTCACTCAGTCAATTTTTGCAATCGGCATGGGGATGTGGGCGGCGAGCATTCGCGTTCGCACTGGATCACTCTCGTTGCCGATTCTGCTGCATGGGCTCTGGGATCTAGCGTTGTTTATTGCGCTCCACGGCCCAGCAGGCTCACCGTTGCTTCTGGTGGCCTCTCTCTCAGCGATCATCTTTGCGGTTGGGCTCGGCGTATGGGGCTGGCGATCGGTGGGGGCTGAACCCTCCCGTTAACCGACCCAGCCGTGTTGGGCTGAAAGGATCGGCACCGTCGAGACATATACCCTTTACCGATACTGCGAGATTGGGGGGTAGGTGAAGGACGCAGGTGAGCTCGAGGCGTTAATCGATCGCGTGTACGAGCCGACCCGGCGATATGCCCTGCGCCGAGCGCCGCCAGACGAGGCCGAGGACGCCGTCAGCGAAACCATGCTGCTCCTCTGGCAACAGCCCGATCGAATCCCCAAGCGGTCCGAGGTTGGATGGGCCATTGGCGTCTGTCGCAAGGTCCTCGCCAACATGCGCCGGAAGCGCCTCCGGCGCGAATCCCTCCTTGGCAGATTCGTGACCCAACTCCTCCCCGCCACCCCCGCCCCCGTGATCTCTCGTGAGCCCGAGATCTCGGCCGCCCTCAGCGCGCTCCCAGAGCGGGATCGTGAGGCCCTCCTCCTTGCCGTCTGGGATGAGCTCCCCGCCCGTGAGGTGGGGAGGGTCCTGGGGGTCAGCGCCAACGCTGCAGCCATTCGCATCCACCGGGCAAAGCGCCGCATGCGCGAACTGCTGAAAGAGGAGTGAAAGAGTGGCGGCCTAGGCGACATAGAGAGAGTAGGCGCAGGTTCGATGCGCAAACAACGTGAGCAGCTGGAGGTAGATCGTGGACCCATTAGAGAGACTGAAGCAGGCGGACCCAGCGCGAGGCGCTTCGGGTGCTAGCCGCGCCAAGCGCGCGGCACTTGCAGGACGACTGACACAGCAGCAGCCGGGCGTGACTGCGCACGCTGCACCACGGCGCTCCTTTGTTGTGCCGATTGCGATCGCTGCGGCACTCGCCATCTCGGTGGTTAGCTTCGCTCAGCCAACTCGCGCCACGCTGGCGTGGAGCCCAACTGCGGATACCAGCCCTCTCGCCCCTTCTGCTGAATTGAAAACGATTTGTACGGAAGGGATGCCAATCACAGCACAGCAACTTGATCTGCTTACTGATGAATCACTCGACCTAGTTGACACGCGCGGCAACGCGAGCTTGGCAGTGTGGTCAACTCCAACGCTCCGATTGCACTGCATGCTGCTGCGCGATGCCACTGGAGGGCTGGTCCGAGGCCCCGCGATGCTCAGTGAACCAGTTACGCAAAACAGTGCGCAGCTCAACATCGAATTCATGGCCGGCACAGAGTGGATGAACGAGATGGTCATGGTTCTTTCGGGCCAGGCGCCAGAAGGGACCGTTGACGTCGCTGTCCTTGGTCAGGAGTCAGAAGACTTCTCTGCATCGGTAAACAGCGCCGGTCAATTTGCGGTGTGGTGGCCCTCAGCAAGCGGTCAGGTGACTGGCAGAGTTGTTGCCCGCGATGCGGAGGGGAACGAACTCGCCTCCCTGGAGCTCGGTGATTACTACAAAGACTCCGGAGCGCGACAGACTGCGCCACCCGCTGATGGCGCAGGTGACGGAACGGATTCGGATCCAACATCAGAGATGCCTGGCGGCGACATGCTGGATCTTGAGCGCCCGCTGCCACCTGTCGAGGGTGGAGACGGAACCTTTGAGCCAGCGCAGATTACGAACGTCCGAGTACCAGCTGAAGTGCAAGCAGGCACACCACTAGTGATCCGCTTCCGCATGACGGACCCCTCTGGCTACCAAGCACCTGTCGCCTTTGTTGGCGGCCCGAGTGGCTGGGTGTCGAACTGGTGTGGCTTTGGCGTCGCCGCCATTCGCGTGAGTGGTGACCAGCGTGATGGCGAATACGAGATCAGCTGTCTCGTTCCAACGACCGCGCCCAGCGCCGGCTACATCGTGCAGATCGGATGCGAATGCACGTTCCCCGAATCTTCAGGAGAGTCATGGTCGGTGAGGTATCCATTCGATCTCGTGGGCGGCAGCAGCGATGTGAGCGCGCCCGTGATCGCAACCCTCATCAACTGGTTCGGTGAGGTTGCTGCTGGGAGCACTTTCTCGGTGTCAACGTATGCAACGGATGAGAGCGGCATCGCCTATGTCGTGGCCTGGGTGGATGGGCCAAATGGACGTACCACCAATGACGCAGGGCAACCCTGGGCTTCTGATATGGGCCTCGACACGATTGCTAGAAATGGCGGTGTTGGTTGGGAGCAGTTCGTCCAGACCATCACGCTGCGAGCCGACGCAACGCCCGGTCGCTACAGGCTCTGGTTCTCCGTTGGAGACTCGATCGGCAATCGCGCTGCCCTGTACGACGAGACGCTGATTGAGTTTGTGATTGAGTAACGACCGCGCGGCTACTCGTCTTCGAGGAGCCGCGCGCGCGTAATCGCGTCCTCGCCGTACTTCCGGCGCATGGTGTCGGCGGCGGCGGTGATGGTGCGTTCGCGCGCTGCCGTCGCGCCATCAAAGAGGGCGAGCTGCTCCTCTTCGCCGAGGTCTGAGGTTGAGACGCCGATGAGCCGATAGGCGCTGCCGCGCGCAGTCTTTTCCAGCAGCGCACGCGCCGCCTCAAAGATTGGCCCCGCAAGATCTGAAGGCTGCGCCAGCTTCACCTGGCGCGTGATGGACTGGAATTCTGCATCCTTCAGCTTGAGCGTCACGGTACGTGCAAGCAGCCCCTCGCTGCGCAGTGAGTAGGCGACCGACTCAACAAGTCCGAGCAGCAACGTCTCCAGCGCCTCCGGATCGGCGATGTCGTCGTCAAGGGTCATCTCACGGCCGAGTGATTTTCGTTCGCCGCCATCATCAACAGGCGTGTCGTCAATACCGCGCGCCAGCAGCTTGAGGTCGGGACCGCGATCTCCGAAGCGACGCAGTAGATGATCGTCTGGTGCGTTGGCGAGATCTCCACAGGTAAGAATCTCTAGTTCACGCAAGACGCTTTGCGCGACAGGGCCAATACCAGGGATCACGCCAACCTTTCGCGGTGCAAGCCATGCGGCTTCGCTGCCAGGCGCAACAATGGTCAGGCCGTTCGGCTTCTCTGCGTCTGCAGCAATCTTCGCCACAAGCTTGCTCGCTGCTCCACCAACGCTAATCGTGAGACCCGTGGCGGATTTGACTGCGGCGCGAATACCACGACCAGCATCTTCAAGTGAACCGTGCAACTGCTCGGTGCCATTGAGATCCAGATACGCCTCGTCGACAGAGACCTGTTCAACGATGGGGCTCCATCCGCCGAGCACCTCCATCACTTCGCGCGAGACATCGCTGTAGCGATCGTGGCGCGGCGGAATGAGAATGAGGCCAGGGCAACGCGCACGCGCGACGTGCACCGAGGTTGCGGCGCGAACACCGAACGCGCGCGCCTCATACGAGGCGGCGCAAATCACGCCACGAGATCCTTCGCCGTAGCCAACAGCAACGGGCTTGCCGGCGAGCGACGGATTGTCACGAATCTCGACCGACGCGAAGAACGCGTCAAGGTCGACGTGCAGAACGCGACGGGTCGTAATCAGCCCTTCGGCTCGACGACGACCGTCACCTCGGCGACGAGGTGTGCCGCAACCTTGATCTGCACCTTGTACGAGCCGAGCTGCTTGAGCGGCTCGTCGAGCATTACCTGGTGCTTCTCAACGCTGATGCCGCGGCGATCGAGCGCCTCTGCGATCTCTTTGTTGGTGATGGAGCCGAAGAGCTTGCCGCCCTCGCCCACCTTGACGCCCATGGTGAGCGTGGTGGAGCTGATGCGCTGCGCAAAGCCTTCGGCCTCACCGCGCTGGCGATCCTGCTTTGCGGCTCGGGAGGCTATCCCTGAAGCGACCTGCGAAGCGGCCCCGCCGATGGCTGGGATCGCCAACCCATTGGCGAAGAGGAAGTTTTTGGCGTACCCCCCGGCGACCTCTTTCTGGTCCCCGGCCTTGCCGAGCTTGGGCACATTGGCGGTCAAGATCACCTTCATCAGTTGGGCTCCTTCTTCTGTGGCTGGGGGGCTGGGCGCCCCCGTTGGAGCACGATTCTCGCACAGGTCCCCCCCTTGACACAGAACGGATGTTCTATGACACTACGAACAGATGTTCTAACGCAGGCCCCCACGAGGGGAGGAGGTTCAGGATGGCAATGCAACCGATCAGCCCAGTCGCGGTAGCCGTGACGGCCCACTGGCGCACCGGCGCCCCAACCGCGGTCGCCTTCGAGGGGATCAGCCGCAAGGTGACCCAGGTCCTCGCGCTCCGCCGTGAATACGGCGTCTTCAGCGCCAGCGAAGGCCCGCGCACCCTTTGGGAGATTGAGACCGAAGATGCCGCACTCGTGCTGAGCTTCTCGCGCCGCACCGGCGCCTGGTCCATCCAGGCCTTCGACGATGCATGGGCGACCCTGCCATTCGCGACGGGCGTTCCTGAAATGGAGCCAGTGCTCGTTCACGCATAGCCACCTGCCATACTGCGCGCCATGAAGCGACAGTCTGCGACCCGATCCTCAGCGTCTGGAGACCACGTCCTCGGCCCGCTCCTAACCAGTGTTGTTGGTCGCGCTCGTGGCGTACTGCACGGACTTGAGATCACCCTCGACATCGCCCTCGCTGGCGTGTTGGTCATCGCGATCGCCCTGATCGGTGCCGATACCGTTGGGCTCGTTGCCGAGGGGATTCACGAGGGCGGTATCGACTCGGCCCTCCTAATCCTCGATCGCGTACTTCTTGTCTTCATTATCGCGGAGCTGCTCTATACGTTGCGACTCTCGCTGGCGCGCACACAGCTCATCCTTGAGCCGTTCCTGATCATCGGCCTCGTTGCCGTCGTTCGCCGCGTGCTGGTCGTGACCGCACAGGCTGAGCGCATCCTGAGCGAGGGCGGCAACCTTGAGCCAATTCTCTGGGAGCTCGGCGTTCTCGCTGGGCTCATCATCTCGCTCGCCGTTGCACTCTCGCTGGCCCGCCGACATGGCGATGGCCCGCGCGAACTTCAAGCTGACTAACTCCAACCTGACGCGCCCTCGCGCGCGGCGCTCGCGATAGGATGCGCAGATGACGTCATTCGCACAACAGACCCTCGCTGACTTCCTTGCAGCACTTGCTGCGCCAACACCCGCACCTGGCGGCGGCGCCGCCGCAGCGGTGAGTGGCGCAACGGCGGCCGCGCTCGTCGAGATGGTGACCGGTCTCTCGCTGAAGAAGAGTCCTGATGGTGCCGATGCCGCGCTGCAGCAACGCACCGCTGCGCAGATGGCAACGATTCGTGGCGAGCTGCTCACACTTGCTGATGACGATGCAAAGGCGTACGACGCGTTCATTCAGGCGATGCGCCTGCCGAAAGTTGAGGAGCACGAACGTGAAGCACGCGGTCGTGCGATGTCTGCCGCAGCCGAACACGCCGCAGCTGTTCCACTACAAACGCTTCGCGCGATCTCTGCTGTTGCGGAGGCTGCGCGCCTACTCACTGGTCGCAGCTTAGTGAGCGCTGCAAGTGACCTTGATGTTGCGCTGCGATTTGCACGCGCCGCCGGTTTGAGTGCGGCAGAGAATGTTGAGGCGAACCTCCCGTTCATTGATGACCCTGAAACGCGCGCGACGCTTGCGAATCAGACTGCTGCGGCCGTAGCAACCCTTGAACGTTTGACGCAGGCGTAGTTCGCAATGACGCAACGACTCGCAGCGCAGCCGTTTGCAAAGCAGATCACGGCGCGCGCCGCCGAAATCGCAGCGCGTGCAATTGCCGGCGCACGCGGGGTGGC
>Ga0209087_1000368_pt1 | contig 29642 bp, 40 predicted proteins | sample S_130805_EF_Meta_FD_187321 | JGI IMG/M metagenome (GOLD analysis project Ga0209087, IMG submission 187321) | Freshwater microbial communities from Lake Simoncouche, Canada to study carbon cycling - S_130805_EF_MetaG (SPAdes) (version 2) | ecosystem: Environmental > Aquatic > Freshwater > Lake ... | reverse complement strand
GAAAGCTCGTGGCAAGACTTTGAAGAACGTTGCAGCCAACACCAAGGCTGACAAACATTTACCAGCGTAAGGTTTAAACATGGCTACATCACCTATTGCAGGACTAACCCCCCAATCTGGAGGAACATCCTCCTCCACCCTATCTGAATGGGCAGGCCCGTATGTAACGGATATGCTTGGCAAAGCCCAAGCGATTGCCGATCAGCCTTATGCTGTGTACGGTGGCCCACAGACTGCGGGTGAGTCAGGCTTACAGTCCAAGGTCTTCCAAGGCTTGGGCAATCTGTCCTTCCCCGGCCAACTTGGTCAATCATTTAGCTCTACAGGTGCGTATCAGCCTCCTCCAATGACCCCCGGTGTTTATAGCCCCGGAGCCGTTGGCACAGGCGCAGGCGCTCCTCCTATGGGCGGTATGGGTGCACCTATGGGAGGTCAGCCTCCTTCCGGTCAACCTACTGGCGTAGCGGCTCAGTACATGAATCCATACTTGGATTCAGTCCTCCAACCTCAGTTGGCAGAAATGCGCCGTCAGTCCGAGATCAATCTCCAACCAAGCATGGCCAAGTTAACCCAAGCCGGTGGTTATGGTGGCGGCCGTCAGGCCATTATGGAGTCTGAGGCTAACCGCAACCTACTTCAAGAGCAGAACAAGACTATCGGCCAAGGGTACGCAAATGCGTACGACAAGGCCATGGGTCAATTTAACACTGAGCAGGGTCAAGCTAAGACTTTGGCTGACATGATGTCTGAGGCCGGTGGTCAACAGCGTGGTATTGAACAGCAAGGTATCAGCGCAGACTACAACGAATTCCTCGCACAACGTGATGATCCAATGAAGAAGACGCAGTACTTGCAGTCTATGCTTCAAGGTCTGCCTATCTCTACGGTCACCAACACAGCCGCCCAGCAATCTGGCCTTGGCTCTTTGGTGTCTTCAATCGGCGGTATGGGTTCTATCATGGACTCATTGAACAAGTTTAAATTGACCTAAGGGTTCGCTATGAATCTGATCCAAGTACAAGAGCACCTCAAGGATATGCCTATGAGGGCAATCATGGAATACGCTAACGGGAAGAACCCTCAGGTTCCTCCCTATTTAGCTTTGGGCGAGTTGAATCGTCGCAAGCAAATGGAGCAGTCTGCACGTACAGGAACACCTCCTGATGGCACAGTTAAAGACAAGCTTGAGAAAGAGATCACCGGACAGGCCGCTGACTTGATGCAAGCCGGTGCGGCTAAACAAGCGCAGTCTAATGAACAGCTTCAACAGAGCCTGATGGGTCAACCCCAGCCAGTGCCTGAAGGTACACCTCAACCCCCACAGCCAGAGGAAGAGATGCCAGAGATGCCGCAGATGGCTGCGGGTGGTTTGACCTCCCTACCAACCAACGACATGTTTAAATTTGCCTCTGGTGGTGGCGTAGTAGCGTTTGCTGAAGGCAATGTAGTGCGTGATCCCATGACGGGAGCGGTAATTAGTTCAGATGAACCTTCTAACGATGATCGCACGCTGATGGAAAAACTGGGTATTTTTAATCCAGAAAACCGTCGCGCTCTTGAGCGTGGCGAACGCGAAGCAGCCGCCTTAAAAAATCCTCCTAAACCAGAGGCCCCAAGAGAACAACAAGGAATTGCATACGATCCCGCTACAGCCACTCGCAGAAGCGACTTTATGCAAGCTCCTCCAGCCCCTGCACCAGCCGGTGGTAGCGGAATCCCTGCGGCCATCGGTATGCCTAAGGCTCCTACGTTTGAGCGGCCAGATGCAGATGCTTACGACAAGAAATTGGCTGCGTTTAAAGCAGCTAACCCCGGATTGGCTGGCAGCGAGTTTCAAAAGTTACTGGACAAGATTGCCCAACAAGACGAAGCTGACCGCGCTCGTTTCATTACCCAAGAAAAAGGCCGTACACGTGCTGACTTCTGGAAATCATTGATTGATGCAGGCGAAGCCACTCGTGGCCAAAAAGGCATTGGTGCTTTGCTAGGTGGCTTTGGTAAGTCGGCTGGCGCTTCTGAAGCGGCTGCGTTTGATCGTGCAGATGCACAAGCCAAAATGCGTCGTGATCAAGAAATGGGCATGGCTAAAATGCGTGCTGAACTTGACGCTGCCCGTCGTGCTGAGGCGCGTGGTGATTTTGAAGCTGCGTTTAAACACAAACAAGACGCTGAGAAAATTGGTCGTGATCTTCAACAAACTGAGTTTTCTAACAAACTGGATATGGCTAAGTTGGCTGAACAAGCTCGTGGCCATAACATTAGTGCGGCCAGTGCCAACCGTGATCCTCAAGTTATTCAGATTGCCAAATACTTGCAAGGTCAAGGCATGTCCGTCAAGGAATCGTTGGAGCGTGCTCCTAGCCTGATCAGTGGTGCTCAGTATGAAACCGCAGATGCGCGTATGAAAGGCAATATTGAAAAGGCATATCAAGAAGAGCGTCCACATGATCCAAAGACTATTCCTTACATGGCTAAGACACCTGAGGAAAGACAAAAAATGTTGAAAGAAAATGAAGACGCTTACAACCGAATTCGTGCTAGATTCGGTGCTGGGCCATCGGGGCAAACTACACCCACTATGCCCATCAAAGGTACAGTTGAACGACTTGGATAAAAAATGGCAATTTATCAGTACACCGCTCCGGATGGGAATAAGTATCGTGTAAACGCCCCGGAAGGTGCGACTGACGATCAGGTGTATGGTCTGGTATTACAGAATTACCCATACGCAGGGCAGACCACAAAAGAACTGGAGTCTGCCAAAAGCGCACCCAGTACTTTAAAGGACGTTGGCCTTGCTACTGGACAGGGTTTAGTGGGAGGTATTCAATCTCTTACTAACCTGTTTGGTACAGATAATGCAGCCTCTCAATATTTAGGTGGCGTACAGCAATCTGCGTTTGAGGCACTGTCCCCCGCCCGTAAAGAAGAAATTGCCCGTCGGCAAGAGCTTCAAGATCGCGCCAAAGGTGACTTAGGTAAAGAGATTTCCACTGGTGTGGGTGGTTTCTTAGAGGCTCCATTACAGACAGGTTTGCAGGCACTGGCTTCTAGCGTTCCTATTATTGCCGGTGGCTTATTGCCCGGTGGTCAGGTAGCCGCAGGCGCAAGCCTTGGCGCTAGGGCATTAGCAGGCGCACGTGGAGCCACAGGTATTGGTGGCTTGATGGGCGTTGGCGGTCAAAAGGGACAAGACTACGAGGCGGTTAAACAGGCCTTGTTAGCCCAAGGCGTAGACCCAATGATTGCCGAGCAGAAGGCCCAAGAGGCTGCTGCGTACTCATTGCAGAACGCTCCACGACAACTTGCCGCTGGTGCGGCTGGTGCACTGGAAGGCGCATTCGGTGTTGAACAGGCTTTGGCTAATGCGGCTAAGAAGGTCAGCAAAGCTAACGGCGTGGCATCGCTGGATGCTCCAACGTTTAAACAAGCTGTCGGCACATCTGTGCTGGGCGAAGCTGCGCCTGAAGCTGTGCAGGCCGGTGTGGGTCAAGTGGGCACTAACGTCGCTTTGAATCAAGCTGGCGTGGCTACAGATTTGACAGAAGGTTTGGCCGGTACAGTTGCCCATGATGCTTTGGTCGGTGCAGTCCTAGGTCTTGCTGTCTCTCCCGCGCAGATGTCTAATCTGCAACGTTCGCATCAACAAGCTAAAGCCGATGACCAAGCAAAGAAGCAAGCTCAATTTGACCAAGAACTTAAAGCTGCTAATGACAAGGCAGTGGCAGAACGTGCTGTTTTGGAAAAACAAACAGAAGGTATCCGTCAACAGATGGAGCAACAGCAAGCTATTGCTCTTCCTGCACCGGCTGAGGAAATCCCCGCTGAAGAAGTACAAATTGACCCGCTCAAGAACCCTCTAGGCAACATCCGTAAGAACGAAGTTCCCTTTGACATCTACAAGCAGATCGATGACTACCGCAAGGAGGCTGGCCTTCCCAAGCTCAAGGAGTACTCGATTGAGGACTTTGTGGATGCTATGCCGGGGGTTAACCCTAAGGCCGAGCAGGCTTTGCTGGACGAACTCATTACCGCCAAGTCTGGCTATGCCGGTGAGAAATACACCGCAGAAGACATTCTGAACCAAGCCAAGCGTAAGAAGGTTGAGACTAAGACTCAGGGCTTCAACGATTTCTTGGCCCGGACAACTGGTGTAAACGCACTAGAGAAGATGTCCCAGCCGCAGTTGCACGCTGCGTTTAAAGCACTGGCTAACCTGCCAGAAGCTACAGATTTAAACATCCTACCCGAAGGCACAAACGCCCGACGGTTTGACGACAAACAATATGCTCGTGCCCTCAAGGGTGTGGACATGTTCCTCAATGATTTAGGTGCGCCTGCTGATACCAAGCAAGTGATCGACACCATTAAGGAATATACAAACCTTACTGAAGACTCACATGCTGGCGCTATCCTTGATGCAGCGATTAAGAATGGTGATGTAGACCTTATTAAGTCTGCCCGCTATGAAGTCTTTGATCCCAAGACCGGCAAGGCTTTGCCGTCTACCTACGCATCTAAAACCGCTGCTGACGCGGCAGCAAAGAAGCGTGGTTTAAACGTAAGACAGATTACAACGGATGCGATTGCCGCTCCGTCCACCTCCGCCACGTTGCCCGAAGGATTTGACATCCGGGAAGGCTCGTTTAAAGAGGGTGAGGCTCCAGCAGGTTACGAAGTTTCCGCCGGGGAAGAAGTCCTGTTTAAAGCCAACACAGTCGAAGAAGCCAACGCCAAGAAGGCAAGCTTTGAGCGTACTCGTGCCGGTATGGCTAACGCTCGTGAGAACCAAATCACGCAGTTGAACAACGCCATTGAAGCCAGCCAGAAGCGTTTAAACACATTAGAGGCTCAGGGCAAAGGCCAGACGACCCAGTACGAGAAAGCTGCCGGTCGCCATGCCAAGTTGGTCGAAGAGACTCAAGCAAAAATTGCAACCCTGACTGAAGAGATCGCCAAGTACGATCCTAAGGCTACACCGCTAGAGGTCAAGCCTACAGGCACTAAAGCCGTTGGCCGTAAGGGCTACACAGTGTTTGATCAGGGTCAGGCTAGGGCTACCTACCCCACCCGTCAGGCGGCTGAAGAAGGCATCTTGGCCGACATGGACGAGAAGCAACTGCAAGAGTTAACTCAACAGCAAGGCCGTCGTGCCATTGGTAAGAAGGCTGAAGCTGAGATCAAACGCAGAACTGCCGCTCCACAGACTGAGGGTAAGAAGGTTTCTGAAGTCTTAGAAGGCATTGAGGCTGAGAAGGCTAAGGCAGAAGAAGCCAAGCAGACTCCCGGAGCCAAAGAGCGGATCGCTCAGTTTGAAGCTTTGCTCAAACCTATGCTGAAGCAGTTTGGCTTGGGCGACGTAGGTTTAAACATTATTGAGAATCTTAAGTCTGAAGGTTCGTACAGCAAGAAGCTTATCCAGATTGCCTTGGACTTGTCTAATCCTGCCAAGATTCTGCGTCATGAGTCTATCCACGCCCTAAAGGAACTGGGTTTCTTTACACCTCAGCAATGGACTGCGCTTGAGCGCATGGCCAAGGATCAGTGGATTGATAAGTACCTTAAGAGCCGTAATGCATCCTATAACGGGCAGACCATGTCCCGCTATGACGCTTATGTAAAAGAATACAAAGGCGACATAGACAAGGTCATTGAGGAAGCAATCGCTGATGCGTTTGCTGACTTTGCCAACAATAAACCCCCAGCAGGAATGCTGGCAGCGCTGATGAAGCGTTTAAATGACTTCTTTACTGCGCTGCGTAATGCATTGGCAGGAGCAGGTTTCCGCACATACGAGGATGTCTTTGGTCAGATTGAACGTGGCGAACTGAAAGCTGGTACAGCTACCGAAGGTGGCGAGAGGAAGTCATTGTCTGGAGAGGGAGTTCCTTTCTCGACCCGTGGCATTATGGAACGCAAGACCGGCACAGCCCAGCAGGAGTTGGGTTTAAACACCGAGGCTGTACGAAATAGATTTAATAACGTCCGGGACATCGCCAAGGCTTTGAATCAGTACACACTGGATCAGTTTGGCGCAATGGATCGCAACAACCTTACGCCTCAACAATCAACGCAGATTGCACAGGCTATTGCTGATGAGGTGGCATACCAACTGGGCACAACTGCCAAGACTGGTACAGGCCTTGGCTGGTACTCCAACAACTATCCTAATGCCGTTAGCCGACTGGCCGAGCGTTTCCCTGAGCTTGAAAAGAACAAGCACGCCCGTTCAGTGTTCTCTGCCTTGGTGGCAGTGACATCCAACGGTGAGAAAGTAACAAAGAACATTGATAACGCCATCAAGCTGTATGCTGATTTGCGTATGGGTAAACCCTTAGTTGCCATGGGTAACCGCAGGGCTACGGCTCTAGAGAACAACCTTGTCATGATTCAAGAGTTGCTTGACACACACGGTGATGACTTTGAGAAGGTCTTGCTTCAAGAAATCACAGTCAAGGAAATGAATGCCCGACTGCGTGAGCGTGGCGAAGAATCTGACGGTAGCTATTTAGCCAATACAGTTGTGCCTGCGGCCGCTGTGTACTTTGGCCCTAAGCTTGGTGCGTTCTACGCCAACCTGTCAGGCTCAGAAGGTTACCTGACCATGGACTTGTGGTGGACTCGCTCCATCAACCGCATGCGTGGTCTGTTGATGCCTAAGGCCACGGAGGCTTCTATTGAGAAATTCCGTGACATGATGGAGCAACCGGGCGCAAGCCGTGATGAAGTGGTTGCCGCCACCATTCCGTTGCGTAACAAGTACGAAGAGTACGGTTGGAACAGTGAGCTTGAGCATCTGGTTGGTGCAAAAGAACCCGCCAAGAAAGCTGAGAAAGCCGCATGGTTTAAGAAAGCCGAAAAGGTAGCGGCTGAAGCTTACGACCAACTGTTGTTTGAACACAACATGGAAAAAATGGCTAACACCATCTACAAGAACGAATTTGAAATGCTGGAAGAGGCTCCGTTTACAGCAACAGATCGTAAGTTCATGTACGACGCAGGCCGTAAGGCACAACAGATGTTGCGTGACGAAGGTATTGATTTAACACTGGCCGACATCCAAGCGGCTTTGTGGTACTACGAGAAACGTTTATACGAAAAATTAAGCGGAAGGAAAGCAGATGACATCGGATACGAAGAAGCAATCATCGCCCAAGCCCGTGAGGGTGATGGACGAGCGCGACCCTCTGTGGTCTTCAGTGAAGGATCTGACGGTGGGATTAGACCCCAAGGAAAGAGCCAAAGCCCTGATGCAACTGGTGGGCAGCTTGAAGAAGACGAACGACTAAGCCTGCGTGCTGCGCCGGATACGCCTGAGTTTAAACAATGGTTTGGCAACAGTGTGGTCGTTAACTCAGACGACACGCCAAAAGTTATGTACCACGGAACTGCGCGTGACATTACTACGTTTAAACCCAAGCAAGCTAATGCAATTTTTGTAACGGACAACCCTAGCTTTGCCGAAGGTTTCTCTGACGCAGGCATGAACTATATTAGCCGTGAGTACTGGAATACTCTAGACATTGACGAGCAAAACAAGATGGTGTTGGATGCCATCAAAGTTGCTAGAAAAGCCAAAGATATTGGCGCATCTACAGCCCAGTTACTTAAGTCTCGGATTGATCCAAATTACGGATTTGCTTGGAGTTCTATTCCCAGTGCGGTAGCAGACTACGTCATCAAGGCGGTGCACGATAGATTACCAACTGGCCCTAACGTAATGCCTGTGTATGTAAGTGCACAAGATCCATTTGACTACAAAGATTCTGCTCAAGTCGCAGATCTATATAGACAAATGCAAAAGTCTTACAATTTTTCAGATGACCCCGACATCTTGTATCAGATTAAACGTGGTGAGTGGGAAACCATTGAGAGCCAAGTTGTCCAAGATGCCATTAAAAAACTGGGGCACGATGGTTTTTATGTAAACGAAGGCGGCACTAGAAATCTTGCAGTCTATGACCCATCGCAGATTAAGTCTGCTACAGGCAACATAGGAACCTTTGACAAGTCTAATCCTGACATCCGCTATAGCTTGCGTGATGCAACAGATAGATTTGACCCCGCTGAGATAGAGAAAGCTTCTGAGCAGGGATACAAATCTAAAAACAAACTGGTCAACATGGATATTGCTGACTTCTTGAAGTTGGCTAAGTTTGGCTTTAACAAAGAAAAAGAAATTCTTGCTCAGAAACGTGAACAAGAAGGATTGAAATTCACATCAATCCCATATCTTTACATGTCCAAAGATGGCAACAACCTACGGGTTACAGGCCATGAAGGCAGACACCGTGCCCGTGCGCTTCAAGCCGCAGGCTACACAACCATGCCAGTTGAATGGCGTACCGAAATTCGTTGGTCTGAGCAGACTGATCCTGAGAAGTTTGATTACAGCGAGTCTTGGCCTGAGCGTATCGTTGCCGAAGAAGGTGCGCTGCGTGAATACGCATCCATTCCTATGCCGTTTACACGCGAGGAAGGGGCGCAGGATTACGCCGGGCCACAAAAGCAGGAGCGTTTAAGCTTACGTGATTCCACTGACCCAGCTATCCGTGGTCGTGTTGACGAGACAACTACCTCCCGTGAGGAGACGGGTTTCGTTGAGCGTATTACCAAGGCACTGGGTGGCGAGTCTTTCTCCAAGCTCCGTGCACAGGCTTTAAACAGATACCAGCGTCTAGCAGACTACGACAAAGAGTTGGCCAAGACCATGGGCGGTGCGGCATTCATGGCTGACGCAAGCGCAGAATCTGCGGCTCTGATGTCTGACCTTGCGGCCGGTGTCACTGCGTCTGCTATGGGTGTACATGATCGCAACGGTGGTATCCCAGTCTATAAGAATGGCTTCACTACAGTCTTTAATGACGATGGCAAGATTAAAGGCCCAGTGGCCATCTTTGCTCCGTTGGCCAAGTACAACGACCCATTTGTGTATCAGTTGTATCAATTCTGGGCGGGCGCACAGCGTGGCTCACGTCTGCTGGCCGATGGCAAAGAAGAGTTGTTTACACAGGCTGACTTGGATCTGGCCAAGAAACTGTGTGATCCAGCTAATCCGGCTGCATCACAATACCCTGAGTTTAAAGAGATTCAAGAAGACTGGAACACGTTTAACAACGGGCTGGTTCAGTTCCTTGTGGACACAGGTGTCCTGTCTGAAGCTCAGAAGGAAGCCTTTACCAAGCATTCCGACTACATCCCCTTCTATCGTCAGATGGATGGCGACAGCACCATTGGCCCTAACATCTTCCAGTCTATCTCAGGCGTGAAAGCTCCTAAGAAGATCAAAGGTGGCGAGGCTCCGTTGGCCGACTTCCTTGAGACTATTGTTCGCAACACCCAGTCTTCTATTCAGATGGGCATGAAGAATGTGGCGGCACAGCGTGCTGTTGATGTGGCTGTCAAGATCAATCAAGCAGAGCGTATGCCTAAAGCAGGCGCAGGCTTGGACGTTGTTCAAGTGCTTGAGAACGGCAACATGGTCAGCTACCGTGTACACGACCCGTTGTTTATTGATGCGGTCAAGAGTTTAAACATGCCTGACTTGCCGTTTATTGGCCTGTTGTCTGGCCCGGCTAATCTCTTGCGTAACTTGGTGACTAAGGATCCCGGATTCATGATGGCCAATATGGTGCGTGACTCCATGGCCGCCTACGTAACGAGTGGTATCAAGATGACTCCAGTCATCGACACCATTAAAAACTTCAAGTCTGCCATGGCAGGCACATCCCCAGAGTTCCAAGCCCTTTTAAACGCAGGCTTGCTGGGCGGCTACGAGTTCTCTCAGAACGTTGAGGTCAGTGCTCAGGCGTTTGAAAACGAGTTAAAGAAAAAGGCTGGCGGTAAGTCAACGCTTGAGCGCCTTGCTAATCCTATGACTGCCCCTAAATCTTTGTGGGAATTGTTGGAGAAAGGTACAACCGCATCTGACGCTGCCACAAGGATTGAGGTGTATAAACGCACCCTCGCAGAAACTGGCAACGAGGCAGAAGCTCTGTTCCGTGCGCTTGAGGTAATGAACTTTAACCGCAAGGGTAGCTCTCCTGTCGTTCGTATTTTGACTGCGGCCATCCCGTTCTTGAACGCCCGTATGCAGGGCTTGGATGTTCTGTACCGCGCTTCATTTGGTAAGTTGGGTCACAAGGATGCGGCCGCTATCCAACGTTCTTTCTTTGTCCGTGGCATGACCATGGCCGCTCTGTCTGCCATGTACTGGGCACTCACCCATGATGATGATGAGTACAAAAAACAAGAGCAAGAAACCAAAGATAACAACTGGCTTGTCCCATCATTGGGTGTCAAGATCCCAATCCCATTTGAGATTGGTGTCATTTTCAAGGTTATTCCTGAGCGAACAATGGCTTACTTCTTTGGCGACGATACAGGCAAAGACTTCATGAAGTCCATGGCACGCCAGTTAAGCAGTACATTGGCGGTAAATCCCATTCCTCAGGCGGCTTTGCCTTTGGTGGAAGCGACCACTAACTACTCATTCTTCACGCAACGAGCCATTGTTGGTCAGGGCATGGAAGGTATTGCACCTGAGTACCAAGTTGGCCCCAACACCTCAGCCATAGCGGCTCAAATTGGGTCTGCGTTGGGTATCTCTCCCATGAAGCTTGACCACATCATTGGCGGCTACACGGGAACCATGGGCATGTATATGGTCAGTGCTTTAGATTCAATCATGAACATGAATAGCGACACGCCTAATGCGTCTAAACGCTTTGAGCAGATGCCGCTTATCAAACGTTTTGCGTTGGATCCAGAGGCAAGAGGTACGGTCACCAGCTACTACGAATTAAAAAATGCGGCTGACCAAGCCGTCCGAACTTCTAATTTGCTAGAGCGAACCATGAACTTTGAGGAAAAGGGCGAGTTCATGCGAGACAACATTAAGCTTCTTGCCTCTAAAGAATTTATCCTTGACATGGAAAAAACCATGAAGGAGTTCCGTCAAATGCAAGTCATGATCCGTAGCTCTAGGATGGACGCTGATGCCAAGCGGGATGCGCTACTAAGAATCAACCAAGCTCAGAACGCCTTGACCGCAAACATCAATACGCTTAAGGCAAACGTATCGTAAGATGACCCCCCTCGAATAGCCATCCAATGGTCTTTCGATGGGCTTCATCCCAAGCATCAAACCTAGCCTGCTTGCCAAAGTCTTTGCCTTGGTCTATGAGCATGTGACAGGCGTAGCACAATGCCGCAATTCGGTAGTCATGAGCCTTGATGCCCATGCCCTTACCGTCCCGCTGTTGGTTGGAATGGGAGGCTACAACCGTCCCATCCTCAACCCCGCACCTTTGACAAGGGCATTGCCTCACAAGGTCAAGCAGTGGCCTACTTCGGTACATCTTGCTTGCTTATAAATTCAATGTACTGAGCAATCTCTTTGCCGGTGTAGTCAATGTTGCCGTAGCTGCGAAAGCGTTCGGCTAGTCGTTTAAACGCGGCTTGCTGGGCTGCCTGCCAAACTTCGTAGCTCCAACCTCCGTCGTCTTCAAACGCCCTGCTGCCGACAAAATCGCAGTACTCCTGTTTACACTCGTTCATAGGAAGGCCTGAAACTCTGCCAGCTTCTGAGCGTAGTGACGGGCTTTTTCGCTATCGTGAGAACCTTCCTTGTGTCCGGAGCGCATGGCGTATTTAATGATGTTGCCTTTAAGGAATCCAACAAACTCCTCAGGCGTTAGTACTGCCTCCATCACGGCCCACGGTTGCATCTCCATGTCTTTGTAATGGCGGCCATCTATTTGGTAATCATCTGCTCTTTGAATCATCTTGTTCCTTTAGCTTTAACATGTAGTAGGGGGTGGAAAACTTTGCCTGTTTCTTGACTAAAGTGCGGAGCCAGTCTGCCCCGCCCAGTTCTTGAAAAATCATCCACTCAAGGTCAGACATCCGGACTTGCCGACCCTTCAAGGGCATGGGTGGTTTAGGTCTAGGCATTCTTTGGCCTCCGTGTAGCCCTGTGTGCCCAACAAGAAGCGCAGTGCCATTTGTTAGGACTCATCTGAATACCCCCCTCAGGCGGCTTAGTTTCTTCGCATTTGTTGCAGTGTTTAAACTTATGCGTCGGCTGCTTGCTACCGATTTCTAATTGCTGTTTGGCAAATCCGTTCATGGTCTTTTTCTAGGTTTCGAGTTAATTACGTAGTCTTCTCTTGTGTCGTACTTGGGTTCATGTATGTCTTTAAAGAAACATGTCTCCCCATCAAACTTGACTGGATCGCCCCTGTACGTCCACACCCATTTAGTTAAGGGCGTTCCTTGGGTTATAAACTCCAAGCCTTTTGAGGTAATCATCCACTCGCCCTCATGCTTGGTTCTACTTACCAAATCCCAGTATCTTAGCTTTTGAAAGTTAGTCCACTGGGTTCGGGTTAAACGTAGACTGCGTAGGCTTGATGGGCCACCACCGGCCAGCCACAGTTCGTATAAACCATGGGCTAATCCTTTGTTAAACGTATGGCGATACTCCACCATTTTGGCATCGCAATGTGGGCATTTCTTGATTTCTTTCATCGCTTTAAACTCCGCACATAAACTGCAAAGCTTGATGCCGTGTCGCCAAATGGCATCTTGTCAAACTCCTTGGCAACTTCCTCCAAGGTATCGTTCCTAATCTTGTTGGTTACAGGGTCAAGTTGCTTGAGGATCATCTGCCGCTTTCGCCATCCCAGCGCCTTCTCCCATATGTTTAAACTTTGTTCGCTCATTTCTTGCTCCTAATATTTTATTGCTCCACTCGATTTTGTAGATACCACCATCCAAGCCAAAGTCAATGCGTATGTTGCACTCAACAAGGTACGGATGTAGGCTTACACCCAACCCATCCATGTTCTGATTCACTCTGTAATACTTACTGGCCATTGTTTTGCCACGGTCTTCTTCGGGCGTGAACTGCCTGTACAGTGGCTCAGGTGTTTTGGATTTGCTCATGGCTTCTCTTTCAGCACCACCTCCAGTGCATCCAGAGCCTTGTCCCATGAGTCATAATCAATACTGTTGCTGAACGCCTTCATCACAAGCCGAGCCGCATTTTCAATCTTTTTGAGCCTTCGGTTCTCTGCCTCTAGCTCTGCCATGTTTAAATCTTGTTCTCTCTCTGCGTCAGTCATATGCGTCCTTATTTATTTAGTTCGGCCAACATCTCGTCCGTCAGTTCTCTCACTCGCAGCAACGCGGCTTCCATGTCTGCCTTGTGTTTAAACTCTCTTGTAATGGCCAGCTTGATGTTGGCCAGTGTTGCGTACATGTCTACACCTTTGATGGCAAACATAAGTTTATTTTCATCATCCGGATATTCAAATTCCAGAATAACTTTGTTTTTCATGGTGTGTAAACATTCATCGCAAGAACAAAGAATGCCATGGCAACTGTACAAATACAAGCCCAAACGTAGTCTTCGTTATGAGGCGAGTCACCCAGCAAAGTGGACTGAATCCACAGTTCCTCAGGCGTAGGATCATGAGGGGGTATTTTGTACATACACCCAATCAATACTTTGCCAGTGTTATACGGTGTCGGTTTTTGCATAGAAGTCCTTTACCATGGGTTCGCTAACCCAGTATCCATAAATGTTAATAAACATCCCCAGATTTTCCATTTCTTCTGGGGTACGGCATCGCCTGTTTACACCGTGCTTGCCGGTGCGGTGTTTATCAAACGCAGTGTTGCTGTTGAAATACTCGTTGCATCCAGTGCATTGATTCCTTGTGCCACTAAGTTTCATCGGGCACTTCCAGTCTGCGTTCAAGGATAAGCTCATCAATAATTAGTTCAGCAAATGAGGCTCCAGACGGAAATCTCATCTTGGCCGCATTGTTTTGATTGACCACCAAAATGCAAGCATCAATCCCTGCGTTGTACCCTGCGGTGTATGGATCCCCGACCGACAGGCGACTGTCAATCGCCTCCCGAATCATTTGAGCCATTGTGATCTTCTTAAGTTTTGCAAACTTCTTCATACGCATGTGCTCATCAGGAGAGACATACGTCATGAACGGTTTAAACTTCTTAAAATGGGTCATCAATTACTTTCGTCTTTTGGTATTCACGGACAAGGAAATCGAACTTAGACTTTGCTTCTACGTTGCCATGAAGCTCGGTACGTGATTCAATACCACAGCGTTTAGACAATAAGTGCGTTGCGTCCAGTTCGTTGTCGCATGATAGGAACTCTTGAAAGTCAGGGTCACGGCAAAGCATTCCGGCTTTCTGAACTCGGTTGTCGTATGGTGTGGGTGACTCATCATCTTGGATGCGAACCACCGCACAGGCATACCTCGCCCCGACAAAGTCCCGCAGAATCTCTTCCGGTACTTCGTCAGGGTGCAGTGAGAGCGTCAAGATAAACCCTGTCCGGTCTTGCTTGAGCGCTACTTTACGGGCTTCAAACTGAAGCGCCATTTGGTTTCTCCGTAATGCCAAGGCGGGATTCAAGATAAGAGATCACATACTCAAGGCCGTTGTGGTGAAGCTTGGCTTCCCGTAACTGCTCGGTGAGAAGACTGATCCTGCGCTCCTGCACTTCATTTGTACGTTCCCATATATCCATTTGGTGGTTTAAACGCTGAATCTCTTTACGCAGCACATCTTGACCGGCAGTGGGTTGGGTGGCTACCGGCTTTACCGCCTTCACCTTCTTAGGTTTAAGCTTATGTAGAACTTGGTAGACATAGGTAACAGTTGCATTACATGCATCTGCAATTCCTTTTGGCGATACAGAAGGATTGGCCTGTTTAAACTCTCTTATTTGTTTTGCTTTGTTCATCATGATTACCTTAGAAGGGGATGTCGCTGTCATCAGCGGGGAACTCTTGGGATTGATTCTCTTGGCGTGTGCCGCCCTGTGGTTGCTCAGGAACCCAACGATCCACCGCAAGAGACAGATAAGTCTTGCCAGTAGTCTCGCTGACCCTCTTCCATCCGGACAGCTTAATAATCGTTAAGCCGTTCTCAGTCTTAACGTTAGTTAAGTCTTTGAGATTGATGGCAATATTTCCCCAGTAATCAGGGGACAAGGAAGTCTTCTTGCTTTGGGTTGCAAACAGATTCCCTGCATCGGGACGTGCCTCAAAGGGCTTGTCGTAGCTTTTCTTCGGTGCGTAATTGCTCATTTCTTTTCCTCAGTTAGTTGAAGCTTCAATGTTTTGAAGCGGTCTAAAACCTCTTTATACAAAGAGGGGTGCGTTGTCTTCAGCGAATCAAGCTGAAGTTCATTGCTCTTCCAGTAGCTGTTTAAACCAGATACTTCGGTACAGTGGCTCGTCCACTCAATCATTGACTCGGCAAAGAACTTGCGGCTTTCGTCAGATGGATCCCATTCAGTAGGCTGAATCGTCTTCTTAGGCGCAGTCTTAGCAATGATCTTCTCGTACTTGGGTGCATCCTCTTTCTTGGTCAGTTCGCCCATGGTGGTGGGTTCATCTGACTGCGGAAGATCATCACCGCTATAGATGTACAGACCCAATCCATGCAAAGCTAAAGCCTTGGTCATGCATCGCATGATGGCAGTGTTAACTTGGAAAGCGTCAGGGCTTTGGATAGGTTGGTTGCGGTGGTTCATCACAGGCAACATACAGGTACGCCCTTGGCCAAACATGGTGACGGTGACCCATACCATTCCTGTACCGTTAACATCCATGTAAGGTTTGTCAGCGAATGTGTGAACAATGAACGACGCAGTGGAGTCGGCCTTGAGAGCCTCAGCCCATGCCCACGCCCATGACAGGTACGTCAGGCCATTCTTCTTCTCGGTGTGCTCGTTGACGTTGAGCTTTAGTAAATCATGCGGGGACATTGATTTCTCCTTGGTACTGTTTACACCACTTGCTGACTCCACAGAAATCTCCTGTGCATCGCTTTGGTTCTCCTTGGCGGGTTTCGACATAGCCTTTTTCCTTTTCTGCCAACTCTGTGGCTTCTTCAATAGTTTTAAATAAACGGATCGCAGACTTGCGTCCTTCTCTCTTCACAGCAAAGACGGTTTCACTCATCCATCTTTCCTCATCGGTGCAAGCCTGTAGCTCCTCACCAAATTCATGGTTAACTTTGGCGTTACGGTGCATCTCCAACCGCTGACGAACAAAGGATTCAGTCTTAACCGAGTCCCATAGTGGGACATCAATCATCACAGCCTCAGCTTCGGGGTAGCCCTCGGAGGTGTCATGTGCAGAGTAATCTTTAATGATGGCGCAGATCTGTAAGCCTTTGACTGGCACTCCCTTGACTGTCTCAACCAACCACTTGTAGACATTCAACTGCGTTTCCCAGTCAGCCTTACCCTGCTTGACCGACCACGCCTTGACAAACTTGTAGTCAATGATGATGACCCCGCCCTCTACATGTTGCTGTAGGTCAATCGCTCCGCTGATAACGATTCCATCGACCTCTGTAAAGATGCGCTCCTCGTTGGTATAGCCAACGACTTCCTTAGCTTCAAGCTTGCCGTGCATGAATGTGCCTAGCTGTGAGGCAATCATTTTGGTTACGTCAATCTCCATCTCAGCTTCATACTGTTCGCGCAACCTTCTAATCTTTGGTGGCGACATTAACTCAGTCACGCTATACTGTGATGCACCTTTGCTGTAGTAGTTACGTGAGAGCAAAGCCACTAACGGTGCGGGTAGATTCTGTTTGTTTGTTATCTTCATCTTCTCTCCGAGGTTGTTATGAATCCGAAACACAATGATAGTGATGTTACACAAGAATTGCAAGTGCTATCACAAATTATTTTTGGTGAACCAGCTTCTAAAGCAAACTCTCGTAGAGTTGTACACTACGGTGGTATGTCTAGACTGATTAAGTCTGCTAAAGCATTAAGTTATTCTGATGTTTTTAGGCAACAGTGCAAGCCATTGCCTACACTAATGACAGGGGATCTGCGGGTTACTCTGCATATTTTTTATGCATCACGACGACCCGACTTGGATGAGAGCCTAATCCTAGACTTGATGCAGGGTCTTATATATGCGAACGACCGACAGGTTAAGGAGCGGCACTGCTACTGGGGGCTAGACCCTGAGAACCCTAGGGCAGAGATCATCATTGAAAAGATCTCTGAGGTAGCGCCCAAAAAAAACCCCGTCAAGCGAACCGGACGGGGCAAACTCAACAAAGGCAACTGCTGAGGAGAGAGTGCCTTAGTTTAAACCAAAACCCGGCCAGCAGCAACCAGCCCGGCGTAGGTGTTTAAACAAAAATTCAGGCCCGGCGTGCAGGTTTAAACGGTTGCAGCGGTGCGCTGCCGGTAGCACCCCAAAATATTTTCGGCAATAAGTACTTAATTACTTGACAACACCCCAATAAGTTGTGATACAGTGCAATTGTTGCCGTGAGAAGCGACAGATTTAGGCCACTTAATTCTACTCTCGCCCTTGGTTTTTGCCGCAGGGTTCTCACCGAGGGTAGAGCTAAGTGGCTTTTCTGTTTTTGGAACTAGGTCGGGTGGTGGGTTAGCGCCACCACAGACGTAACCGTCGGACGAAATGCTAAAGCACCACTGCTTTATGTGAGCCGACTTAGTTCCTCCTCCTCCTACGACAACCGTACTCCAGACGTTACTAAGGGGTAGAAATCTGCCTGCGTGGAAGCAAAGGGTTACGTGGTATGCCGTAAGGCTAGGGGGCAGTTCCCGAATAATCCACGGTGCTGGTCGAATCTGCAAGCACAGGGGTACAGCTTACGCTGACATGCAGATGCCGTTAGGCGGTGAAACCCACTCCTCCATACCCGATGGGGTAGGGGGGTCTTTGGGTGAAACATAGCAAAAGCCCCGACAAGGGGCGTTTATAAGGGAGAGAACATGTATGTAAGGAAAGTCAGAGGGCAAGACAAAGTCGGTCGCATCATATTGACTCCGACTGAGATTGCCGTGGTTCAAAAGCAAGGCTTGAAGGTTGAGCACTATGTAAAGGAAATGCTTTTTATCATTGCAATGAAACGCAGATGGCATTGGTATTTAAACAGGGGTAAGCATGACTGATTGCCCACACTGTGAGTACCACAAGAAACGAGCGCAACTGTGGCGTGATGAAGCCTACAAACAAGCAGGGCATCCGTTGCCTGAGCGTGAGTGGGTTGGGCTGACGGATGAGGAGATTAAAGCGTTTGATACTTGGCACGACAACAGAGAAGAAGAGATTGGTTGGGTCAATCCATCTGAAATCGTGGCCTACATTGAAGCCAAACTCAAGGAGAAGAATGGATGAAGCAACGTGTTTACACAATAGGCGTAGGTGATCAGATCAGGCTGATCCGTGCATCCAACCGCAGACAAGCGATAGCGCATGTGTCATTAGGGATTATGACAATACGAGTTGCCACACAGGAAGATATTATTCACCAACTAGACAAAGGAATACCCATCGAAAACTACACCGCACCTGAGCAGATTGAATTAGAACTTTAATTTTCAACAAAGGAGAGAAGCATGGAACAAAAATCATTATTTGAAAAAATATTTGGTACAGCACCGCAAGAGATGGTGCGAAATACCGATCCGGACACTAGCGTAAGCGCGGCCAATTCTGTAGACTCAACTCAGCTTGAATCAATGGTCTACGAGGTCATTGCCAAGTACCCCAATGGCTGTACGTCCGACGAAGTCATGAGACATTTTCCCCATCACGGTGTTCAAACCATTTCACCTAGGTTTGCCCCTTTGATTCGCAAAGGTTTCATTGCCGACACTGGCGAAAGACGCAAGGCCGCATCAGGCAGATCGCAACGAGTGATGAAAGTGATTAAAAATGACTAGGAACTACAAACAAGAATACGCCAACTACGATGGCACTGAGGCCGTTAAGAAGAAACGAGCGCAGAGAAACAAAGCACGCAGAATGCTTGAGGCAACAGGCGCGGTGCACAAGGGAGATGGCAAAGACGTTGACCACAAAAAACCTTTGAGCAAGGGTGGGACTACGGTCATGAGTAATCTCCGAGCAAAACCCGCAGCGGCCAACCGTTCGTTTAAACGAAAACCTGACGGCAGCATGAAATGAATCCCCAATTCGTGGAGCAATTCCACTTCACCGAGTCAACGAGGGTAGCTTGCCCTTATTGTTCTCATGAACGCAAGAAGGCTAATTCAAAGGACATGACCCTAACCCGCAAAGAAGACGGGGCGGTCGTGTTCCATTGCCATCATTGCCAAACAAGCGGCTCAGTACAACCACAACAGGAGAGAAAATTGTCAGCAGTTCCCAACCCAATAATAATATCGAACAAGTTACAGGCAACGCACTACGATTGGTTATCACAACGAGGAATCTCCAAACAAACCGCAGACAAGATGCAATTGTTTGCCGCAGAAAAGTTCTTCAGCAAGCTAGGCAAGAACGCAGATTCAATAGGCTTCCCATATTTCCGCAACGGTGCATTGGTTGCCGCCAAGTACAGATCATTTCCTGAGAAAGACTTCACCCAAGACTCAGGCGGTGCACATGACTTCTTTGGTATAGACATGATCAAGAAGGGTGAGCCTCTGATCATCGTAGAAGGAGAGGTAGACTGCTTGACCCTACTCGAACTAGGTATCAATAACGTGGTGAGTGTGCCATCAGGTGCTCCAATCAAAGTCGCAGATGGCAAGGTTCTGCCGTCAGAGGACAAGCGGTTCGCTTACGTATGGAATGCACGAGAGATCATCGATGCCGCACCCTATGTAGTTCTAGCCACTGATCAAGACACCGCAGGGCAAGCACTGGCAGAGGAACTCGCCCGCAGAATCGGTAAAGAAAAATGCAGGCTGGCTAAATTTGCAAAGAAAGATTTAAACGAGGTGCATCTTGACGACCCCTCACGGACAGGGGAGGTGTTTAAAGTCATTGAGTCTGCGGCTGCGTACCCCATTTCTGGCATCAGCGATGCAGGCACATACTTTGATCGTTTAAACGACTTGTACTCGAAGGGCACGGGTAAGGGATTCTCAACGGGGTACACATCGGTTGATGAGATTTACACGGTCGCACCGGCACAGCTAACCGTAGTCACTGGTTATCCATCATCGGGTAAGTCCAACTTTGTTGATCAGATCATGGTCAACTTAGCCCAAGCGCATGATTGGAAGTTTGCGGTGTGTTCGTTTGAGAATCAGCCTGAGATCCATATTAGCCGACTCATGGAGATCTACACACGTAAGCGGTTCTTTGAAGGTCGGGACAGAATGACGGAGCAGGAAAAAGAGAGAGCGTTTAAATTCGTTAAGGATCATTTCCTGTTCATTGATACAAACGGAGAAGAGCCGTCCACATTGGACTCAATACTTGAGCGGGCACGTGCGGCAGTCAAACGCATGGGTGTGCGGGGCTTGGTCATTGACCCATATAACTACATTGAACTGCCACGTGCAGATGGCACAGAAACGGCCGCCATTAGCGACATGCTGACAAGGGTACAGAAATTTTGTAAGGCTCACGATGTGCACACATGGTTTGTTGCACACCCCTCTAAGATCACACGCCAAGGCGTAGAACAGCCCCGCCCTGACGGCATGTCCATTGCCGGATCGATGGCATGGTGGGCAAAAACGGATTGCGGTATCACTGTGCATCGCAGAGAGCACCACGTGGAGATCGCAGTATGGAAGTGCCGTTACCGTTGGGTCGGCACACAAGGTGAAACAACCATGCTGTATAACAAAACGGCAGGGACTTATTCGGAGAACTTAGATGCATTCTGACGGTTTAAACAATGAAACGGGTGGCTCACCTGCAAGCTCACCAGATGAGCTACTTGAAGGTCGTTTAAACATACGCGATGAATTAAGCGCGTTGTTTGATGAATTGCTTTTCTTGAGTGACGCACAATTCGATGAGGCCATCGTTGGGGTGGCTGATCGGATTGGAATGCCCACGGTTGTGGTCTATGACACAACTAAACTTATAGACATTCTCTGTGAGCGGGACGGTATGGATCGGGAGGAGGCAACAGAATTCTATGAATTCAATATCGTTGGGGCGTATGTGGGTGAGCGAACCCCAATGTTCATTAGTCTTGTAAGTGATTTAGGACTATGAAAAAAGGGGGCAGCAAGCCCCCTTTTGTTTAAACGCAGCCAGCAGCCGCTGCTGGTAAGTTACATGTTTAAACGTGCATAGAACACCGCACGGGTGATTGACTCATAAGCTCCACAATAACGAGGCACACGGTTTTTCCCCATCTTGTAGACTGTCCAAGCCTCAGGCGAATACTTGATGTAACGTTCTCCGGCTTTGATAAAGCGTTCGTGATTCATAAGGTCTACCAAGTTGTCGTATTTGTATGCGGCTTTGAGGAAGTCGGGGCGGTGGTCGGTCAGGGTTTTAACCTTGAGCATCAATGCACCTCACCCGAATCGGGACGCATCATGCGCTCCATTTCATAGGTCACGGATACCACTTCCAGTATGTCCTCTTTGGGTAGGCGGTTTGTCACGGCTATAGACACAGCGGCTTTGAGCAGTAGGCCGAGGGTTTCCTGACCATCAACGTCATTGCCCCCAATCCAATCAATCAGCCCCGCATAAGCCTTGTAGATCTTTTCAAAGTCTTGATCTTTTGGGGTTTTAATCCTCATGATTTTTCTCCATGTAAGCGACTAAAGCCATGGCCTCTGAGTTGCCATGCATCGTTTGAATAATCTCATACATTTGCGGGGCGATGCTAATCAGTCGTGCGTTGGCACGTTTTGTTGCGGTCGGCATGGGTAAGCGTTCGTTTTTAGCGTCACAGTTAACAACCAAAGGTCGCCCATATTTTTGCTCATAGCCCCAAACAGTAAGCCCCGAACCGCCCAATGTCCAAGGGTAAGAACTAATGTGTTTAAACATCTCATGGCCTCCAATAAAACAGATCAAGCATTAACACAATGATGCTGATCAACAGCACGGCACGTTCTAATTTTTGCCAAGGTGTGAAGTTCATTTGTCAACCCTCCGCTTACCGTACAGGGTTTCAATGGCCGCATCGATAGCGTCCCAGTTAATCCCAATGTTGGCATCAAAGGCCTTAGCCACAAGCTTTAAAACCTTGGTGCACTCGGCATCGGTTAACTCAAAGCCCCAGTAATCCTCAAGCCTTGCCTGTACATCGTAAATGTCCCAGTCATCACGTAACACCCAACCATCATGTGTTTCAACCATGTGTGCCATTATTTCTCTCCCTTCATTGATCTGCCTACTGCATCCCTGATGCCCTGCTCTACCTTGTTTAAACGTGTGTTCCTCAAAACATCCTTTGCAAACTGCACATCAAGATGCACATGCTCGATCCAAGAGCCGTCATCGATATATCGATCTGCTGACTCGGCAAGGTTCTTAAGAGCCGTCCTAAGGTAAACAATCTGTTCTCTTTCGTTCATTGGGCGGCCTCCTCTACGCTGTAGATGTCCCAATCTATTTGATTTCCAGCGATAAACTCTGACCCATCCATATTCAAGGCAATGTCAAAGGCCGTGTCCTCATCCTCGGCCTCAATAAAGGCGTAGTGATAGGCAATTTCTTTCACCCAAACTTTGTACTTTTTCATTTCAGTTCTCCAAACAAGGTGTAGTAAGCGGCAAAGTCATTGCCATCTAGCGTGTCAGCCACTCGCAGTGTTTCACTCTCACGCACGGTTGATTGAATGGCCAACAAGGCATCGGCCAAACGCTCCTGCCAGTTCTCACCTCCGGCAATTTCAAGGCTCAAGGTCATTTTGATTGTGTTCATTTGTTCTCTCCTGTAGTTACGGTCATCAAGGGGTAGCCCCCCTCAGGCGGCAAGCTTAAGCTTGGTGAATGCCACAGTGCCCATGTCAGCCACGTTGTTGACACGCACTGCATTGGGGTAGACATGTTGCACAAATTGCAGAATGCCAATGCCAATGGTTGTGATGCCAAGGCGTGTGCCTGACTCGCACTGGGCACGTGTTGCGTCCGGCTCACCCTCACCGTCAGTGAGGACAAAGCAAACCCTACGTGCCTCAGATCTGCGGAGCAACATGCCATGGGCAAACTGCACGGCCGCATAGTCATTGGTGCTACCAGATGTGTTTAAACGCTCCAACATGCCTTTGACCTTTTTGGCGGGCATTGACCACGGCTTGAGCACTGAAACGTTACTGCTGAATGTCACCAGTGAGGTTGGCACTCCGGCCTGAGCCAATGTGTCCAACAAAGCGTAGGCCACAGGCACAGCGTTTGCCATGCGCTCAGGCTCATCACCCATCGAGCCGGAGCAGTCCAAAACAATAGTCACTGCTGAGTCAATTCCTGCTACCTCAGTCCTACGTTTAAACAGGCGGTCAGTGTGGCCATACCCTGCCAATGCGTTGACGTTGATTGAACCTGTTTTGCGGTTGGTGTCGAATTCCTCAGTGCCTGAGTTCTCAAACATTTTGCGAATTTCATAACGTAATTTTGCGGGGATCATGGCAGTCCTTAAAAGTCAATTGACCAACGTCTAACATCACCTACGTGGTAGGCATCCTTTGTCACAACCCAGTTGCTGATTGATCCGCACTGCTTGGCAGAGTCGGGCACGTCAGCCTTAGGCTCAGTTGAGCGGGGCTTGGCAATCACAAGCACTTTGCCCTTTGAGGTTTGCTTCTCACCCTTGATGGGGGACTGAGCCTCTCCGGCCTCAGGGGCGTTTTTTCCCTGAGTTGGGGCATCACCCTCACCCTGTCCCTGATCGGGGCTTGTGCCCCCCTCTCCGGCCTCTGTAGGGGTATTGCCGCCCTCTTGGTCACTGGGGTTGCCATCATCACAAGGTTGGCCGTTGGTTGGCTGATCCTGAGGCTGATCGGGTTGTGTGGGCTGTTGAGGTTTGCCAATCTGTTTGAGTTGGTCAAACACCCACTCAGCCAGTGCCCATGTGTCATGCGTGGAGTTGCATGTGTTTAAACGCTTGCAAGCCTCATCGAAAATGGGCTTCAAGCCCTTGGCCAATGGGATCTGCACGGTGCTGTGCTTACGTGCATAGACGGCCAGTGCAAAGGGATATTGGCGGGGGTCAGCCCAATCTGACACCTCGGCCAAGCCCTCACGTGCCATGTTGTCAATCAGGGTGCGGAGCAAGCCCTCGGCATTGCCTGTCAGCTTCTCAGCCACGGCACGATTCTCAATGTAGGCATCCTCCAAACCATTGTGCAATTGCACAAGGTAACTCACCTTTGAATTGTCGATGGCATCAAAGTTGGTGAACTTGCGGTGCAGTAACTCATGCAGGGCAAAGCCAGTGAAACGCTCAAGGTCAAAGCGGGTCAGCACGGCATCATCTGCAATGTTGGTGATGTAGATCTGCCCATGGCGGTTGATGGCCGCTGTTGGGATCTCATCCTTAAAGGTCACCATAACACGTTTGATCTTGAGATCTGAGGCCATCTTGTGAATGGCCGCAGTGAGGGCAGATTTGAATTCCCATCCACGGTATTTTGCTTTTGTCATTTTGATATTCCTTAGATCCACTGAGCTACGTCAGCGGGGTTGATGTAAGCGGCCTTGATGGCATCCAATGCGGCCGCAGATTCTGAGGGTTGACGTGCGGTCACGGCTGAGTGCCAAGCCTCATCCACTGAGAGCATGTTTAAACTGCGAATGAATGCAATGGCGGAGCGGATAGAGGGGGCATCAATCACGTCCCCTGTTTCAACCTTTGCACGTGCCGCATTGATGGCCGCCACAACATGCGTGGCCAGTGCTTGATGGCATCCGGTGTGCCGGATCAGAGCCTCAGCCTCATCATCTGCGCTGAGGTATTCAAACTTGATGACACGTGCGAAGCGGTCAGCCAGTGATGAATTCATTTGACGTGTGTCAGCGTATCGGCCGGACTGATCACCGTTGGTCAGCGTATTGTCAGCGGCACACACCATCACACCACGTGCCCTGCGGTGCACTTGGCCGCCATAGTTCACTGCGCTGTTGGGTTCGAGAAAACCATTGAGTGGGGCAAGTTCTCCGGCCGCACAGTTGGAGATCTCATCCAACAAAATCACGGTAGAGGGTGAGGCAAAGGCGGTCAGGAAAGCACCACGTTTAAACACTGTCGCACCATTCTCAAGGCCAATCGATCCGCAGTAGTCCTCAGCGGTGCTGTATTTGTGAAAGTTGATGCGGGTATATGAGCGGCCAGTGCGGGCGGCAAACTGTCGGGCTGTCTCTGACTTGCCTGTGCCCTTTTCACCGCCAAACCACAGGTTTTCACTGGTGTATTGAGACAACAACAAGTGACGCAAAATGCCCTCTGACCACACAAAGTTGGGGTCAATGGCGGGTGCATCGGAGGCGTTCCAAACGTCAACCCAAACTTGATTGCCCTTGTTGTCAATCACGTTGACCCCAAAAACATCAAGAGCGGTTTTGCGGTCAACCACAGTGGCGGCCACACCGGAGGCCACAGCCTCTTGGGCATTGGCATCAATCACGGCCTGTTTAAACGGTGCAAAGGCCTTGGCAATAGCACTGGCAACCTCGGCATCAACCTTGGAGGTGTCAACCACAGAGGCGGCCTGAGCCTTGGCCAGTTGGTCAATGGCCATGCGGGTTGAGGCCATGTCGCCCGCAATTGTGGTCACTGCGGTTTCGACTGAGCGGCTTAGGTCTAGACCCTGCAAGGCGTAGGCGTGGGCACGGTTGGCCACTGACTCAAGGGCATCAAGCTTGGCTGTGTCAATGGCTGTGGGCTGTGAGGCCACAACAGGCTTGGCACTGGACACTTGGTCAATGGTCAGGCGGCCTAATTCAATTTGTTCGCCAAGCCAATCAATGCGTTGAAGCTTGCTTACAAAATGACTGGGTGCACCATGGGCAATGGTTGCACCAATGATGACGTTGTTGGGGATCGACAGCAGGGTGTCTTTAAGGGCTTTTTGCATGGTTTTCTCTCTCTTAGGTACGGTCATCAAACAAGGTTAAACAGGTCACCACAGCGGCACGTGGGCAGATCCACGTCACCGTGTGCATTCAACGTCCACTTGGCGGTCATGCGGATTTTGCAACCGCACGTTGGGCACACGGCCAACAACAGGCGTGTGCCTTGGGTCTTATGTGTGGTCACGTCAACCTTGGCGTGAGGGTAGTCACCCAGTGATTGAATGATGGCCGCATAGGCAAGGTCAAAGGCCGCACCATGGTTGGTTTCATAGTAGGGGTTGGACTTGTTGCCATCGGGCAAGATGTGCATGGCCTCGGCAACCTTGGCGTAAGCTTGGTTGGCCTGATTCAACGCACCCTTGGCAGTGCAAGCCAGTTGGGCAATCAAAACCTCAGTGACCTTGTAAGGGTTGTCAATCTGCGGTGAGACAAAGATCTCAAAGTGGCCGTCAGCACTGTTGGTGTTTGGGATGCACTGGCCAAGCACCTTGAAGCCGGAGCGTTTGGCATTGGTTGGATAGGCACAGGCAACCCGAATCTCAGCGGGCAGGGTGTGGCCATTGGAAGAGAAGAACGGCCGGAGTTCATCGACAGCGGCATTCAACCAGTCCTCACGGTTAGCATGTAGTTGGTTCATTTTTAAGATCTCCAATCAGTGGGACATTCCACTGGTAAACCCCGCAGGGCTTACCGCTGTAATGTCAGGCGACAACCTGAGCTTGCCAAGGGCACTTTTCAAGCACGGCCAAGCGGTGCTCCGCAAGGGCAAAGGCCTCTTTCATTGCCTCGGCAATCTGCAAGTTGGTGAACCCTTTGTTCCAACCGCCCGATGAGTAGCTGAATTGCACCTCAGCCTCTTTGAGGTCACCCCAAAAGCTGACCCGAATCTCGCACAGGCCATCACTGCCCCAATGCGTGGGTGACCTGTAGTTGTAGACCATCTGACCAAACACGCCCTTGTGATCCTTTGACAGGTGCGTATAGTCTCTGACTTGCTCTGTGACCATGGTTGATTCTCCGAAGTTGATTGAATTAAGGGCAGTTGGCGTGTTCACGCAAAGCGGCTGTCAGGGTCAGGCCAAACGCATGTTGGCAGATCACGTCACCCCAGTTGCCATTGGACTCAGCACCCAGTGCAATGAGACAGGCGTTTTTGTCCTCATAGGAACGGCTGACAGCATTAAAAAAGTAGAACGCTTGCTGATAGACAAATGCGTCACGTGTTTGGACGTTCCAACGTGTGGCGTTGGGGAATGACAGGTAATCCCGCTGTGCCATCTTGAGGCGGGCTTTGAGGTTGGCCACAACAGCAGTGGCAGTCAGGGCAGTGGCTGTTGGTTGGAAGCGATCAATATTGACAGTCATGGTTTGGTTCTCCAAGTAGTGCGACATAGCACTGATAAGCCCATCGGGCTTACCGCTGATATGTCAGATTGAATCCATGGCCAGTTGGCGGGCTTGCTTGAGCAAGGCCTCTACCTCATGTTCGAGGGTCATCAACAGCTTGGCATCATCTGCATTCAACATGATGGAAGCAAAGGGGTGCTTACGGCTGTAGGCAATAAGGCGTTTGAGGTTGTCCTGTGAGGGGCTGACCTTGTATGCATTTAAGAGTTTTTGCATGGTGCTTGAAGTCCTGTTTAAACACACCGGAAGTGGTGTGAAGTGATTGTAGTCTAAAAAGATATTAGTTTGTCAAACACCACAATATTAAGTTGACTAAGTTGTGGGGTTATTACCTCAGCATCTCTTACGGTCATGTTTTCTAGGGGTTTCCTAGGGAAACAAGGTGCTACTAATAGAAGCGAAAGCCTGAGGTTTTGGGCAACATACAGGTGTGTATGGTTGGCATACTCTGGGTGGTATCTAAAACGGCCTGTAAGCGTTTTTTAGGGGTCATGGCTACCAGTGCATTAGCACCCTCGGAAAAACGGCTTAAACGGCCGATTGAGAAAAATACTGTCGGGGGTATACGTTTTGGGAAACAAAAGTACTACATTTTCTGTGGATAAAGCTGGGGATAAAAATGGGTTGTCCACAGCCTGTGGATAACTTAGAATGGTGCGGAATACGAACAGTTCACGGCCTGCACTTGGTGTGCACAAAGTAGACTGGTCAGTCACAAAATGGAGGCGGTGATTATGCGAAATACTGGTGCGGGTATGTACAAGGAAGAGTTGGCCGAGGCCGAGGCGGTTTGGGATTCGGAGCAGGCAGATGCGGAGATGGCAGGCCTAAGCGAAGCGGAACGGTTGGCCCATGCCGCAGGGAAACCTAAGAGAAGAGTAGATGGGCAACTAGTAGGGTCAGACCATAGAAGAGGCAAAGGCCTCACGTTGTCACAGCAAAGGTTCGTTCAAGGCGTAATACGTGGCCACAGCTTGCGTCAGGCCTACCGTGAGGCTTTCCAGAATGACACCGGATCAGATGCGTCAATCAGCGCAAGTGCCAACAAGCTAATGAAAGATCCAAGGGTTGTCCAAGCACTGAATGAGGCTTGGGGGGAAACCGTGGAACACCTGATAGATGACGTTGTGGCATCCAAGAGGTTTGTGCTCAAGGGTCTGTTGCACTTAGTGAAGACAGGCAAGCAAGAGGGCAGTCAACTAAAAGCACTGGAACTCATGGGCAAAGCATGTGGGCTGTTTACACCAGTTGACGTGCAAGACAAAGCACCAGTGACGGCCGATCAATTGAAGCGCGAATTGGCAGGGCACTTGAAGCTTCTCAAGGGTGAACGGTCATCGGTGCTCGATGTGGAGGCCACCCAGTTTAAACAGGCGCAGACGTGATGCCCACCGCACCCGTACCCCCCGCTGTGGCCGTTGACCACCCGCCCGTCTATTACGCTCTAATCCACTCATCCATACATCTCCCACAGAACACCCCCCCCTATCCAATCCAAATCCAAACCCCCACCCTATATATATTTTCGTTTAAACACTTGCGAACGTTCTCATTATCGTTTAAACTCACATCGTCTTGGACACGCAGACGTTAAAGCGAGGTGGGCCTAGGTGGAATCCCTAGGACTAACACACATGAGCACTTGGACGCTGAAACGTAAGGTGGACTTACTCAGAACCGGGAAGCCTTAGAACACGCGGTCGCTATGGTAGGAAGACGAGGAAAAAAGTGCTCAGTTGTGTTGGTGAAGCTGCTAGACGCTGTGGGACGTGTTCCGACTTTAAGTGCGCCAACATCATTTTTGTTTAAACATGACCAAACATCGGCAGTTAGTACTAGACTTCATCAGGGCGTATATCCGTTTACACGGAGTACCGCCGTCGTATGAGGTTATTGCTAAAGGAATTGGATTGAAGTCAAAGTCGAATGTGCACCGGATCATCCACCGTCTTAAAGAAGATGGGCATCTGACTGTGCGTCCTTATAAGTTCAACTCCATCCGGCTTGTAGACAAGTCTGTTAAAGAAATGGCTGCGTTATGAGTTTACTGACCCGCAGTGAGATTGAAGGCTACATCAAGCTGTCGGACACTGCTCCTCCAGCAGAGCGGGCTAAGATTCAGAAGCTTCTGGAGTTTGATAGGGTTGAGCGTTGCAAGGAGTCATACCTGTTCTTTGTCCAGCAGATGTGGCCTATCTTCATCTCTGGCAAACACCATGCAATCATGGCCGATGCCTTTGAAAGGGTCGCTAGGGGCGACCTGAAGCGCCTGATCATCAACATGCCTCCAAGGCATACCAAGTCTGAGTTTGCTTCTTACCTGCTCCCGTCGTGGTTCTTAGGTAAGTTCCCGGAAAAGAAAATCATTCAGACTGCACACACCGCAGAAC
>Ga0209087_1000367_pt1 | contig 29653 bp, 42 predicted proteins | sample S_130805_EF_Meta_FD_187321 | JGI IMG/M metagenome (GOLD analysis project Ga0209087, IMG submission 187321) | Freshwater microbial communities from Lake Simoncouche, Canada to study carbon cycling - S_130805_EF_MetaG (SPAdes) (version 2) | ecosystem: Environmental > Aquatic > Freshwater > Lake ... | reverse complement strand
TAAGTCACGACGCAAGATTGACGCTGCTATTGCCTTGAGTATGGCTGTGGATCGTGCGACTCGACGTGAAGAAGTCGCACCTGTGCCTGGGTTCTTTGTAGTCTAGAGATATGCCTATCATCCTGCTAGAACTTTTATCCATCTTGCTCATCGCATCTGGACTATTCTTGTTATCAATTCCATTAGGGCTAATTTTTGTTGGCCTGTCAGTTCTATTGTTCACGGCTGCCTACGAGCGTGGTCGCGGAAAGGCTAAATAATGTTGTCAAGGCTGTTGGGTGGTGGCAACGAGGAACGTGCGGTTTCGTTCCAAAATTTGTTTGCTTCAGGTGACACGTTCAGTTTCACTACCGCATCAGGCACAACAGTCACGCAACAAGACTCACTAAAAATTGAAGCGGTCTATGCGTGTGTGCGCATGATTTCAGATTCAATTTCAACTCTTCCTGTTGACACATTCTTACGTCTTGATGGAACTCGTCGTCCGTTCCGTCCACGACCAGACTGGTTGGATAACCCTGAATCTGGTGTGACCCGCATCGAGCATTTCCAACAGGTTCTTGTTTCGTTGATGTTGAACGGCAACTCGTTCACCCGCATCTTGCGCGACGATCAAGGTATTGCTGGTTTGGTTGTTTTGAACCCTGAGCGTGTTGAGTGCAGTCGTGACCGTGAGACTCGTCGTCCGATTTACATTTATGAAGGCCGTGATGTAATCACAGCTGACAACATGATTCATATCACCGAACTTCGTTTGCCTGGTGATTTGCGTGGACGCTCACGCATTGAACTCATCAAAGAAAACTTGGGGTTGGCTAAAGCGTTGGAGGAGTTCGCTGCACGATTCTTCGGTCAAGGTTCTTCAGCTTCTGGCATCATCGAGTTCCCTGGCAACCTGACCCGTGAACAGGCTAAGGATTTGGTGTCAGGGTTCGAGGAAGGCCACAAGGGTTTGCGTCGTTCGCATCGTCCTGGTGTGTTGTTCGGTGGGGCTAAGTTCACGAAGACAACTGTGGACAATGATTCTGCACAGTTCTTGGAGTCACGTCGTTTCGCTGTTGAGGAGATTGCCCGTATCTTCCGTGTGCCTCCATCAATGCTGGGTGTGACTACGCCTGGTGCGATGTCGTATGCCTCCGTTGAACAGAACGGCATCCAGTATGTGACTCACACTTTGCGTCCGTACATAGAAAAAATTGAGGAAGGCTATTCACGCTTGCTTGCTGGTCGAGCATTCATGAAGTTCAACGTGGACGGCCTGCTTCGTGGCGATCAGGCTTCGCGTTACACAGCGTTCTCAACAGGCCTTCAGTCAGGCTTCTTATCAATCAATGATGTTCATCGTCTTGAGGATATGGCTCCTGTTGAGGGTGGCGATGGTTATAGAGTTTCGCTTGCCAATGTGGATGTGAATGCTGCGAACTTGGCTGAGATGCAGTCCAAGGCTGAGATTGCGCAACGGTTGATTTTGACTGGCTTTGATCCGGCTGAGGTTTTGGCGATGGTTGGTTTACCAGCTGTGGCTCATACTGGTTTGCCTTCGAGTCAGTTGCAACAGATTTCAACTGTGGCACCTGATGATCCTCCGTCTGCTTATGAGGTGACATGACTTTGAGTTCTTATGTTTACACGGTGAACACAACGCCTGTGTTGCTGGCTGATGCACCTATCAATCCTGTGAAGGTGACAATTCATAACAATAACCATCAGGCGAACTCGGTTATTTATTTGGGTGGTTCTGCTGTTACAACTTCAACTGGTTTACATCTTGATCCTGAAGCAACTTTGTATTTTGTTTTGAATACCACCGAACAGCTCTTTGGAATTGCTGGAAGTTCGCTTACTTGTTCTCTGATTGTGCAGCCGTTCTAATGCCATATTTTATTTCAGATAAGAATCCTGATTGTTCAGGTTGGGCTGTTGAAAAGGAAGATGGCGAAGTCATGGGATGCCACCAATCAAAACAGGATGCGATAGATCAGATGGTTGCAGTTTCGTTGGCTGAGGATATGGCTCCTGGTGGGGAACGTGCAGTTGATTTGAATCTGCCTTCATATATTCAAGATGCAGCTGCTAAAGGTTTGGAATATAACGTTCAAGGTTTGGGTGGTGATGGTTTGGTGGAGCGCACTATTCGTGAGGCTCGCCAGATGGCTGACGGTCAAATTACTGAGGACAAGGTGATTCGAGCAAACGCTTGGGGTCAACGTCATCTAGTTGATTTGGATGCTTCACAGAACTCTGAGGCTGATGATGAGGGTTTCCCTGGTGCTGGTGCTGTCGCGTTCTATCTTTGGGGAATTGATCCACTTGACCCTGAACCTGCGATGACTTGGTTTGCTCGTAAAGCACAGGCCATAAAAGACGATCAGACTGGTTCGCAACGAACTGCCAATGCTCAAGATGTGGTCATCGTTGATATTGATGGAACATTGCTTGCTGGCGGTGAGGGCATTCAAAAAAACATTGACTATGTGAACGCTCTTTATGAGAAGTTCTTTATCTATATTGTGACTGGTCGTGGCGAAGACGAAGAAGATAAGACTGTTGCAGAGTTGGCTGATGCCGGAGTTAAATACGATGACATTGAGTTCAACGAAGACTTGAGCATCCCAACGCCTGAATACAAAGGCAACAAGGCTGCGGACATTCTGTCTGAGCAGACTGTGGTTCTAGCGATAGATAATGACCCTGCTGCACGTCGAGCATATTTTGATTTAGGTATCAAAACTCTTGACCCAAAGCGAATCAAATCTGGTGATATGCCTGTCTTGCGTGAAGCACCAGCGTTCCATCGTCAGCGTGAACAGGACTTTGGTAATGTTTCTTATATGACTGAACAGGTTGAAACACGCAGAGTTACCGTATCCGATTTTGAGTTACGCGCTAACGAGTCCGGTGACGGTATGTCGTTCACAGGTTATGCAGCTGTATTCAACTCACCATCTGAACCATTGCCATTCATTGAAACTATTGCGCCTGGTGCATTCGCACGTTCGTTGAAGGCACGAAATAATATTCGGATGTACATGAATCATGACTCATCAATGTTGTTGGCTACGACCCGCGCAAAGACTTTGCGCCTGCAAGAAGATTCAAAGGGTTTGTTGGCTTCGGCTGATTTGCCTGAAACTTCTGTGGGTAAAGACCTATCAATTTTGATGAAGCGTGGTGACGTGACCTCGATGTCGTTCGGGTTTACTGTTCCTTCTGGTGGTGACCGTTGGTCTGAAGACGGAATGAACCGTGAACTCCGTCAAATCAAACTATTTGAAGTTTCTGTTGTGACAGGGTTCCCAGCGTATTCAGCAACATCTGCACAGGTTCGCAGCTTTGATGCGCTTGCTACTCGTACTGGTGTTGATGCTGATCGTCTTGCTGACGCAATCTTGGTTCTGGAATCAGGGAAAACTTTGTCATCCGATCAGGGTGCGTTGTTGCGTGAAACTGTTGCGAAGTTGGAGCCAACACCAACTGAACCACCTGCGACTCTTGGCCTGATGGCCAAGCATCTTGAACTAATCAAGAATTTCTAGTACTGTTTTAGTACTGCGTCCAACGCGAGGAGCCTCCTTGGATGTTGCTGTGTACGGAGCCGTACCAGGTTTAAGTTAAATCCCTGCGTATCCAAACACTCAACATTCATCCCTAACGGGAGAAGGAAAACATCATGAAAGAATATATTGACCGTCAGGTTGAGATTCGCAATCGTGCATGGGAAGAAGCCAAGTCAATCTTGGACAAAGCCACCGCAGAAAAGCGTGACCTCTCAGCAGAAGAAAACCAAACCTATGAGCGCATCTCTAAGGAACTGGACGAGCGTGGACAGACCATCGCAAAACTTCGTGAAGACGAAGCTCGCGAACTTCGCCTCGATGCAGCAACCCGTGACATCGCTTCACAGGCACGTCCACAGGAATCAGCTGCACCAGTTGCAGATGATGCTTCGTTCTTGCGTTCACTTGTTATGGGCGAAAAGCGTTCACACACATTTGAACGTCGTGACATCACCAAGGGTTCAGCAGGCGCACCTGTACCAACCTCGTTCTACAACCAAGTAATTGCACAGGCTCGTCTTGTTGCACCGATCTTGCAAGTAGCAACGATTTTGAACACCGCTGGTGGCGAGAACCTTCAAATCCCTTCGCAGTTCAGCTGGTCAACAGCTACTCTGCCAGGTGAAGGAACCGCAATTCCAGAATCCGATCCACAGTTCAACAGCTTCGTTACCTTGGGTGCTTACAAGTACTCATTCTTGACGCAGTTGACAACGGAACTTATCGAAGACTCTGGTGTTGACATCCTCGGCTTCTTGGCAGAACAAACTGGTAACGCTCTTGGTTACGCAGTAGGTTCGGCTTTGACAGTCGGTTCAGGAACCAACCAGCCAAAGGGCATCGTGACAGCGAGCGCAGTAGGCGGCACGGCTGGAACTGCTACCGCATTCACCGCAGACAACTTGATTGACTTGCTATACAGCCTTGATGGCGCAGCACGTAACCTTCCTGGTGTTGGTTGGATGATGAACGGCAAGTCAATTGGTGCAGTTCGCAAGTTGAAGGACACAGCTGGAAATTATGTATTCCAGCCAGCTCTTTCAATGGAATCACCAGACATGCTTCTTGGCAAGCCAATCTACGAAAACCCTTCAATGGTCGACGTAGCAACTGGAACCAAGTCCGTCATTGTTGGTCACCTACCTTCGTACTATGTACGCACAGTTGGTGGAATCAAGTTGGAGCGCAGCGATGACTTCGCATTCAACACGGGCTTAGTGACTTTCCGCAGCACATACAGAGTTGACGGAAATCTTCCACAAGTTAGCCACATTAAGCACCTCCTCCAACCATAAGTTGAAGGTAGTGCAACCGATAGCAATATCGGTGTAAGTTTGAGGGTAGGTCGAACACGCAGGGCGACCTACCCTCATTTCTTTTTATACCCTGCGACCTGCGAAGGAGAGAATGGTGGGAAATGCTCGTAATCGTCAAGAACACACCGGTCGAGTTACCAGACCTAGAGGCGGAGATATTGCTCCGCAGGGGAATAGCGCACTTGCCAGAGCTGGCAGATTTGCCAATTCCGACGCGCTACGAATCCTCTGGTATTCCAACGCCCCTTTCGCCCCAACGGGCTACGGCACCCAAACAGCGCAAGTCGTCACAAGGCTCATCCAAGACCAACACGAAGTAGCGATCCATGCGATGTATGGCATTGAAGGTATTTCTTCAATGTGGAATGGTGTAAAACTTTATCCGCGTGGAATGTCTGCGTATAGCGATGACATCATGGTTGCGCATTGGATGGATTGGGCTAACGGCAATCTTGATATGCAAGCAATGATGATTACATTGTTTGATGTTTGGGTGTTGCAATCAGGCTCATTGGATCAGGTACCAAACATTGCATCTTGGGTACCTATTGACCATGCTCCTATTCCTCCGAATGTTTTGGCTTGGTGTAAGCGTGACAATGTGAAACCGATTGCGATGTCAAAGTTTGGTTTACAAATGTTGCAGAACGCTGGCGTAGATGCGATGTATGTCCCTCATGCGATAGAAAAAGTTTTTAAGCCAACAGCAAAAATTGTTTCACCGAAGGGTGATGTTACGGGTCGTGATTTGATGGAGATTCCTGACGACAAGTTTGTTGTCATGATGAACGCTGCGAATAAGGGTGCGAACCCTTCGCGTAAATCGTTTGCTGAAAACATTTTGGCGTTCGCAATTTTTGCTCAAGATCATCCTGACGCAATGTTGTATCTACACACGGAACGTGATGGTGCGATGGGTGGTATCAATTTGGTGCATCTTTTGGAGGCTTGTGGTGTGAAGCCTGAGCAGTACAAGATTTGTGACCCGTATGTTTATCGGACTGGTTTCCCTCAGCAGGCTTTGGCTGCGTTGTATTCCGCAGCTGATGTGCTGTTGGCTTGCTCGATGGGTGAGGGCTTCGGGGTTCCGGTCATCGAGGCTCAGGCTTGCGGTACACGGGTCATCGTGTCTAACTACACGGCACAGCCTGAGTTGGTTGGGTCTGGGTGGGCTGTGGACATTCAGCCATTCTGGGATGCGCATCAAAGGTCATGGTTCTGCACCCCTGTTGTGTCTTCCATCGTGGATGCCCTGAAAGCCTCCTACGAAGCCCCCAGAGGCGTGGATAAGGATGCTGTGGCCTTTGCCAGCCAATATGACGCAGACCTCGTTTATGAGCAATCGTGGAAGCCTGTGATGAAGGAGTTGTCAGCATGGTGCCAGTCATCATCGTCCCCGTCTTAAATCGTTACGACCTACTAGACAGGTGCCTCCAGTCGATTGACTATGACGTGGAGACACTCATCATCATTGACAATGGTGGACAGTCCACCCTGCATGACTGGCCTTGGGTGATTGACCGTCGCCATGTCAAGAACTATCACGTCTGGTCAATGCCAACTAACCTCGGTGTAGCACCATCTTGGAACATTGGTATCAAAGCAACTCCTCACGCTGACGGCTGGATGATCCTCAACTCGGATGCGTTCTTTGAGCCAGGACAACTAGAAGTTTTCTACAAGGACTGCAACCCTGAATCAATCACGTTGACTGAGGCGATGCCTGGTTGGTCGTGCGCGTGGGTTGGTGCGAATGTAGTGGCAAAGGTTGGATTGTTCTCAGAGTGTTATGTGCCAGCATATTTTGAGGACACAGATTTTCAGGATCGTGCAACACGTTTGAACATAGAGATTTTTACTTCTAATGCTGGGATCGTTCATGACAACTCGTCAACGATTTCATCGGCACCAGAACTAGCCGAAAAGAATCGTCGCAGTTTTGCTGCGAATGGGGCTTTACATGCGATGCGTTGGCAGTCAGGTTTACCAGAAGCGGGTCATTGGGATTTAACACGACGAAGGGATTTGGGATGGGATTAGAGGATTACAACCTTTTGCATGAGGGAGAAACAATTTATGTCATCGGGTCAGGTGCGACATTAGATTATTTGTCACCAGATTTCTTTGACGACAAACTGAGTATCGCAGTCAATTTCTCTGGGTCAGTTTTCGGGATGAAAAACTATTACTGCTTCAGCCATTATCACTCTGACGCAATTCAAGAAGCTCGACGTGATGAGTCAATCGCAGTCTTTACCCCATTGCGTGAGCATGGAACTGATGCAGAGTTCCAAGGCTTCATGCCAAAGATCGTGACATTCCATACCCGCACCGGCAGACCTGGTGTGTCGTTCAATCCACATGACAAGGATTGGCCTGTTGAGTATGACCAGTTGACTATCGGGTCATCGAGCATTCATGGGGCGATGCACCTTGCAGCGTATATGGGGGCGAAGTTCATTGTGTTAGTTGGGGCTGATTGTGGTCAGTTGAACGGCAAGGACAGGGTTGATGGGTATGTTGCTGGGGATACTCATTGGGCTTTGTATGAGCGTCATCTTCGAGATATGAAGCAACGGTTGTGGGATGTGTATTCGTGTCAGGTGTATTCGTTGAACCCATTTGTGAACTATTCGCTTGAAGGTGTGCAGTATCGTGGTGCTGCGTCAATCAACTAGAATCAGGACACTATGACCATTACGAATGGGTATGCCACACGCAACCAAGTTAAGGCTGCTTTGCGTATCGGCACAGCTGACACCATTGATGACGACCTGATTGATAACTGTGTTGGTGCAGCATCACGTCTGATTGATGGTTATTGCAACCGTCGCTTCTGGCAGAGTGGCACGGCTGAGGCTCGCGTGTTCCAGGCAGAGGATTCGTTTTACTGCTCGATTGACGATATTGCTGGTACTGCTATCACGTTGAAAACTTCTTCGTTTGCTGATGGCAACTTTGATGTGACGTGGACTCGTTCCGATTACCAGTTGGAACCGTTGAACGGAAACCTTGACGGGTTGACTTGGAGTTACGACAAGATTCGTGCTGTTGGTGATTATCTGTTCCCAACGGTAAACGCTAACTATGGTGAGCAGGCTTTGGTTCAGGTGACTGCTGTGTTCGGTTGGCCTGCGATCCCTGAGCCTGTAACTCAGGCAACGATCATTCAGGCTTCACGCATCTTCAAACGTTACGACTCACCGCTTGGGGTGGCTGGGTTTGGTGACTTGGGTGCCATTCGTGTATCTCGATACCTTGACCCTGATATGGCTCAGCTGGTTGAACCGTATCGTCGTATGCGGATTTACGCATGAGCGCAACAACAACCGTCACCGAAATCAAAGAAGGTATTGCTACCGCGCTGAGAACCATCTCAGGGCTTCGTGCTTACGCTCAGCAGCCTGACAATGTGAACGCTCCGTTTGCGTGGCCTATGTTGGATTCAATCACCTACAACGGGGCTATGGGTGGGGGTTTGCTAACCCACATTTTCAATGTGTCTGTGGTGGTCGGTCGTTCGGCTGAACGCACAGCTCAGATAGCGTTGGACGGCTTCTTGTCGTATCGGGGAACCTCATCGGTTCGTCAGGCGTTGGAATCGGATCGCACGTTGGGCGGGGTGGTACAGGACTTGTTAGTTGAGTCAGCATCCAACATCTCGACGCTGGATGGTAACGATGCGACCTATCTGATGGTTGACTTCCGTGTGGTGGTGTACGCTTAGTTGATACGCATTCCTGCGAGCGTGTAGAGTTTCATTAGTAAATCTTCGAGTGCCGGAAGGCAGGAGTAATCAACATGGCAAAGCAAGTTCTCACAAACGTAAACGTAACCTTCGGTACTGCGAATACAGATATTTCTAGTTACGTAGCATCTGTGGCCTTGACGCTCTCCGCAGCCGAAGTCACAACTACCGCGTTCGGTACAGCAAACGCTGTTACCCGCATCCAAGGCTTGCGTGACCACAGCGTCACCTTGTCAATGCACCAGGATTATCCAACGATTGAAAAGTTGTTTTATGATGCGTTCAACAACGGAACTGCTGTACCAATGGTGATTAAGCCAAACGGTACTGCTACTGCCGGTTCGGCTCAACCACAGTATTCGTTCAACGTGTTGCCAGTTGGCTACACACCAGTCAACGGTGCTGTAGGCGACCTTGCCACTTTTGATGTCACCTTCCCTGTTGACGGTGCAGTTGTTAAGACTGGTACTGGCGCGTAAGTTTTCTAACAAACCCTTAACCCTGCGGAGGACAAATGAAAATAGCGTTAGAAGTAACGTCATCGTTAGATCAATCAAAGCGCACCATCATTGCTGCGTTCCCAGACTTCATCGCCTTTGAACAAAAGTTCAGTAAAAGCGTTGCGAAGTTTGAGGCTGAACTGACGCTCACCGATTTAGGTTTCTTGGCTTGGCATTCTGAGCATCGCACGAAACGTACTGGTTTAGATTTTGATTCGTGGATTAACGAGATTGAGGCTTTGGAGTTGGGTAACCAGGCTGATGCCGTGATCGTCCCTTTGGAGATCAGTCAGCCCATTGGATGATTGCTTACTTGTCTGTTGAGACAGGTATTGCACCTTCGGTGTTGCTGGCAGAAGACCCTCGAATGATTTTCACGATGTTCGCTTATTTGCGTTGGAGAGCAATTCATCTAGGCAAGTAGTCTTGCAGTATGGCGCAAGCATTTGGTAGAGCAGGACAGGTCAGCATTACTGCTGGAAACGATTCTGTACAAATCATTGGTATTGCAGAATTTTTGCGTGATGCTTCAAAGGCTTATCCTGATTTCAATAATGAAATGCGTAAGGCTGCTGAACAAGTGGCACAGAATTTGTTGGATAAAGCTAAAGCAGAAGCTGGGACTGTGACTCGTAGCCGTCAGGCTGTTGAAGTTATGAAGGGCATGAGCGCAAGCCGAGATCGCATCCCGACTATCAAGCTTAAAGAAAACTCTCCATTCCAATCAAAATCAAGCAAATTCTCTTCTTCATACAACATCAAAACAAAGCGAAGAGTCAAGCGTAAAGTCACCAGAGGTGATGTATTTTTTGGTGCCGAATTTGGTGGTGGATCTAGACCAACAACCAAACAATTTTTAAGGCATCGTGGTCGTTCCGGTTATTTCTTTTGGCCTACTGTCCGTAAAGAAAAACAAAATATTGCTAACGAATATCTCAATGCCATTGACCGAGTTTTAGCCAAATTGTCTGATGACAAAGCTGCTGCTACTAAAGCCCGTACTGAGGCTGGCGGTGTTTACAACATGACTGACAAGGGCTTGGTTTTCGTCAAAGATTAGCCTTAAAAGATAATGCTTGACTTTGGCTGAGGTTCCTGTACCCTTCTAGGAGGAGGGGTTATGGCTGTTCTATTTAAGGATGTGAAGTCTATTTATCCGAAGCCTTTGGCTTCGTCGTGGCTGCAACTCAAGGAGTTGTTGTCATTCCATGAGGAGAACGCTGAGAAGGCTTCTGGGTCGTTGTGGTCGCCTGTTGAGTATGACGCTGGAACGACTAGAGGCAACCGTAATGTTCGCTTTGTTGAGGCGTTAGTTGTGGACATGGACAGCGAAGCCTTTGACAATGCTCAACTAGAGGGTTTGGAATGGTTCGCTTATTCGACGTATTCGCATCGCTTGGATGATCCTCACTATCACCTGGTCTTGCCGTTAGCGGAGAAGGTGCCTGCGTCGTTGTGGCGGGTGGTGTGGGCTGAGTTGCATGAGCGTATCGGTTTGGTTGGTGACCCTCAGACTAAAGACCCTGCACGAATTTTCTATCTCCCTCAACACGCACCAGATCAGCCGTTTGAGTTCCATGAAGGTCACGGTGAGTTGTTGGATTCATCATTCACACTCGATGTCCAGGTTGCTTCTAATCCTGTAGCACCACGCGCAAAGCAAGCACGTCAGCCACGTCAGCATCGTGCTGGTGCAGAGATATTGAGTGAGGCTTGGTGGAATGCTCCTGTAGATATTTCTCGCTGGGATGGTCTATCAGGGAAAGACTTATATTCAGCAATGTTGAAAGAGTTCAGGGCTTTGCGAAATGGGTTGTCGGTTATTGAGTAGAATCGGCGCATGGCTGGTGAGCGCACGTTCGTTGTTAAATTCATTTCTGACACACTTGGATTCAACAAAGGAATCAAGAAAGTCAGCGATGATGTAAACGGCATAGGTGGAAAACTTAAAACCCTTGTCCCATCCTTCCGCACCCTTGCTGTAGCCGGTACCGCAGCGTTCGGTGCTATTGCTGCTAGTTCAATCAAACTTGTTGATATGGCTTCCAATTTGGAAGAATCCCAATCTAAAGTAAATACAGTTTTTGGTGCTTCGGCAAAGGTTGTCAACGATTTCGCTAAGCAATCTGCTGTTTCATTTGGTATCACCAAACAATCCGCTTTAGAAGCTGCTGGAACTTTTGGTAACTTAATTCAAGCTTTTGGTATTGGCAAAGGTCAAGCTGCTGAGATGAGCACAACATTGCTTGGTTTGGCTGCAGACTTGGCTTCATTCAATAACACAAATATTGAAGAAGCAATCCAAGCATTACGCTCCGGCTTATCTGGAGAAGCTGAACCTTTGAAGCGGTTTGGTGTCGCCATCAACGATGTTCGACTCAAGCAGGAAGCGATGAACCTTGGCCTATACGACGGCAAAGGCGCATTGGACATTACTGCCAAAACGCAAGCATCGTATGCCCTTATCCTTAAAGATACTGCGTTAGCTCAAGGCGACTTTGAAAGAACCTCTGGTGGTTTCGCCAACCAGATGCGTATTCTCAAAGCATCGTTGAGTGACGCTGCAACTGAAATAGGTTTAGTTCTTCTTCCATACTTCAAAAACTTTGTTTCAACAATGAATCAAACTGTGGTTCCAGCAATCAAAATATTTGCTGAGAATGTAAAAGAAAAAGGCATCTCTGGCGCGTTAGCTATGGCAACAGCACAAATGGGGGAATTTGGAATAACAGCAATCAATGTTATTGAATCCGCATATTTGTCGCTTGTTTCATTTACACATGAGATTGCTAAAACTGTTCGTATTATTGCTGACGGTGCTGCTCTTGCTTATGGTTTGAAGGGGAACCTAGTTGGTGCTGCAAAATCTTTAGCTGTTGCCGTTGCAATGAAGGAAATCCAGTTCGCTACTGAGGATGCTTTGGCTAATGCTGGAGCAATGTTTGATGGATTTAGACGGCAAGTTTATTTGGCTTCAGTCGAATTGGCCAATTTTGGTAAACCACCAAAAGACATTTCTGACTCTCTTGACCGTATGAGCCAGTCAACTCGTTCAGCTTCTTTGGCAGCAACAGGGTTAATTCCAAAAGCCATCAATCTTGGTGGAGGTGTCAAAAAAGCTGATGATGCAATTAAAAAAGCAACCGACAATATGAAGGAATATAGTGATTCATTGAAGTCTGCTACTTCTGCACAGAAGTCGCTTGACTCTGCAACTAAATCATCAACGTCTGCAAAGAAGTCTAGGAATGAGGCTGATGCTGCGTTGGCTGAGGCTCAAGCGAAGTTTGACAAGATTTCGCAGGGTTATGGTGCTGGTTCACCAGAGGCTATTGCAGCTCAGAAGGCTTTAGATAAAGCTAAGCGTGACCAGGAACGGGCAACGTATGCAGTTGAAGAAGCGATCTATTCTGTTGCTGATGCTGAGATGAATTTGATGACGGTTCGTAAAGACCCTGAGTCGTCACCTATGGATGTTCGTCGAGCAGAGTTGAATTTGGCTGAGGCAAAGTTGTCGGTAGTTGATGCTACCGATGCACAGACTTCTTCAACCAAGGATTTGAACGATCAGCAACAGATTTTGAATGACACGATTTATGGTGCGACTATTGGTTCAGCGATCTATACGGAGTATCAGGATGCGTTGACAACGGCTAAGGAGCGTCAGGCTGAGGCGATTGATGCTGTGACTACAGCGTTGGAGAATGAGGCTGAGGCTTTACAGAATTTGAAGACTGCACAAGAAGCCTTTTATGGTGCGCGTTCTGCTTATTCTGGGACATCTGCTTCTGCTGGTATGCCAGAGTTCATTCAACCTAACGACCCTCGATACAACCTTGGTGCCGGTGCAAATAAGGTTTCTTCACAGTCAGCACCAACAATCATCATTAACGCTGCGATAGCCGATGCTGGTGTACCAGCGTTGATTGTGGATTATTTGAAGCAATACAACGCTACGGTTGGAACGATTCCAGTTAGGACAAAATAGTTGTGGCTGTTGTTGTCCCTAACTGCGGAACGTACATGGTTGAGATGGACTATGGTGCGACGACAAACGCATTTCGTTTAGATGATGCAGCTGCTGGCGTATTAGGTTCAACGCTGTATGTGCTTGGTGGATCACCTTTATTTGTTGATGTGACATCGTACGTGAAATCTGTTTCTATTGATCGTGGTCGTCAAAATAAATATCGTGAAATTAGTGGTCAGGCTAGTAATGCAACAATTGTTTTAGAAGATCGTGACTGGTATTTTTCTTTAGTGAATACTGCATCACCGTATTACAATTCAACGCAAGGACGACTTGGATTTGAATTGAATTCAAACGTGCGTGTTAGTCGTAATGGAACATATCTTTTCGTAGGTATTATTTCTCAATATAATCAGGCCATTGAAAAGCCAAACCGATCAGTAGTAACAGTTACTTGCTCAGACAAACTATTCACAATGAATAACATTGTTGTCACAAACTTCACGCCTGCAGTTCAATACTCTGGTGCTCGAATCGGAACAGTTTTGAATAATGCTGGTTTATTTGCTCAAGCAGGCGATCGAGATATTGATACTGGTATTGCGAAACTTGGAACCGCACCGATTGACCAATCAGCTACAGTACTTGAATATCTACAACGAATAAATGTTGCAGAAATGGGACGCATATTTATTAAAGCAAACGGTGCATTCGCATTTGATCGCCGTCTAACCGGTGACTATCAAGCAATTGAAGCAACACTTGCTGATACTGGCGGAACTGCTATCCCATTTACCGAATTTGAAATTGTGAACAGCTGATATGCCTGGTATCTATTTTGATAAATTCTTAGATTTTATTGGTATAGGACAACTCGCTGACTCGGTTGCAGCACCGTCTTACCAACGCTCCAACGACATCACCACAACAAACTCATCAGTTATCAATAAAGCCATAGTTGCCATCGCCCCACCAGCACCAACAGCAGGCAATCTCAACACCACAATCCAAGCTGCACAATCAATCGCAGCCGAATCTATATCTCAATTTGGAACCCAATCCACAACAGTCGTTGTAACGATTCTTGAAACATTGGATGATGCTAGAGATTTATCATCGTTTATTATTCAACCTGTACCAAAATTTTGGTTCGGCAATATCCGAATCATTATGAACGGGTTGACTGACGCGCAACGAACCACGATCACGAACCTTGATATTGGGTCGCAGATTTCGGTAACAAAAACGTTCCCTAAGTCCACCCCGTCGACGGTGACACAGTTGATGGCTTTGGAAGGGATCAGCCATGACATCAGCCCAGACCGTCACATCGTCACCCTGTACACGAACCCAGCGCGTATCTATACCTATTTTATTTTGGGTACTGATGCGTTAGATGACCAAGCGAAAGCTTTAGGCTAGAGTAGAGGACTATGGCGATTCAGACATTCACTACTGGTCAGACGCTCACCGCAGCTCAAATGACCTCATTGCAGGCCAACGATTACAACTGGACTGTTTCTACACAGACTGCTTCATATGTTTTGGTGGCTGCCGATAAGGGAACCAGAGTTGTGATGAACTCTGCATCAAACACAACAATCACTGTGAACACATCACTATTTACGGCTGGCGATACTTTACAAATCATCAATATTGGTACAGGAACTTGCACAGTTACTGCTGGTACTTGCACAGTTACTACTTCAGGAAGTCTTGCTTTGGGGCAGTGGGGAGGCGGCACACTTTATTTCACGTCGGCCTCAGCCTCCATATTTTTTCCCTCAGGTGGTGTAAGTTACGGAACCGCTACAGGCGGAATTGGTGCACCAACCTCTGTAACTATTAGCGGAACGAATTACCAGTATTTGCAATTTAACGCAACAGGAACATTGACAGTTACCAAAGCAGGATTGTTTGAAATATATCTTTGGGCTGGTGGCGGTGGCGGAGGTCGAGGCGACGCAACAGGTTATGGCGGTGGCGGCGGTGGCGCTGGCGGTTGGCAATTTGTAGAAACATATTTGACTGCTAATACAACAATCACAATTGGCGCTGGTGGTGCAGGTTCAACAACAAATGGTGTTGCAGGTGGCAAAGGATCGGCCTCGGCAATGGCAACCACAGCTGCAGAACCTCAAACCATTATTCCTGGTGGCATGGGTGGAGCAAGTACTGGTGACGTCAACACAACATTGATTGCGTATCCAGGAACATGTGGCGGTGGCGGTGGCCTTGTTTCCACAGCTGGCGTCGGTTTGTTTACAACGATTTCAACATTGTTCGGCTTTAATGGTGGGACAGGGTTCAGCGGAACAACAGCAACAACTGCTGGTGGCGGTGGCGGTGGCACAACAGTTGTCGGATCTAACGCCACATCGTCAAACGGTGGTGCAGGTGGAGCAGGGTTGCAGGTCAACACATTTATCGGCGGTTCATCGCTGTTTAAGGGTGGCGGTGGTGGCGGCGCAGGTAGCGCGTCAGGCGGTGCAGGCGGATCATCTGTCGGCGGTGCTGGTGGAACAACAACTGGAACCGCAGCTGCAGCGAACACAGGCTCAGGCGGTGGCGGTGCGCAAGGTGCAAACAACGCTGGTGCTGGTGGATCAGGCGTCGCTTATATTAGATGGAAGGCCTAAACATGGCACACTTTGCACAAATCAAAAACAACAAAGTCCAACAAGTAATTGTTGTATCTAACGATGACATAGATAATCTGCCATTCCCAGAAAGCGAACCAGTAGGACAAGCCTTTATAGCATCGCTTGGCATTGAAGGCCAATGGTTGCAAACTTCGTACAACGGAAACTTCCGCGAAATTTATGCCGGTATTGGTTATATTTATGACGAGGTTTCGGATTCCTTCGTTGCGCCTGAAATCATTACTTCATAGTCGTTGGCTGATTGCAGCCCCAGCACTTTTAGTTTCGCTATTCAGTTTCGTTCCTTCGGCTGAGGCTGACGGTTTTGGTGGTTGGGTTTATAGTCAGTCTTGTGCTGCTTCTGGGTCTGTTGAAACTATTGCTAATGGGGTGGTGTTGCATGGTGCTGATAATGGTGGGTGTTCTGGTCAGTCTCATTGGGTGAAGATTGAGGCCACGATTCCTGCTGGTGTTAACACGGTTGATTTTGATTGGGCTTATCAAACTAATGATGGTGCTTGGTATGACCCGCCTCAGTATGCGGTGAATGGGAACTACATCCAGTTGACGATGTTGAACAATGATGCTGGTTCTAAATCGGTGCCGGTGGTTGAAGGGGATGTGTTTACGTTCCGTCAGTATTCGGTTGATACGTGTTGTCAGCCAGGGAATCTGACGATAACGAATGTGTCGTTGTGGGTTCAGTCTGTTACGACAACAACACAACAACAATCAGCAGCAGCCCTAACGACCACGATGCCAGAGTCCACCACATCTACTCTCTCCCCATCAACCACAATGGGAGAACTACAAACAACAACAACAGTCCAAGAAAATATCGCATCAACTACCAGCTCCTCAACAACGACTTCAACGACAACGACATCTACTACCACAACCTCAACGACGACGACCACGACCTCGACTGTGCCTGTGACGCTTTATATACCGCCAACCACAACAACCGAACCGTCAACAACGACAACAGAACCCATACCGGAGCCTCAGTCAACCACAACCACGACAGTTGCAGAAGTGACCACAACGACCGAGAATGTGACCACAACATCGGAACAGCCTACCCCCACAACCATCCCAGAGAACCCCACCACAAGCGTCCTAAGCCCCCCAGACGAGGCTAAACCTGCACTCAGCAACCAAGAGCTAGTAGCCGTCCTAGACGCGCTGGGAACGGCTGACAAGGCTGAGGTGCAAGCATTAGTTACACAGGTGTTGGAAAAGGATTTGGATACCAGCCAAGCAGCCTCACTCGTATCCAGCCCAACAGTTCTTGCCAGCGTGACGAGTGAGCAGGCTGTGGCATTGTTTGAAGAAATCAGTCCAACGGAGTTGAGTCCGGCTGAGGCTGAGGCTGTGGTTGAAGCTGTGCAATCGGCACCTTCGTCTGTGCGTAAAGCGTTCGAATCTGTACTCAATATCTTTCAAGGTTTCGCTGACTCCTATGTCCCACTCAACTCAACGGTGCCGGTGAAAACTCGTCGTGCGTTGATTGCGCTATCTGCTGTATTCTTGACCGTAGCCCCTGCACCTAGTCGAAGGAATAAGTGATGAAGTTTTGGGGTGAGTTCCATGCGTTGATTTGGACTATCGCTGCATCTGTCACAACAATCTTGACGCTATCTGGTGGGCTTCAAAAGATCGTGATCTGGCTCACCATTGCAGCTCTCGTTCTTCACTTCATCGGCGCGTTAAAGAAAGAAGACACAGAATGAAAAAGGTTCAAGACATCGCAGGACGAATCGTCGCAGTATTCCTATCGTCAGCGCTAGCCATCATCGGCGGTAGTGCCGTCATCGCCCCAGACTTGCCTATATACAAGAGTGCAATCCTTGCCGGATTCGCAGCTGTGGCAACCGTTATCCAACGCCTCGCTCAAGCCAGCCTTGACGGTCAGTTGACTGTTGCTGAAATCAACGAAGCATTCGGCGCAAAACCTAAAGCATGAAACCGAACTGGCCTGTTCGGGACATCCATTGGTGCGAGCATCTCAAAGGTAAGAAACCTTCACAGATAACACCTGACATGGTGGTTGCTGTGTCTGCTGGTGGCAAGTTGGAAAAATGTGCTGCTGCTGCATTTGAGGAGATGGCTACCGCTGCGAAGGCTGACGGCATCATCTTAAAGGCCACATCAGCTGGTGACACGTTGCGTTCAATAGCTCAGCAAACCGCAGGATTCTTACAGCGCTATCAAAAGGCACCGATTGCCGGAGCCTCCACAAAGCATTGGAACAACGAGACTTACTATCTCAAGCCTGGGATGGCAATGCTTGCCACCCCATACGATGACCCAGCAAACGACAAAGCGCGTGGCTCACGCCATCTATACGGCATCGCTATCGACATCAAAGACGCGCATGGTGCAACCCTTCAATGGTTACTTGCCAACGAAGTCCGATTTGGTTTCAGCCATGAGGTTCTGGGTGACGCTAACGGTAAAGGTGCTGAGCCTTGGCACATTCGGTACACAGGCGTAAAGGCTTGATGTGGATTGGGGCATCGTCATCGCAGCGTTGGTCACCGCAGTTGGCGGAATCATTACTACGCTTCTGCTGAAAGTGAAGAACGAGAACACCAAAGACCATGCAAGCGTCATGGAAATCTTGCGGAGTGTCGGTGGAAAAGTAGAGAAGATTGATAGTAAGTTGGATGCACACATCGATTGGCATCTCAAGGGGGCATCTAGTGGGCAAATTCCTGTCAGAAATAAAAGGACAGCGAGCAGGTCAAAGTAATCGCATAGACCAAATCGTTGCCGAACTTGGTGAAGCCGATGGCAAAGATTTAATTGAAGCCCTAAACGATCCAACTGTGCGACCTGCACAAATCATTCGTGCTTTGCAGGCTAGAAAAATCTCGTTGTCTGGTTCAGTTATCACACGATATAGGGCAACCCGTGACGCTACTAAATGACATCCGTCATTCCATCTATCCGGCATGGCCTTTAGTTTCCCAAGCCAAGAAATACAATCTCCCTGCAACGAAGGCAACGAAAACCCCGCAACGAGACTATGCAGTCGCAGTTGTTCTCCCCGATATGCAACTCGGATACTTCCGAACACACGACAACACACTCGAACCCATCCACGATGAGCAAGCCTTAGACGTTGCCCTTCAAATCGTCAAAGCCTCAAAGCCTGACCAGATCGTGCTGGTTGGCGACAACCTAGACCTCTGTGAGTTCGGCAAATACAGGTTCACCCCAGCGTTCGCACGAACCACCCAAGCAGCCATAGACCGTGCCAGCCAACTCTGCGCACAACTCCGCAAACTAGCCCCCGACGCTCGGATCATTTGGATCGCAGGCAACCATGAGGAACGGCTCGGCAACTTTATCCTTGACGGCGCGGGTGCTGCGTTCGGGTTGCGTCGAGGTTTGCGTCCTGAGGAGTGGCCTGTGATGTCAGTGCCGTATCTCTGCAACCTTGATGACTATGGGGTTGAGTATCTGCCTGGTTACCCGACGGGTGCGCATTGGATCAACCAGCGTCTTCATGTCATTCACGGTGACAAGGTTGCCTCCGGTGGAAGCACAGCGCACAAGTATCTGTCAACCGTAAAGACCTCGGTGATTTACGGTCATATCCACCGGCGCGAATGGGCTGAACGTACACGGGATGACCATGATGGGGCGAGAACAATCCTCGCTGCATCGCCTGGTTGCCTTGCAAAGATTTCAGGCGAAGTGCCTAGCACTAGAGGCGGTCACGATTTGGATGGTCGTCCGTTGTATCGAGCCGAAGACTGGCAACAAGGTTTGTGTCTGGTTGAGTACATACCTGGTGACGGAGAGTTCAACCTTGAGATGATCCCGATTAGGGATGGCTGGTCAAGATGGCGCGGGAGGGATTATGTCGCACGATGAGATGAGGACGATGGTTGTGGTCAGATGGCATGACGCTCATTCTGCAACCGATACATGGACACCGATAGACGACATCGGCACCGACCCCTGTGAGGTCGTCAGCTGTGGATTTCTACTGCCCACCAGCGAAGGTGGCAAAGAAGGCCACATCACTATTTTCCAATCAAAGACTGACGCAGATGACGTTGACGGGGTTTTATGTATCCCCGTTGCTATGGTTCAAGACATGAAAGTCATGACCAAAAACATCCCAGGGTTAGCACCAAGCAAGTAGACTAAATATCGGATCGTCGCCCGCCTTCACTTGGGCTTGACATCCCGCACACCTTCCCCTCCTTGGGTGTGCGTTATATATCGGACAACCGGAAGGAAACACTTTGCGCATACTCACCGCAACACTCATAGCCCTATCCACCATCTTCGCAGGCACCGCCTTCGCAGCCCAACCCAAACCCACCCAAACCCACCCAGCCGTCCTCATCGAGCATCAACGGCAATTGCGTGAACAGATGCCACCAGTCGTAGAAGTAACTCCACCTGGAGTCCCTAAAGACCCAACTCAAAGATGCCCACAATGGGAAGCCAAGTTCCGTGAATACGGCCTACCAGTAGTTGCATTCTCGTATATCTCATTTAGAGAAAGCCGATGCAATGTTCATGCTTGGAACCGCTACAAAAACGCCAATGGAAGTCAAGACCTCGGACTTGTTCAAATCAACTCCAGCTGGAAGACCGTCACAAGAAACATCTGTGGCACCGACATCACAGGATTATTCAACGTGGACTGCAACCTGTCGGTAGCGAGATACCTATACGACAATGGCGGGCTACGCCACTGGAGTCTCTGATCATCCACCACTTCGCTCTAGTTCTGTTCTAAGGTCATCTGTACCCAAAGGAGGGACAATGACAAACCGTCAGAAGCAAGCAGCAGTAGGAATCGGAATGGCAATTATGTGGGGGTTCTGGCTGATGCCAACAGCAGAAGACCTACCAGACACTAAGCCTGCAACACCGCTCGAATGGAAACTATTTATCGCACTAAATTTCGTGCTAATCGTGTACGTCCATATCTTGAACATTTGTGAACATCAACGCCAACTCCGTATTGAAGAAAAACAGCGTTATTGGGAGCGTATGGAAACCCGTGCGCGTTACAACCATCCAACAAACAAATGAGCAACGGTCATGTTGTTGATATGTGGTCTGACGGTGACAACACCTTCAGACCTCACAGACCAGACTGGCAAACCAAAGCCCTCTGCATAGGTGAAACCGAAACATTCTTCAATGAGGGTTCACCGAACGCGATAGCGGACGCTAAACGGTTCTGTAATCGTTGTCCTGTTCGCAGGATGTGTCTCCAGTTTGCGTTGAAGAACGATGAGATTGGTGTGTGGGGTGCCACGACTACGATGGAGCGTCAACGACTTAAGAAGACGCGGAGGCGTAACGGTGACTTCACCTCAGAAACGTAAAGGTTCCGCAGCTGAACTTGCGGTAGCGAAGTGGTTGCGCAAACTTGGCTGGGTTCATGCCGAACGTTCCCGTGCCGGCTGGACAGATGATCGAGGCGACATAGACGGAATGCCAGGGGTCTGTATCGAAGTTAAGAACGAGAAGCGGATTGATCTACCTGGATATTTGCGTGAGCTTGAGGTTGAGATTGCTAACGCTCAAGCATGGACTGGAACAGTCATCGTCAAGCGTCGAGGCTCAATGAACGTGGATGATTGGTATGCGGTCATGCCAGCAAAGATTTGGGGTGAGCTGATGGTCATGCTTGACCAGCCAAACGGGAACTCTGTAACACCCTTGAATTAGACCATGCTTGACTTCGTAGCAATACCTGCTACGGTCAATATCCCAAACATTCCCAAGCTCAGGAGGCCTGCGAAAATGACTACATCAGACGAATTTAGTTTGTTAGCTGAAGCACCAAAAGACCGTTGGGGTCGCTACAAAATTAGTGATCCAGCGTCCGGTAAAGAACGCGGTTATACCCGTGTCACAACAATCGCAAAAGTGTTGGATGATTCATCCTCACTTGCCGATTGGAAAACACGCATGGCAATCACAGGGATTGTGCAACGTGCAGACCTGCTTGCTCAAGCATCAACATCGTTGGATGATCGAAGCAAACTGAACAAGATTGCGAACGATGCGATTGAAGCAGCTGGTGCGTACAGTCGCGCCAACCTTGGTACAGCACTCCACTCAATCACCCAGCAAATAGACCTTGGAATGAAGCCACAAATCCTTGCGGGTTTGCAATCCGATATTGAAACCTATGTTGCGTCAATCGCAGCGTGGGACTTCGGTATGAAAAAAGAATGGATTGAAGTCCTGCTTATCAATGACGAATATGAGTACGCAGGTACAGCAGACAGAATCGTCACCACCCGTGATGGCAAAATCTGCATCTTCGACTTGAAAACTGGAACAGACCTCAGCTACTCATATGGATCAATTAGCGTCCAACTCGCCATGTATGCCCGTGCAGACTGGATTTACGACTGGAAAACAGGCGAACGCACCCCACTCCCAGAAGGACTCGACATGAAAGAAGGCATCATCTGCCACCTTCCAGCAGGCGAAGCCAACTGCAAGTTCTACACAGTAGACCTAGAGGCTGGTTGGGAAGCAGCCAAGATGTCGTTCGCTACGCGTAACTGGCGTAAACGCAAAGACCTGTTTAAGCCTTACAAGTTCTCTGACGAGAAGCAGGGAGATGTCGAGCCTGTGGTAAATCCGATTCCACAGGCTGACATTCCTGTCTATTCAAAAGAGTTAGCAGTCCAACAAGAATGGATGAAGCAACGCATCGCCAACCTCACACGCGAAGCGCAAGCCATGCTCATCCTTTGCTGGCCTGAAGGATGCCCAAAGTTGCAGGAAACAACAGCCGATCAGTTACAACAACTGGTGAAGGTCATTCAAACTGTTGAAGCCCAACATGACATTCCATTCTTTGACGCTGACCCAACAGCGAATAAGCCTGTCAAGCGCAAACTCAAGGGCTTTGACACAGCTGAAATTGGAAGCATCCAATGAACGCCATCGAGGGTCGTGACTTAGACCAACCTGGCGATGAGCAGGCGGTCACATATATTCGTGAACGGTTGAACAGCATTCAAGGTGCTGATCGTGCGCGAATGGCAATGCTCATCACACAGGCTGAACTTGCTGGTCGCAGTATCAGCCTGAAGGAAACAAAATCTCTTCGAAGGTTTGAGATAGCAAGAGGGTTATTCCTGTTGTTTGACTCAGGCCAATTCGATGAAGACTTGGTGAAGGACATCTGTTCCCAAATCACCTCGCAGAAATACAGCAAACCAGGTGAAGCATTAGCGAACCTTGACGTGAAACAAGCACAGCGTTTCGCTGACGCTTGTCATGGCATTGCGCGTGACTTGCTGAACCTGATTTATATCCCAGAAACCAATCAATTCCACATAGAGGAGCAAGCATCATGACAGACATATTCCTATCCGAAGGCGGGAGCAAGTATCCTGCACTCAAATTTGAGAATGTCAACGACACCCACACCGGCACGGTTATCGAAGTAAAGAAGCTCGAAGACCGTGACCCTGCGGGGACAGTAAAAACTTGGGACAACGGCGATGTGCGATACGTCTTCGTATTCACCCTTAACACAGCCGATGGGATCGGAAACCTTTGGGCGCGTGGAGCGATGGTCAAATCCATCCGTGAAGCAGCTCAAGCCATCGGTGCCAGCACCATGATCGGCACGAAACTCACGGTCAAGTACACAGGCGATGGTGAAAAGAAGTCCAAAGCGTTCAACGCACCGAAGTTGTACAAGGCCAAGGTTGAGCCAGCCGTGAAGGATGATTCAGAATCAATGTGGTAAACCCACAATAAATCGTGACAAGTTGGGTATCGAGCTGACCCCCATTCAGCCCCCTGCGGTACCCAACTTGTCGCACTTATTTAACCAGGAGCAAACATGACTATCCAAGACCTAAAGAACGCTATTGCGTTTCTTGAGAAAAGTTTCGTCGGTCAAGGCGACCAAGAACGACTCTTCAAAACCATTGAAGCACTCAAAATTGAAATTGCTAGGAGGCAAAAGAAATGATTGATGTAAACCAATTCGCAGAACTAGAACTGCGAGTAAACGACCTACAAAACGCCCTCACCCGTGTCATCAAGGAACGTGACAACTACAAAGACACAGCAGACTCCCTATTCCGTGAACTTGAAGCCTGCCGGACAACACTCACCCAAGCCAACTCAGACATCTCACGCTTGCGCGTGTACCTAGCCCAAGGAGCAGAACTGTGAGTCCAATGATTCTTTCAGACAAGGTTGCTGGCATCATCAAAGACCTGACCGTCAAGACTGAGGTGCAGCAGGTCGCGTTAGAGAATGCACACCTACGCATCCTTGAACTCAAAGCTGAGGTGTATGAACTGCGGAAGCGACTCGACCAATGACCAACCAAGCCCGTGACTTCATCATTGGTGTCCTAGCGATGACACTCGTAATTGTCCTCACGTTCCTTGTTGCCGGCAATATCGCCAAACATGACAAACGTGAAGCCTGCGCCAAGTTCGCTGAAGCCACCAACGAAGAAACCGTCTACATCGAATACGGCCTCACCGAATCCAAATGTTTCATCAGCAACGATGGAGGATGGATAGACATCAACCCATCAATTTTCTCAACACTCAACAGGACAAAACCATGAGCCTCGACAACGGCACGTTCCCAGACGCACCATCCACAATCACCATCCTCGCCAACCGTGACATGATGGCAAACTGGGTAGGACACATCCAATCCCACGACATCACCTCAGCCGCCCTAGCCGGAGGCATCTACCTCCTCGTCAGCCTTGAAGAAGATGGGACGCTTAGGATTGCCACCAAGCCAGGTTCCGCATGGGATTCAACTTGGTCACCACCAATACAACTGGAACGACGATGAGCAAAGATAACGAACTCGCCTTAGACCTGTTCATGTTGGGCTATGAACGCAACGAGCTGGTACACATGTTGAATGAGGCCACCAGCCTGATCGAGTCTTTGCGTAACGAACTTGACTCAATCAAATCAGAATTACACGTCACACAACAGGAACTTTAGAGCAAACAAAAATGAACATGATAATCGGTTTCGCAGTCGTTCTCGGCTGCTACTTCTTTTGGTTGACCCGATGATCTACCGAATCCAATGCAACAAATGTGGGTCAATGGTTAAACATGACACCCAAATCTTGCAAGGCTGCTTGTGCGATCCGGATAGTCCGTCGTGGGTTGCTATCCAAGCTGACGGACGAATGCTCAAAATGAGTCATGCCGATTACACAGTCTTCGAGCAATCATGACCAAAGCCCGTATCTGCAACTGCATCCCCAAACGTGCGCTACCGTCCAAACCGTTATGCGGAGATAAGCCAGACGACTTTGACGAATGACTACGAAGACCCAATCGCAGAGTTCATCGAAGCATCAGCAGAAGGACTCTGCACCGGATATGTCGTCATCGCCAACATTGAACGCATCAACGGTGACCAATCATTTTGGGTGACAACACTCAGGAACCAAACCGCCTCAACCAGCCTCGGCCTCCTCGAATCAGCTTCCGCAGCAGAGAAGTATCGGATAGCCAGGTCATTCAACCATCACCAAGACGAAGACGAATAACAGTTACACTCAACAAACTAATCCTGTAGGAGGGACACAACATGAATGTATTAAGCCTGTTCAGCGGTGTCGGAGGCTTTGACCTCGGACTAGAAAACGCTGGCATGAAAACCATCTACCAATGCGAATGGGACAAACACGCCAACTCCATCCTTGAACGCCATTGGCCTCAAGTACCACGATGGGGCGACATCACCACACTCACAGCACAAGAAATCCTCCGACACGGAACACCACCAGACGTTGTTGCATGGGGATCACCATGCCAAGACCTCTCAGTCGCAGGCAAGAGAGCGGGTTTGGAAGGCGAACGCTCAGGTCTATTTCACGAAGGCATACGAATCATCAACGAAATACGAAAGGAAACAAACAATGAATATCCAAAAATCTCTATTTGGGAAAACGTCGCAGGAGCATTATCTTCCAACAGAGGTGCTGACTTCGGAGTCATCCTTGACGAAATGGCTAAAGCAGGGGCGATGGTCATCGAATGGGGACTCTTGGATGCGCAACACTTCGGAATCCCCCAACGACGCAGAAGGGTCTTCTGCATCGCTATCTTCAATTCTGCAACCGCCTCAAACTGTCCAAGCCCGCTACTACCTGTCGGCGAAAGCTTGCCAAGGGATACTGCGAAGGGCAAACCGAAGAGGAAAAGTGCTGCCAACACGCTTACAGAAAGCTTTGGAGCAGGTGGTGGAATCGTCAACGCAATCGGTGCCAGCATCTACCACAAATCAACCGTCGTAAATCAAGACGTGAACTGCGGTCACCTTGTCACCGAAGGTGGGATACTCGGCTCGGACATCGTAGGTTCACTCAACACATCTGATGCCAAAATGATTAGTACCCAATATGTCAACGAAAACAAAGTCGTAGTTGAACCGTATGTGAAGTCTCGTCGTGCGCAATCAGCAACCGATGACGAAACATGGGTACCAGGCGAAGTGGACCCCAACCTCAACTCGTTTGATGTTGGTGACACTCGTGCCACTACAGCCATCATTGAACCGATGCTGGTTGACGGTACAAGGGTTGATGATGTGCGAGTGTATGAGCCACCGGTGCAGACATTGGGCGCACGAATGGGAACAGGAGGAAACAATGTTCCAATGCTTGCGTTTGACACACAATTTGGCAGCAACGCAAACGTGTTTGAAGACCAATCACCAACATTGAAAGCAAGCCAAGCAGCACCATCTGTTGCGTATCCGATTGATACTCGTAATGCGTTGCGTGACCCAGAGAAATATGATGCACAAAACCGTCAAGGCTTAGGTATCGGCAACGATGGCGACCCAATGGCGACACTCACCTCAACCCATGTCAACGCTGTTGCTTACGGCATTCAAGGGAATGTGATTGGTCGTCAACCTCAGAACGGCCCTGCTGGCAAAGGACACACCGAAGAAGGTGACCCAATGTTCACCCTGACTGGTACCGATGTTCATGCTGTTGCTTACGATGAGTACAACGACAGCATCAACGAAACCCATCACGCTTTACGAGCAGGCACTAAACAATCAACAGGTGTGTTGATGTTCCAAGACTCCGAGTTTGGGGTCAAAGAATATGACACCGCAGGAACATTACGTGCTGGTCGAATACCTGCACATCAAATGATTGGTGAGGTCGCTGCCACCTTGCGGTCAGGTGGTGACGGTGGTGTGCCATCAAGCCGAGGCGAACACCTAGTTGCTGAGCCGACGATGGCTGTGCGTCGACTAACCCCGTTGGAATGTGAACGGCTGATGGGTTGGCCTGATGACCACACTCGTTTCAAGGCTGATGGCACGGAGCAGGCTGACACTCATCGCTATAAACAATGCGGTAATGGTGTCGCCAGCCCTGTTGCTGAGTGGATTGGTAAGCAGCTCATGAAACTAGAACAGGTTCCACAATGACTATGCGTGATGAAGCCATCAAACTTGCGGAGTTAGGTATAAGGGTTATCCCGATTAAGCCTGGTGAGAAGTATCCACCGATGAACGCTTGGCAAGACAAAGCGTCCAACGACATTCATGTTGTGAACGATTGGTTTACCAGCCAATACTCAGGATACGGAATCGGTATTGCCACAGGGCAAACCAAACACGGACGCATCTTTGTTCTCGACGTGGACGATAGGGACGAATACAAAGGCTCAGACACACTTCATGACCTACAAGAAAAGTATGGTCAACTACCCGAAACAGTTACCGCTATCACAGGTAGCGGTGGACAACACCTGTACTTCTACTGTGACGAAGACATACGCAACGACGCAGGCTCACGCCTCGGAGTTGGACTCGACATCAGAGGTACCGGAGGCCAAGTCCTCGCAGCCCCCACCATCCACCCCAACGGACGCGCCTACCAATGGGAAGATGGCTCAAGCCCACACGAACGCAAACCAGCCAAAGCCCCAGACTGGTTAGTCAAACTCTTAACCAAACAACCAGAGATGGTCAAACCTCAAGGCCAACCCGACTCATTCCTCACAGACCCCAACACACCCTCAGCCCGCTACAACTCGAAGACAACATGGGAACAGCTACTCATCCCCGATGGCTGGACACTTGCCAAGACTGACCGTCATGGTGAACAGCATTGGGTTCGACCAGGCAAAGACCCACGTGACGGCTCCAGCGCGACGATAGGGCATAACGGGAATGATGCACTCATCGTCTTCACCTCCAGCATCCCTTGGCTACCCGAAGGGGGCTACAACCGCTTCGGATACTTCGCAGCATCAAAGCATGCAGGAGACTGGAAACAAGCCTCACAAGCGTTCCTAGCCACCTCTGAAGGCAAATCCGAACCAACCACCCCAATCCCCACACCAGACGAAATGCTGTCGATGCTGGTGGATTGGAAAACCTTCTGGTCATTAGAACACGCAACAGAAGAATGGTTAGCCAAACCACTCATCGCCAAAGGCAGACAAACCGCCCTCTACGCCTCAGCCAAGACAGGTAAGTCCTGGCTCACACTCAACGTCGTTGCAGCACTCGCATCTGGTAAACCCATCCTCGGACAACCAGCCCAACCACCAGTCCACTGTCTGTATTTGGACTACGAAATGATTGAAGCAGACCTCTACGAACGCCTAGAACAATTCGGCTACACAGAAGACGACGACCTATCGCATTTGCATTACGCGCTCATCCCAAACCTCCCCTCACTCAACACCACCGAAGGTGCCTCAGCCATCATCAAACTGGTAGAACTCACCAAGGCTGAAGTCGTAGTGATAGACACCACAGGACGCGCCATCGATGGTGAAGAGAACTCTGCTGATAGTTATCGTGAATTTGCCAGGACGACTGGACTTGCGCTTAAAAGAGCAAACGTTGCGTGCGTGCGCACAGACCACGCAGGCAAAGACGGAGGAAAGAAACAAGGCCAACGCGGATCCTCAGCCAAAAACGATGACGTGGACATCGTGTACCGACTCGACAAATCCGATGACGGACTCACCCTCAAACGCACCCACACACGCATCAGCTGGGTACCAGAAACCGTCAGCCTCATAGTCGAAGACTTTGATGATGTCATCACCATCAGACTCCGCAGCAAAGAACAACGAGGCTGGACAACCAAAGAAATCAACATAGCCAACCGACTAGACGAGTTAGGATTCCCCATCAACATCGGAGTCAACGAAGTGCAACGTCAACTCAAAGACCAAGGCATCTCACTAGGCCACAAGTCAGCCATCGGACGAGCCATCCAATGTCGCAAACAACCCCGACCAGACCCACTCGGAACCACCAGCACCCAAAAAGTGGAACCACTCGGAACCACCCACGATTTCGGAACCACCTTCGGAACCACTTCGGAACCACCTGATCCACTCCATGCTGTACAAAGGAACCAGCGTGTGTACCTAAAAGGTACACGCGGTTCCGTACCTCAGACAGAACTACCCATAAATCGGAACCACCTCGGAACCACCCCCACCCAAGCCCACACCAACCTTGATCAAAACGATCTCGAATCAGAACTCTGGTAACCCAACCCATGCCCATCCAACGACCATGCCTAGTGTGCCGGCAACTCACACAAAACATCCAGCGATGTGACTCCTGCCAGGGGGCATGGCAGCGCAACCGGAATAAGAAGCGAATCCACTATCAAGGCGATTACGCCTCACGCGCAAAGCGAGTACGTGACACCACCATCCTCTGCTGGATCTGTGGCAAACCCTCAGACCCAAACGACCCCTGGCAAGCAGACCATGTTGTGCCAGCAGACCCCAACTCCGAACTACGCGGAGCGCACCGCTCATGCAACGGCAGTCGAGGCAACAAGGTCAAACGATGACACCCCCCCTGGCACTCTGGGGGGTGGGGTCAAACTCAAAACCCTTGAGCGGAGGACTAC
>Ga0209087_1000365_pt1 | contig 29736 bp, 34 predicted proteins | sample S_130805_EF_Meta_FD_187321 | JGI IMG/M metagenome (GOLD analysis project Ga0209087, IMG submission 187321) | Freshwater microbial communities from Lake Simoncouche, Canada to study carbon cycling - S_130805_EF_MetaG (SPAdes) (version 2) | ecosystem: Environmental > Aquatic > Freshwater > Lake ... | reverse complement strand
TTTGTTTGAACTCCATTTATTATTATTTCCATAAACGCACAATTTCCTGTACCAGGTATGTTAGTACTTACATTTGCTTGAATAGTATTACCAGCTCCACATATAACACCATTAGGATTTGATTTGGTACCATATAATCCTGATGTTAATGGAAAAGTACTTGGGCCTGATAAAGTATTCATAAACGACCCGTTAATACCAATATCATTTACCGTACCAAGTCCACAATCTGCGTTTCTTATAGTCCAATTTGTATTACAAGAAGCAGTAGGTGTGGTGGTTGGAGTTGCTGTTTGTGTTCTAGTAGGACTAGGTGTTAATGTTTGTGTGGCAGTTGCGGTAGGCGTGGGTGTGATAGGACATACTAATGTATTCACATTATATGAAGTATCACTACTAGACTCTCTCATACCTGTACCAGGGAATGTAGTATAAAAATTATAATATCCTTGTGGTATTACATTACCTGAATAATAAAAAGTTAAACTTGTATAATTACTACTTGGAGTTCTATTTATTCCATTATTGATGAAACTATATAAACCATTAGGACATAAAGGACAATTAGGAACTATGATACTAACCCAAGTGTTATCCGCAGACCATATATTAGTATTTGTTATTGTAATAGGGTCTTCGTTAAGTGATACTGGCTCACTCATCAAAGCATTATTATTACCTACTGTATAACCTGTATAATCAATATATGCATTCATTTGAGATTGGAATATAGATTGTACCGTTGAAGGTGAACCTACTGAATTAAACCCTCTAAACGTACTACCTTTAGAAATCATCCAATTAGATAGATTTGTTCTATCACTATTAGCGTCGAATATTGCGTATGCTGTTGGATTAGCACAATAAGTTGGACTAGGTGTTATACTTGGAGTAAGCGTAGGAGTACTTGTGTTAGTTGTTGTAGGAGTCATCGTAGGAGTTCTCGTAGGTGTGGAAGTCATCGTAGGAGTCATCGTAGGCGTGGGAGTTCTTGTTGCAGTTGCTGTGGGTGTAGGCGTGGGTAATACACAAGAACCTATTTGTCTTATAGGTTGGGTATATGGAAGACTTCCTGGTACAATATATTTACCACATATTCTCTCACCTTGTGTAAAATTGGCATCAAATATCTCATTATTAGTACAATCAACATAACTAATAGGTGTTGTTCCATTACCAACATTCTCGAACTCAAAACAACATATTACAGCAACATCTGTTCCTCCACTTACTATAGATGAATTGGTATTTAATATCTTTGTGGCACAAAAATTATATGGTAAAGTATCGTTATTAAAAATCTCTTGTATTACACCATTACAATCAACTATTAGTGCTGTTCCTGATGTAAACCCATCTAATTTACTAATAGAATATTGATAACAGGTTCCTACTTCACATTCAAAAATATCACCATTTGGTAGTAATTCTGTGAATATGTTAATATCTGTATCTCCTTTGTATTTATCAAAATTACCTCCAACGTATATGTGCCCATTATACTTTAGTTTAACAACTCTTGGATGTTGAAATGCTGCAGTACCAAAACCAGTACCGACATTTAATGACGCATCCCTTGTTCCATTTGAGAAGAGTTTAACCAAACCTTTTGATGATACCCCATTTACAGTTGTGAAATCTCCTGCGGCAAAAATACCACCGTTAATTGGCTCAACGTCAATACTATATACAATACCACCATCGTTTAAGAATGCGGTTGTAAATGAACCATCTATACTACCATTACTATTTAATCTTAATATTCTACTTCGAGTATTAACAGGACGTGAAGCTTCGTTTGTACCTACTAGTATTTTACCATTAGATAACAAATACATACTATATATGTCTCCAAAAGGTAAAACAGGAGATGTGAATGTACTATCAATAGAACCATTACTATTTAACCTAATAATTCCTGATGAAGAAAAACCTGAATATGTTTCAAACGTTCCTGCGACTAATATTTTACCGTCAGGCTGAATTGTAATAGAGGTAACCAGACTATTAAAACCTGTACCAACATTAAACGAAGTATCTAAAGTACCATTTGCGTTAATTCTACAGATACGAGAATAACTATTACCACTAACTACATTAAAAAATCCACCTACTAATATTTTACCATCAGCTTGAATTGTCGAGCAAAAAGAATATGGTGTGTTTGTACTACCCGTCCATAGTAATGGTAATTGTGTAAAGGTACCATCATTTGCACCTGTACTTGTAAATCTATCTATTAGTATATTGTCTCTACCAACAGCGATTACTTTACCATCCGCTTGTTCTACAACTCCTCTCGCAGTAAATGTTTGAGATGGGTTAAAGCTTGTATCTAAATTACCTGTTTTTTTAAGTTTGAAGACAGTATCTATTGGATATCCACCATAGTTATCAATATCCCCACCAACAAATAAATCTCCTGATACAGAGTTAATATACATACTCTCAACTGAGCAACACATATTCAACAAATCAAAACATCCAATAGGACATTCCGTATTAGTAGGAGTGATAGTTGGACTATAACTCGGGGTATTACTTGGTGTAGGACTAACTCTTATTCTCATATTTTTAACATATTGCGATTATACTGATTATAGGAGAACCAGTCCATCCTAAAGTTCCATCAATAATACAAGTCGTAAATATTGTGGTAAATGGAGGTATCGTTCCTCCTGTTGGATTACCAGAAACACATAATAATCCGCTCCAACTTATTTCATTTCCTGTACTGTTTTCTATTTCATACTCAATACAATCAAAAGGGTCATAAGGAGAACTTGGTGTAATACTTGGGGTTGGAGTTTGCGTAGGTGTAGTTTCTGTTCCTGTTGGTGTTGCGGTATTAGTTGGAGTGCTTGTAGGAGTTACTGGTATTGTTCCTGTTTGTGTTTGTGTCTGTGTGGGACTTTGCGTCATAGTAGGAGTTAAACCAGGACATACTGTACCAGTCGCAGTTTGCGTTGGAGTGATACTTGGAGTTAAACTCGGTGTTGCCGTTATACTTGGAGTGGGAGTTTGCGTAAATCTCATTACTTATAAATATCAGTTTTTAACAAGGTGTTCCTAGTGAGGTTATTGTGAAGGCAGCTAAGTCAGCATAAGGGAAACCTGGTAAGATACTTCCTTGTTGAACGCAGACACCAAACATTACTGGACTTGAAGCAGTATAAACATATTCATAATTTACAGACCCATCACAAGTAGTATATTTCAACCATCCGTTATCAGTAATGTTTATTGTTGTGTTTAGATAACAATTAACACTTCTCGTAGGACTTGGGGTCATCGTGGGTGTAGGTGTGGTTTGTGTTGCTGCAGGTGTTCCCGTAGGTGTAGGCGACAAGAATGGTGTTAAGGTAGGTGTGGGTGTAGGTAAAGGTGTTGCAACTTCACAATCGACAACATCTTGGTTTATACAGATGGTAAATGTATTACCTGTAAAGTTTCCATAATTCATACATACATCAAACGCTTCATTAGGGTTTAAAGTCCAAGATGAAGTTGTACCACTACAATTCTCAAAATAGAATGTAGAACGACTAGTTCCTGTGTTTGTTATTTGGTAGGTATCACAATTAGTTCTACCTGTTTCAGTAAACTCATCGTATGGTGGTGCGAAATAATTTGGAAATGCTGTATTGATAGTACAACCTGTTCCCACAAAGTAAGGGTATAATCCAAATCTACCACTTAATGCATTTGCTACCTGACTATACAAATATGGTGTGGTATATTCATAATCAGGGTTAAATTCAGTCTGTACTACTTTATAAGTAAATTGGTTTTCCTCCTCACCTAAAACTACTACGTATTGACCTTCAAAAGCGTATATGTGATAAATTAAATCTGTTGTTGTATGGATAACTGGTCTATCACAATCACAAGGTATTAGGTCATAAAACCTTATAGGGAATGGTGTATAGTCTCTTGTTAGTTTAACCAACTCAACATTACATAAACCAGGTTGTAATAAACTTAAACCTGATATTTTGTTAATTCTCCAATAAGCATTCTTAATTATAATCTTTTCGTTGAAATATAATTGTGATACTTCCCACGGAGTTAGATACATCTTACACTGCATAATCTTATTCTCAGGTGATGTAAGGTCTTCTATATAATCTCTATAAAAGATATCATATTGAGTTGCTGCTTCAGGATAAATAAGTTCGTCAGGTGTAAATGTGTCTGTTGAATTATAAGTGAGGTAGTGGGAGAACCCTGTTAATGCAAATGGATAAGTAGTTAATCTATTATAATTTTGGTAATACGCAACGGGGAATGCATCACCACCAAATCTTACATACCAAGAGTTTTGCCCAACGGCATCATTTGTTAAAGGAAATCCTCTAAAAGCGACTCTTGGTAATGAACGGAATGGTCTAAATTCAAACGATACCTTACCATTTGAACTATTTTGTTTCGTAATGAAATAACAACTCAAAGCTGGATTTGTAGTGCCTGATGCATTTAGGTAATAATCTGTGTTTTGACCTAAGGTCTGTGTTAGATTAGTTTGTGCGTTCTTATAGTCTTCACCTAAATTGATGATGTTTTGCCCAAAAATTAAATTAGACCTTGTATTAAACTGAGTGTTAATATAGTCCTTATCCATTTTGTTCGCTAAAAATATTGAGCCGTTGATGATTGATGAGGTGGGAGTTAAGGTGATTGAGGAGTCCCAATCAACTTTATTAGTCCAATCGAGGACTTCTCCTTTACCTATATAATCAATCATAGGTTCAACAATTAACGTATTTGGTTTAATAGGGTGCTCCACTACCACAAGATTAAACATCTTGTTAATATTTTGTATAAAATCAATTTGTTTAATTTCACAGGACATCTCCTCATTTAATTTAATATATGAAGGTAATGCTTGAGACTGACCGATAACTGTAAGTCTAATATCAACATATTTGAAATCTGGTACAGGTGGTAAGGCTAAAATCATATAATCAAATCCATTATATAAACCTAAAGTACTAAATGTTGTTGAAGTATATGTGTTTTCAGCTTGAATACCAGTAGTGGCATTATAACCATATAATGTAAGAGCGGTAGGCGGTGATGTTTCTATTGCGGAAATTAAACCAAAACTTTCACCATTAACAACAAGAACTCTGGCATCACCTAATAATATCGGGTCAAAATCTCCACTTGGAGTACCCAAATATTCACTAACAACACTTAAGGCTATTTTATATTGTCCTTGTGGAACTTTAAACATAGCATAGTTTAATCCACCAACAATAGGGTCTGCAGGTGGATAGGCTGGATTATATCCAAGGTTTTCATAAACGACTTCTATAGGGAATACAATATCTAATGTTGTTGGAGGGTTAGGAAATATTGAAACAGAGAATGGTTGGTAAGAGTCTCCAACACTTGCAGAGGTTGTCCCTGTTGTGTTAAAAAACTGAAACTCATATTTCTTTGACTGTGATAGATAAACTGACTCTGTGTTAAACGATAGGGGTAAGTATTGTCTTCCAAAATAATCTGTAGCAAAAAACTCACTCTCAATCGTATAACCAGCATCACTCATAATAAGTTCATATAGTTTTCTTACACGAAGGTTAGGTATTAAGTAGGCTAAGTTTACAGCGTTTGGGTATCCACCTAAAACGTCCCAATAATCAAAAAATCCTGGTACTCCTGAGAATGCCAGTACAGGTGTGTTTGCTGTATCAATATCTCGTATATCATTAAACGTATTACCTGTATAGTCATAACCTCTTTGGGCTAACATCAAATTAACATCACCATTTACGGTAGAGTTATTTACGTACGGTTCATAAAATCCAGTACCATCTAATTCATTAAGAACATTTATATTTTGGAAACTCGGGTCATCAAGCCAAAATACGTTATCGGTTAATCCTGAAACATAATAATTCACAGGGGTTGTATCGACCTCACATAAGGACTTATCCCCTATGTTTGCGACAACATCTCCTACTGCGTTATAGAAACTAATGGAATATATTTTTTCTGTCTTATTGATAGATACAGAGTTCATACGGACATAACCATTATAGATTTCAAATCCATCGTATAATAAGTCAGCCTCAAACTTCTTCTTGGGGTTCCAATCTAGATATACTGAATTGATATCAAAAAAGTAATTGAATATGTCGTTGTTGTTCTTACTACCAGGAACTCTAAACTCTTTAGTAAAGGCACTATTCTTTTTAGTGATATCCTGTATCTCGGCAAATGATACTTCTATGTCTATGTCTTCATTACCATATAACTCTAAGTATTTTTGTTCTCCATTTACATAAGTCCTTATTTGTAATCCCATATATTAACCTTGTGTTGAGTATCGTTTTACGCTTGCGTAGTTTAGTGTAAAGGTGTATTGAAATATCTTTTGATATCTACGTTGGTATCTCTCTAATGACTTCTCCTCAATCACCACAGGGATAAGATGTTCGTATAATCTAATCTCATTCAAACAAGACTCACAGTTATCAATATTGTGGATACAACGAGGTATCATACCTGTCCCTTTAATAATATATACTTCAGGAGAGAAAAAAATCTCTTCTACAATAGAGGTATCGTTTTCATCCATAAACCAAGACTGGCATTTAACTTTGTAATCACCAATTTGGTCGTAGATATTTGTTCCACGTTCGTATGAACCTCTTGAATAGAATTGTTTGTTTAACGAAGCTTCTTTACGATATGACTTACGTTCAACTTCAAATGTCTTTGATGACTTCTTACCAAATGAATATGTGTCCCACTGCCCTCTACCATTCAAAAAAAGCAGATGTACTGGCTGGTTAAGACAGTCATAAGGTTGCATCATAAACTCTAATACTTCACTACTTCTTGCACTAAATGATAAGTCCTCTGTCGTTGGAGTGGTGTAGAAACAAACCTTCTCAGCAGCAGTTGGAATTACATTTGTACCTTGTGCTGTTATGTTATATGGTAAGTAGAATACCCCCATCTTGAATAAGTCCCACACGTTGTATAGTGTTGAGTCGTTTGCTGTATATGCTGAGTATGTGTATGGTGTATCAGCAAATAAAGATGCTCTTGATACTAACGCTTGTGTTTGATTATTAAAGTAGTCATTCTGTCCGTCAAGGAACGATACGATGATAGGACAATCAGGGTGATGCATTCTCGTTCTCATAGCGTGTGATACGATATCAGGTTGACTTAATGTCTTGTAATATCTACCAGCAGCGTTTAGGAACTCTCTTGGCCCACAAGTTGTATCAGGCCCTTGGGTAAAGATGTTTCTAAATAAGTTGTAGTAATAGAATGATTGGTTATTAACTTGGAAGAAGTTAGGTGATTGTGTATAACCTGACCCTAATGTTGCTCCTGATAAATAAGGTTCAGGGATAAGTGAGTTATCCACACCAGGGAATATGTTAATAGGGTATGGTTGGTATGAAGCTACGGGGTCAATATCATATATAATTGAACCAGCTGATGTGTCTTCATATTCACACCCCACGATTACTTGGTATTGTTCTATGTGCCATAATGTCTCAACATCAGGGTTGATGTCTCCATTAGGCCATAGGTTATAGGCGTTGTATGTTCTTGTTTGTGTCGCATCACTTAAGGTAATAATAGAGTTTTCTTCAGCAACAAAGTTCAAGTATGGATAAGTTGTTCCACTCATTCTTGGATTGGCTGTTAAGAAGTTTCTAACAATTTGTTCCAAATCAACTATAGCTTTACCATAAGAGTTTGGTCTCACCTTTAGTCTTGCTGTTGGTTGTGGGTTATTATTAAAATCTACACTATCAGGACGGAAGTATATGTCGATGATATACTTGAAGTTCTGTAAAGTATAACCTGTTGATGAAAAAGTCCAAATGTGTTCCGCATTACTTGGTGTAATTGTTAGCGGGGACTGGTCTATATTGATTATTACGCTCATAATTTAATTATTGGTTTGGTTCTTTTAATATGTCTTCAAAAAAGTTTTGCATATCAATACCTAAAGCTTTAACTGCGTCCTTCTCAAACTCTTTAGCAAAGTCTGTAAAGGCATCATCGTAGAAGTTGGTTGGTCTAATACCAAACCTTTGTATTATTTTTGATATTGCAAAGGCAGTTCCTTTAATTCTAAACTTTTGAAACTTACCTGTCTGTGTGTTTTTATTTAATCCCTTGGTTCTAATCCAATCCATAAGTGGTTTGATAGGAACGTATTTACCTGGTTTTCTACCATCATTTACGTTCTGCCAATAGTCCAACATCTTAACCAAGATTTGATTGGTTGAAGGGTTAAATGAAACATTTATTGAGTTATATAGATTACCCTTTTTAACCTTCATATTTCTAATACCTTGAAACTTGGAACTTCTTGTTCCATTATATCCTGGTGCGTATGGATATGGTGCTGCTAAAGACTTTTTTAATAGGTCTTCGAAACTCTCTGCGAGTCCCTGCATTACTTGGTTATATTGTTCTAAAGGTATCTGTTGCATTATTCACTTACCCCATCACTATTGTTATCACACGGTGGGAACTCCGCGTATGGTGCGATACATCTGTTTATTGCGTCAGGTACTCTAATTCTAATCTTACCTGCCCATCCTGCAACATAGTCATCGTATGCTTCCTCAAATGGGGTCATTTGAATAGGGTAATCAATATCAAGATTACAATAACACTCCATACCTGTTGCATACTTAAGTTGTGCTATCACATCTTTTAGAATGTCTAGTGTATCACTTGTTGCGTCAATTTGGTTATCAAAGTTCTTGGTATTCATAATATCCATTATTAGAATATTAAAGTCATACACGGTCTCTCTACCATCTGTTGAAGCACCATCAGTAATAACCCACATAGATGGATAGTATGGGGCTCTTCTTGGGTCATTCTCAAGTTTTAATCGTTCTTCTGTATTGTAGATAAGTTGTTCTATAGAACCCTGACCCCACGATTGTATTTGTTCGTGATATGTTCCTAATTGACGGAGCAAATCCAATATCTTTTTGTAGTTATAATAACCGACTGCGTTTGCCATACTTAAAATCTTTTTTGTGCCATTAAGGCCTTTTGTTGTTCTCTCATTTTTATTTCATTAAGGTCTTTGGTATATGATAAATAGTTTAATACAAAGACTAACGGATACGTAGTAATTTCTTGAACTTTTGTGATATCCTCATTAGCCAAAGAAATAATTGTCCCAAACCAAGACCAAAACTTATTAAAACTTTGAATTTCACGAACAGCCAAGTCATCTTTAGTATCACCTTCGTCTTGTTGAGCAAAGAGCCCTTCAAATTGCCTCGTAATACTCTGTCGAAACGCAAAAAAAAACCAGTCGCACCATTCACGTATTTCACAGGTAATTTCTTAAACTCTTCGGCTCTAAGTTGAACTTTACTTGAGTCGTATGGTTTATATGCACCATTCTCATCAACCTCTCTATATAACATCGCCATCAACAAATGCATCTCCTTTTTCTTCTCCATAGGGGTTTTAGATAGGTAGGTATCAATATCAACAAACTCACCAAATGTTAGGTTAGGTAAGTCCAAGAACTTATATGTCTTACCTTTAAACTCTATAATCTGTTTGAACTCGTTTGAGTCCTTCATTAAAAATGTTGATAACTCTGTGGTTGCTTTAACAATTTCTACTGCATCGGCATTCTCTATCTCTTGTTCTGTTAGTCCTGTAATCATAGACAAGAGTTTTATTGAGAACTCACGCTCGTCAGTCCACTCTTGTAATAAGATTAGTTTAGACCACATTTCAACTGTAGGTTCTTCTACTTGGTATTTCTTACCTTTATATTTTAATTCCATATATATTATAAAATATCTTTAATTTATTTTTCATTCACAACTTATCGTACAACGTACTTACCAAAGTTAATTTTTTTCTTAAGACAATCATTCGCTAATGCTAGAGACATCACCATATCATCGTGGAACCCCGTAGGAGACCCGTATTTCACTCTTCTCGTCTTTGGTGAGTATTCGTATGTAAAAACGGATAACTCCTTGTATAGGTCAGTATTTAAGTCCTGTGTGGGTAGTTTGATTTTGTTTTCATTCATCGTTAATATCAACTCCTCAATTATATTTTGTTTGGAGTCATTACTGGTGACGAATGGCTCCACGTTTGAATATTGTTTTTTGATTTGTTCGTAGATGGGGTCTCCAATACCATTTATCTCAATATTACATCTTGCGTTGAACTCTCTTAAGTTCTTCACAACCTCACTCACAATCATATTCCAACTATTCTGTCTCTCTCTGTATATTCTAACCACATCACCTTTTGCGTTTAAGATGGTAAGTACTGTGTAGTCATTTGCTCTACCAATATCGAGACCAGCATAATATCGTTCGTTTGCATCTTTAGGGGGGTATTGTGCAAGACTACAATTGATATTAAGGTTTGAGAATACTTCACCACCTCCATCAAGGAACTCTGCTAGTATCTCTTGACGATAGATGTTGTCTGGTAAGGACATCTTGGCTTCAAGTAGTTCTTGTTCTGTAATGAATGGTGAGTCAAATGATGAACCCCTGAATGTCTTGTATTGTATGTAGTCCTCACTATCACCACGTAAAGCCAAGTTATAAAACCAGTTCCTTCCTTTTGGTGTGGATAAGAATAATACCTTCTTACCTTTAACAAGTACTGTCGCTCTTAATACCTCATTCCATACGTTGTCTTTGATGTATCCTGCTTCATCTACAACAAGATAGGTATTTGTATAACCTCTTAAGTTATTCTCCCTCTCTGCTGACCTGAAGTATATTATTGACCCATTTATAAAACTGATGGTTAGTTCACTCTTGTTGATTGCTTTGGTTAGACCTGAACCTGCAAGACTATTAGATAGTTCTTCAAATACCTTTTTGGATTGGGCAAATATGGGGGCTACCCACATACCTATAGACCCGTTGTCTTCCAATATCCACTTGAGTAGAATATTCATACCGAGGAATGACTTACCCCACTGCCTGCCCACAGACGCAACAATATATTTGGTGGTCTTGTCTAAACAGAGTTCTATTAGTTCATTCTGTTTTGGATGGGGTGTAAATCCTTGTACCTCGATTTCTTTATTCACTCTGTTCTCCAAAGTTTAACTTGATTGATGTTCCACGAACTTCAACCTTATCAGGTTCATTAAGACCCTGTAGTTTAGCCAAATCATTTAATACTTGTCTTGCGTTGGTTAGGTCGCTATTCTGTAAAGCCTCCTTGTATATGTCCCAATATTTGGTGATATGTTTTAATACCAGTTTGTCTTTTTCAAGTTCAAACTTCTTCTTCATTATAGCCCAACTTCTAACCCAATACTCATTAGCTTGAGACCTTGATACTTCCCTCTCCTTACAATACGCAACGTATTCAAGATATGATAAGTGGTCGTCAAGTATCGCCTTAATAGAATTGGCAACAAAGGTCTTTTGTTCTGCCTGAGTCATTTTTCTCTTATGACTTCCTTTTGGTCTTCCTAATGGTTTCTTAGGTGGTAAGTCTGTGTCTTCTATTTGATAGTCCATTATAGTTTAATTTGATATGTGTTTTCAGTTTTACCTGAACTCTCTTGTTCTTGTTTATGTCTCTCAACTGCTTCTTGAAATATCTTTTCTCTTAATGCGTTGATGGCTTTAATGTCTCTTGTAGCTTGCTCGTTTCTCTTTGCTACTCTCTTGTTGTGTTCTTTACGACTACCTCTTGTTTTACTTCTTGCCATTAGAATAATTTAGTTTGGACTGGTTTATTTCTCTCGTGTTCTATTCTTGCTGATGCAATATCCATATACTCCTGTTCCTTCTCAATACCGATGAAATTAACACCACATCTTACAGCCGCCTTACCTGTACTTCCACTTCCCATAAACGGGTCTAAAATCGTCCCATTTGGTGGTGTAATCAAATTGATTAAGTATCTCATCAAGTCAGTTGGTTTAACTGTGGGGTGATGGTTTAACTTTGGTGGGGTAATCCAATCTGGTTCTTCACATTTACAATCTTGAGGTTTCAACATACTTGTTCCACAATTGCCACATATTCTATCTATCCCGTGTCCTTTTTGTCTATCTGTCTTTGGTGTGAAATTATCTAACCCTTCGTTCCTATCTTTCTTTGCTGCCTTGGGACAATAAAAGAAACGACTGGCCCCACCTTTATCATTATATTCATTATTCTCATTAGTTGTTCCTCCACCAAAATAACTTTGTTGTTTAACATTTCTTGGTTTTCCTTTACTACTCTTACTAATACCACTCTGTTCGTCCAATAGTTGTCCCGCCTCTTCATCAAAGATTATGTTTGCAGGAAATCTACCTTCGTTAGTATAATGTGTTGTGTTTCTCTCTGTGGCACTTTCATTTAATGAATTACGACCATATACTTTACCTGATTGAGTGCTATTAAAATCTATATTTTCATTCTCTGCAAATCCAATCCTTGAACCATCAATATTTATTCCACCTGTTCCGTGTTTCAATACATTCTCCGCAATTGATTTCTCACTTAATGGTTTCCTTGCCATAACGATTGGTTCGTGTGCTGGTTTGAGTGCTGTTCCCCAACCTTCCCATTCACTATTACCTTTTGTATCATAATGAACTCCTGCTGTTGTTTGTTCTTCACTTTGATATGCTCTACTACTTACACCTGATTTTTTCTCACCTAATACCTCTCTATCATTACCTTCAATCTTATCTATCGCTTTACCGATGTTATGTGATTTGGGGAAACCTGAACCAAATACCCACATAATTTGGTCTCTAATTTGAAACCCTGCATCCTCAAACGCTGATGCCATCCTGTGATATGTTCTTGGGGCACTAAACGATAAGATGTGTCCCCCTGGCTTTAATACTCTTAAACACTCAACCGCCCATAACTCACACCATTCTTGGAACCACTTACCTTCTCTTGCTCCACCTATTGGAAGACCTGGTTGTACTCCTTTTGAGAACCCACCTTTAGCAGGACTCTTACCTTCGGCAAATCGTTCCTCACTTCTCTTTTGTTCTCTCTCAATAAGTTCTCTGTGTTTGGTTGGATTGTCCCATTCTTTATTCATAAAACCAATCCCATAAGGTGGGTCAGTTATAATACTATCTACCGAGTTGTCTGGTATGGTCTTTAGGACTTCAATACAGTCCCCTAATCTTAAATCTATATTCATATGTTTTTTTTGTTTACTGATTATTTAATTCAAATAAAAGTTTATTCCTTACATATAAATATAAAAAAAAGGGAAAAAATCAAATAATTTGATTTAATCCCTTCAACATAACTAAAATGGGAGTAAAAGTTAGCTATAAAGTTTGTTGTATGTATTCTTAAGGTTTCTGGCAATATAAAAGAAACATTTACCACAACCAGGTTGTTTGTTTTGTTTAAATACCCTGTTATTAAAGTTATAAATATAATTCATCTCATCTCTTGTTAGTCCATACTTGTCTAACATAGGTAATACTCTATCAAACTCTTCTTTGGTATATGGTCTTGTTTCCATAGTGATTTCTTTAGGTTCTTTGCAACTCTCACATACTGGTTTCTCAACCCCGCCTGTACCTTCTAATTTAATCTTTTCCATTTATATAAGTTATCCACTTTTTATTTATCCACACCTTCATTTCTTTAATGGTGTTTCTTATTGAGTATTTTGGTATCTGTGTTTTTTTATGTATGGTCTCAATCTTTTTGTGTTCGAGATATAAGTTGAATAGACCATAATTATACCAAAAGTCTTTATTGTTATCAAGCTCCTCGTCTAATGTTTTTTTAACCCATTCCATACTCGGTGGTTCTATGTATTCTTCATCCTTTACTTCATAGTTAGGGGTTAGTTCTTGGAACACATATTTCTTATAGGTTCTCTGGTATTTTGAGTTATTACTATAGAACTGATTTTTGACTACTCTTATAAAAAAATATACCTTATCTTTATTGGATAAGGCATTATACTTCTTATTCTTAGATAGGTCAATTAAAATGTCGTGCAATAAGTCATCACATCTATCATCGTTCCTTGTAATGGTTTTTACTATTTCTCTGTATTGTTGGTATTGTTGTTCCATATAAGTTTGTCCCAGCTACCTCTTGATATTACCTTCTGCATATAGTTTGGTGATATATTGTAAATCTTCATTATATCCCAAGTACTCCATACACCTTTTCTGTAATTCGTGATGATTTGTCTTTTTTTATCATCGTTGAGGTCGTGCTTATTGTCTCTCTTATAAATACCTTTGTTTTCGTTATTCTTCGCCTGACTCACACATCTTAAGTTCTCGATGTTATTATTCATTACATTTCTGTCTATGTGGTCTATGGTCTTATCACACTCACAATCGTTAAATGCTTCCCATACAAGACGTGCAAGTTTCTTGGTGTATTTCTTCTTGTTGGTAAAGATTGAGACCACCTGATACCCTCTAATATCACTTGATTTGGTTTTTAATACTCGTTCGTTGAGTACTCTTCTAATTCTTCCTAAATTAGAACATTCGTAGTTTGGATATGAAGGTATCACCTTCCATATTTCTTGTTCCATAATTTGATTATTTACCATCACCGATGGCTTGGCAATACTCCTCGTATTCCGCTTGTTTATTTCTTAACCATAACTCATACTCATCATCAAACATAAGGTCAAACTCTTCGCTTGATAGGTACTCGTAGTAGTATTCTTTTAATGCTCCCATCTTATTTTTTTATTAGGTTTTTTAAGTAGTTTAACATTTGTAATTGACCTATTATTTGTTGTAGTTCATCACGACCCTCAATAGTATCTTGAGTATCGTGTGTATCAATTTGTTTTTGTAAAACAGGTATTAGTGTATCAATACCTTTTTGTAGTTCTTTTATAGTCATATTAGAAATTGTTATATGTATTGTTGAATTGTTCTACCTGAAGGTACGTCAATCCTTGAGTATGTTTACCTATGGTGTTGTCCCACTCATACTGAAGCATTTGGTCTATATCCTGTTCTTTTGATTTAACCTTATCAGTTAAGATGTCTTCGACATTCCATTCTTGTAGCGTCTCTCCGCTGATTACTAGTGCCTTCATATCTATTATTTTTCTGTGTAAGCGTCATGTGTTGTGAAATCAGCCATAGATGCAAGACCTACGATTGAGTAATAAGTTTTATCATCACCAACCCAATTAACAAAAACAACCTCTTTTGTGTTAAAGTTAATCACTACTTGGGAACCATCGTTCATATACCACTCAACAAAGTTATCCATTTGAGTATCAATACCTTGACCCAAGAATGCTGCTACTCTTGAAATCATCCATACATCTAATTTATTCTTTTTCATATCTGTTATTTTTTAATTGTTATATAATGTAAATATACGCCTCTTTTATCAAAAGTCAAGGAGGACACAAAAAAAAATAAAAAAAAGTTTTACTGCATAGCAGACATCATTTCTCCATCAGGAGAATTTCTATCTACCTTGGTGATGTGTAAGTTCTCGTAGGACTGTATTAGAACCTCTATACGGTCTTGATATTCGTGGAGGGGTAAAGAATACATATCTGTATTTTTAAGGTCTAATTTCATCTCTAAAGTGGTTAAAAAGATATGTCCTATGGTTGAACCATATTCACTATGAAGTTTCTTGTAGCTCTGTCTAACGAAATAATCAAAGTCATCTTGAGAAACAAACATATTGATAAGTTCTTTACCGATAGAATGAATAGGAAACTTGAAGGTATGGTTATCCTTTACGATTGACTCTAAAAGAGGTTCTAATTTTGATACTGTACTCATAATATAATTAGGGGGTTAGGTAAAAAAAAATAACAGAATAATTAAGATAGGACAATCAGCACACCTAAACCCCCTAATGTTTTTAGATGAATAGGAAGTCAATAACTTCGTTCTCATCATTTATTTTATACTCGACCTTATTAGTAGTCAAGCTGTTGTTAATTGGTTGTTCTACTTCCAATAATAGTAATTCGTCAATACCTTCTAAACCAATATTATAAAAATATTTTGTTGGTTGTCCGTTGTACTTCTTTTCCATTTTAATAAGTTGTATCGAAGTAATTTTTTTTGTATATGATTTTACCATACTAATAAATATCAATTTATTTAAAAAAGTTAAGTCTAGTCTTTAATAAAACCTACGAGTGGTACCTCAACTATTTCCGTTGGAAGTTCTTTTTCCATAATCTTATCTTTAACATCTTGACGCATTTGTTCTAACCAAATAGTATGTTGTTCTAATCGTTGAAGAGAGGTCATATAACTCTCATTACCTTTTTGCCATTCCTTTAGTTCCATAATCTATTTGTTTAATAATCTTTGAAATTCTAATTCAGCAGCATCTTGTGCTTCTTTTGAAAACATATCAAAATCTTCTAATTTAGTTATTTTTATATTCTCTTCTAGTTCTACTTTATTCTCTTCTTTTCTCTTCTTTTCTTTTCTTTTCTCTTCTCTTAGGGTTGTTTTATTTTTTAACGGGGGTTGTTCTTCTAAACAAGTGGGGTTGTTTTCTAATACAACGGGGGTTGTTTCAGTTGTTTCAGTTGTTTTTTTCTTTGCGTTTTGATTACCCGCAGGTGCCCCACCTCTCGAACCATTCTCATAGTTGCTCTTTGATGTCTCAAGGAAGTATAGCAAGTTATTAAATAACACCTTACATAGTTTGTTTTCTATGACTGGTGTTTCATTTGTTAGAAACCAGTTAAAAATAACTTCAGTAATTTCTAATCGTTCCTCGTTAGATAAGTCATCTAAGTAAGATTGGATAAAAGATTTTGGTAATACCAAACCTCTCTCTTTGTTTTTGTTGTTTTCCATAATTTATAAAAAACCCCGTGTGTTTCAACCGTGCTCATCACTTCACAATTTACTCTACAAGGGGTCAATAATTTCTTAATGTCCGTATTGTGATGAGGGACTACGAACAATAAATAGTTATAAAAATCAAAAAGGTCAAGCTAGACCCAAATCTTTTGGAGAAAAATAAAACTTAGTCTTATATGGCTCGGGATTAACAGGTAGATTATACTTCTCACAAAATTGCTCGTGTATACTTCTTTTTAGGCTGTACCCAATACTCTCAAGGAACTTGTAAGTATTTTTAAAATCTTCTTCTGTTAGACCAACTAATGATGGTAAATTGTTATCGTCATTTTTTGATGACTTATAAATCTTATATGGTCTTTGTCTTGAACTGATGTTATTATTCTTACAATACTTACATCGTTTTTCATATCCATCAATTAAAGCATTATTACGATAAAATTGATTGATAGGCTTTTTTGTATCACAGGCGATACATAGTCTTGTTTCTTTGATTTGAATGTCGTTCATAGTTAGTCCTTGATTAACACAAGTCTTACAGATTTTTCTTCTATAACCTCTTCTACCATATATAGTAAAAGATGTGATAAGTTTTTCCTTTTCACAAACCACACATATCATCGTTTTTTCGTCGTTATTCTCCATATAGTATAATTATACCAAAAAGATAAAATAACTCAAGGAAGGGGTGTTTCTGTTCGTTTGGGCTTATTTCCAGCGTTGTCCTATACTCATAACATAAAAGTCTTGGTACATACCATAACAAAAGTTGGCTCTACCAATTCTATCTTTTTTTCGTTCTCTAACTTGAATATCATTCATACAACGAGACATAAAGTCATTCATCTTTTCTTTACCCTTTGGTGCGTATACGAACTTGGTTCTTGAGAATGAACCAGGGCTTACAACTCCACCTTGTTGTGCTTCTTCATCAACAGACATTTTGTCCCATTCAGTTTTGCAAATTGCGTAGGCTTGTCCTTCTACATCGTATTCATTAGCTATTTCGCTAATACAAGCGCTGATATATGATTGTTCGTCCTGACTTTCTGTCGGTTTTGGGATAGGCATATTAAATAGGTTTTTTTGCTTTTGATTTTAGGGCTTTATTCTCTTCGTGTAGTATATCTATTTTAGTTTCCAAAGCTTGGATTTTAACATTCAAACTCTCAATCTCAGTCTTAAGGTCTCTAATGATTTGAGCATATAAGTTTACACTCAACTCCAAGTTCTTTAAGACAACAGAGTCAGTCTCAGCATTAGTTCTTCTCTTACCTGCAAAAAACGCTGCCAGTCCTGTTATACCATTTGTTAAAAATAATAATATAGTTTCGTTCATAAGTTATATTTTACCAATCTCCACAACAATCGTATTCGTGTCCCCAATAAGCTTGGATATTTCCGTTTAATGCTCCTGGCATTTTTCTTAAACCTGGTGTAAAGAATATTCCACCAAAGTAGTTTTGTTTTGAGTTTGGCATACCATCTTGTGATGTAAAGCTGAAGTACCAAGGGTAATCATTTGGAAATGCTTGTATTCTATCCATCATCCTTTGAGCATAGAAGTTATATCTACTCAACTCAATATCTCTTAAATAAGACATTCCTTTGATGTCTACAGCGTTTCCTTGCTCACTTGCACCCACCTGGATTCCCTTATTCATTTTTCGAGACCATATTTCAGGCATTACCTCAAAATATGCTCTGTGTGTAAGGTACGGTGCGATGTATTCGTTTAACATTATTTGGTCTGCTTGAGACATCGTAGCTCCTGATAGTTGAACTGACTTTACTAAGTTAGTATAATAGTCATAACCTTTGGTTCCTAGCAAAACTTGCAAACCGAGTTCCTGTGCCATAAATACCCCGCTCGTTAATAAGGCTTCATCCGTGTTTTGATGAATTGTCGTAAACGCTTTTAGCTTTGTTTGACTCAAAAGTAGTACTGTGCTCATAGTTATATTCCTTGGATTTTATCAACTATTGCTTGTTCTTCTGTCGGCAATATTTGGTTTTGTTCTATCCCTAAATTGATAGTTTGTTTATCTCTTAAAAAGATTAGTTTTTCGAATGTTTTTAACATAGACTCTTGAATGGGAATAATTACCGTTTGAAGGAATAAATTATAGCTGTCTATAACCTCTTCTCTACCCCCAAGTTGTCCTGCTGTCTTAATTCCAAGTATCATAGGTGAAGTTATACGATGTGATGTTAAAATGGTTTGTTCTATTTGAGGAGCCATATTAGAGTACCAACCATCACTAGCGTTATTTGGTATTGGTGTAATATCAGGTGCACTATCTGCGTTCTCACTAAAGAAAAGGAAGAACTTACCTGCGTTATTCGTAGAAGTATATTTGGCTTCTAATTGTCTCTGTATCATCGTCATTTCGTCTTCATTAGGTGTTCCGTTCTTAAATGAAACAGCCATAGAAGGCATCATACTATTTTGTGTATTACAGAGATGGAAATTCTTTACCTCGATATCTAATTGGATACTAGTAATCCCCGCAACCCAGTCGGGTGCTGTATAATAATCCATACCAGGAATGTAAGACTTTACATACATAATCATCGATGTTGAGTCATCCGTCATATTGAATGCTGGTATTTCTATAGGCTTGAACTTTTGTGGGTTTATTTGAGTACCCTTCCAATCAACAGAATACCAATATGTTCCTGTATTACCAAACATATCTTGCTTACCTGCTCTTAATCTTGAGAAGTCAGTATGGTAAAACTCTGCGATACCACCGTCATTAGATTTTACAATATTTAACGCATACCCCCCAAATAAAATCCTATCAGTAATGCACTTCTCCATTACCTCATACACGGTCTCATTTCTATTAGCCATAGCAATAGCACCAGGGTCTCCCTCTTTAACAAGAAGGTTCTTACCTTTAACACCATAAATAATAGCGTTGATACAAGCTCTGTTAATTGAACTATATTGGTATAGGGCTAATAAGTGGTTTGGAAATAGGTTATCCTCACCATAAAAAATGTAAGGCTTGTTTTTCACCACTTCTTGATATTGAGGTACTGCCGCTGGCATACCAAACTCTTGAATGTGAATATTATTTTTTAATTTTGTATCACTCATACTAATAAATATCTAAAGTTTGTATTTTATCCACATTTAATCGTTAATAACATTTAATGTTAATGTTCCACCAGAACATAAGGTATTGTATAATGATGTTGGCATTTCACATCTAATTCTACCATCACCGTTATCATAATAGGTTCCATAGTCAGTCCAACAATAACAAAATGATGGTGTAGAACAACTTGGTGGTAATGGGTCTGGTGCTGGTGTATTAAATAAATTAACTAAATCAATCATAGTATTTTGATTACTTATACTATAACAAGCCTCAACTTGTGTTCCATCACATCTATATTGTATTGAATTATAGTTTGGTGTTCCAGTAAAAGTTAATACTTGAGAATAAACAGGTTGTGTATCACCTGATATACAAAATTGTTCTTCCTCACTAACATAAATAATGTTAGAGAAGTCTTCATCATTAGATATGTATGGTTCAAAGAAACAATCGTTGGTATCATTACCTACGATAAGAATGGCTCTACCAGACTCTAACTTATTATAAGCTAAGGCTATATTTGTATTACCAGAACTTACTTGCTCATAGATAGAATAATACCACTGTCCTAAATTATTACCAAACCATATTTCAGGTGGTGTTCCTAATGGATTAACATTACCTCCCTCAATAAACCTAAACTTATCATATCTTATGTTAGATGTAATAACTTGAGGAATGAATGATATTCTCTCCTTACTGGCTATGTTTTGAAAAGAGAATAGGTAATACGGATTAGGTAGTGTCTTATTCATAGACACAGTCGCTATTAAGTTATTTACCTCGTTCTTTCTTATTATTAACATACTCGCTTATTATATAATGGGCGTCAAGTTTATCGTCTATCAACAAAAATAATATATTCATATCTCCTATTGATTTACCACGAGGTATAGTTCCACTTATCCTTAAGATAGTTTTGAACCTGTGTTTGTTCTCCTGCCGTTAATGGTCTACCAAATACCATAATCTCACCAATCTCAGCTCCTGCGTTAATAGTTGTACTAAGAGTTCCGCCTGAAGTTGGTGATGTTCCAATAGTAAATGCGTTTATATTAGATAAAGTTGTTCCTGTAATATTAGTTGACGTTCCTGTAGTTGAATTGTTTAATACGGTATTTCCAAGTCCTGATGGATAAGGGATTACTTGAGTATATAAAAACTTATTATTCAAGGTATTAGCTGAAAAACCTACAATACCCACAGCTCCAAGTACAGTATATCCAGAACTAATGGTATTAGTTTGTATTGTATTATTCGTACCATTATTAAAGTTTAATGAATAAGCTACAGGGAATGAACTAGGAGTTGGTATAAACCCTCCTGTTGTGGTATTACCTGAATATAAAATGAGATTTACCCCAAACCCATTAACTGTAGTTGAAGCACTATAGTTATAACCTGGATTGGTAATAACCATAAAGGTTGTTGACCCTGAAACAGGAACTACGGTATTGTCGAACCTTTGAGTTAAGAAATCTCTTAGTCCTGCTGTCGCACTCTTAGTGAACCTCACAACAAGTGGTGAACCTGGCAATTGACTTGAACCAGACCATATTGGCATCGTGTCTGTAGTTGTCCCTGTAAGGACTTTTTGATACGTTCCAATACTTCTCCAAGCAGATACATAATTTGTACCTCCTGAAGAGATATAATCAATAGAACCTAAGTTAGTTGAGTCATACCATAATGATGGTGTTTCAGGTAATGGATATGGTGTAGAACTTGGCGTAATAGTTGGAGTGAAACTTGGAGTGGGTGTAGGCGTGGATGTTGTTGTAGTTGTGGGTGTGGGAGTTGGCGATACATTAGGTGTTGATGTTCCTTGTGGAACAACTCCTGCTTGTTGTCCGTCATTCTCCATTTGAGTTTTTGGCATCAAGTCAATACGTCTGTATCTTGACTTCTTTAAATCCCAAGCGTCCATAGGGTTCGCATTTAATGGCGTTTTTTCCTTGTTTGTTGCAAGACCAGGTTGATAAAAGTAAGTCTGTTGCTTACCCAATACTCCCCAAGTTTTTTTACCTATATTTTGTTTCCCGAAATTTCTCATTTAATAAGTTTGGCTAAAAAAGGGGGACAAAATATCCCCCCTTTATTATTGTTGTTGTTAGCAAGCACAATCAACTAAACTCAATCCTACTAATGTAGAACTTAGAGAGTTAGCTAATATCTTAGCAGGTTCTTTTTCAAAACCTTCTAACATTATTGAGTATGCTGAACGGTCTGCAAATGCAGTTCCACTCTCAGCCATACCGCTACTTAGTGCTAAACCAAAGTCTTCGCCTAAATAAAAGATACTTCCTTCGTTTGTTTCAACAAATACCTTTAAGTTGGTATTTTGAGCAAGAAGTTTAATTTGGTTTCTCGTAGATTGTTGCAACTTCAAAAACACTAGGTTTAATTGTTGATTATATACGACAGTACCATTCTCTAAACTTGCTTGGATGTTTTCAACAAAATTAGATGTATTCTTTTCAACTTGAAACTGATATACAGTTCCACCAGTCGCTCCCACAGTCAAGATTTCTTGTTCTGCGTTTTCAGTTGTGCCAGTAACACAACCTGCAACGATATAGGCGGTTTTTATACCCCCAATCGAGTCGCGACATCCTTTACACACATTTGATGTGATAAAACAGCTTGAAAAACTCATAATTTTTGTTTTTTATTTAATAGTCCATAAGGACAAGTTTAGTTTATGATAATCCATTAGTGATTACGAAGTTCGGCCAGGCCAAATTTACGCCAATTTTAAAATTTGAACGTAATCTCACCTCGTCAAAATCGACAGAGTAGAACATTTTTAATGTTTCTTGGTCGCTTAATAAGTCAACTCCCATAACTGCATAACCTGCAGGCATAAGAACTAATAGATTGCTTCCGTTTAGACCACCAACTGGATGTACCAAAATATTGGTTGCAGGGTGGAATGTTTTGAAGTCTTCGTAAGATGACTCAGGATTGTAGTGGTAGTAATTCGCTGTTCGATAGTTAATTAAATATTTTCTATAATTAGCGTGCGACATAAACACTACTAAGTCAGTTCTGTCTACGATATCGTCAGGGATAGCTTCAACAAGTAAATCCACCTGAGCTAATGCGTTAGATGAAGTTAAAACTGAAGAACCAGTCACAACGATACCACCAGTAACTGTTGTATTTCCTGTTCCTAATTGAGCTGTTAACTCGATGAAACCTGAGAAACAAGTATCAGCAGAGCTTGCACCCCACATTAAGTTCTCTACATATTGAGAGATTTGTGCTACTTTAAGTTCACTAATCTGTGCTTCGAATGGTACCGTTTCTGGGGTACTTCCAGGTGTGAGTAACTGGCCTAACCAGTAATTATTTAGGTCAGCAGGACATAACGACTCGTTCACCTTGTATTGGCAAACTTGGATATCCCTTTGTGTGTATATGGTTGAACCGCTTGAGTTCCAACCGCAAGTGCCTTCTTGAACTACTAATGTAGAGTTAAGCAAATTTATCGCTTGGCTCCCTTTAACCCCAGGTTGCACCTTAATAATTTTTGCCGTCTCTCCTTCAAGAATTGCACGTCTAATCAATTCTCCACCAACTTCGTCTGTGTAAGTTGCTAAAGATGATAGATTAAAACCGAAATCATATTTCTTATTCATTTCTTTTGTTTTTTGTTTTAGTTTATTTAATTTTATTTTTTAGATAGAGTGTTAGCTCTTGTTCTAATTAACGCTGATAACGCATCGTCTTTATGTGCATTAAATTCTGCGCTAATGTTTTTAGCTTGAGAAATTGGTTCTCCAGCAGGTTCTTTTGAGAACTTAGCCACTTTGGCCTTCATCTCTTCTTGAGTTTTAGTAATTTCTTCCATCTTCTTTGCCATAGCATCGATTTTTTCCATCATTACTTTTTTGAACTCTTGGTCGTCGATTGTGTCGTTAGCTTCGCTTAATGCAGGAACCATACCCATCTCTTCATCTGTTTCAGGAAGTTCTACGTTTTCTCTCTCGATGATTTTTCCGTCTTTTGTAATAATCTTAATTAAAACTTCTTTACCTTCTGTGTCTTTAAGTTTTAATTCGTGTTGCCCATCGGGTGCTTTTGTTTCAGCACCATCAGCAGCTACTACAAATACGTCTTCACCAACATCGAATGTAGGGGATTTTACTACGGTTCCGTCCTTCAACATAGCGTCTACGAACTCTTGTGTTTTGTTTTCCATATCGTATTTAATTTCTTGGACTAATCCGTCCTTGATTTTTATTTTGGTTGTATCGTCCAATTCAAAATCTCCATCAGGAGCAGGAAGTTGTCCGTTATCAGTTATAATATAAATAGGCTCATCTAAAGCCAATTCACCTTCTGTAATGAACTCATCATCCTTCTCCGCGATTTTGTAGGAATTGAATTTTTGCAATCCAAGGAGTTTATTTATTCTTTTAATAGCGTCTTGGTAAGTCATAATTATTTAATTTCTTTTAGAATGTTTTTTATTTCGTCAAGTACCTTATGGGTTTCAGCGTTGAACTTAGCTCTCTCCAAAAAATACCCTTGAACTGAAAAACCTTTTAGTTTGCCATCTTTGACTTTTTCCCAAGTGGCATCATCATTCACTTTAACACTAACCATCCAAGTACCTTTAGGGTAGTTCATACCAAATACTTGTTGTTTGTCTTTAGTTTGGTCTTCTACAATCCAACTCTCCACGACATCAACTCCATTAAGGAATTTCCTACCGTGTTCTATATTGGTTTTATCCAAGAGTTTTTCTTGCATAAACTTCTGTTGAAGTTTCTTAATTGTTTCGGCTGTGAAATACACATAGTAAATCTCACCTGTTATTTCATTTCTACGAATAATCATCTTATCAGGTATCATCGCTGGCCCTAATAAAAGTCTTTGTTCGTTATTAAATACTGAAAAACTTAATTCTGTTTCAGCATTCATTTCTTCGTATTTCTTTATTGTGCTCTCAACCCAAGATAAGGCTTCAACACCACCCCACGCATCCATAGCAAGTTTTCCGCAAGAACCTTCATAAGACTTACTTGTCTCAAGGTCTTTTTCGTGTCTTGTAATGTATGCCTTCATTCTCTTTACAGTCTCAATAGAGACAGGTTTTCCTTGAGCTAATTGTTGGGCTCTTACTTTACCCACCTGAGTTAAACAACCTTGTGGATTACCTGACTTCTCAATATAATCTAAAGCCGCTTGCGCGTTTTTACGGATAAGTGCAGGGTAATCATCATAGCTAGCAAACCCATCAACAACATAACTTCCATCCTCGTTCATTTCTTCTTTTATTGGAACACAATTTGGTGAACCATCATCCTGTAAACCTATTGCGGTATAGCCAGGCCAACAAGCGTCTTCCAAACCAAAATTAACCCCGATATTACCAAGTTCTTTAACAACATCATTATTGTTATCATAATGTTTGGTGATACCAAGTTCTTTTATCTTTTCAACCTTAGCTTTATTACTTCCTGTTGCGAATACTCTTGAAGAAGGGATACCTAATGTTTCTGCTCGTTTTAACATAGGTTCCTTGTCTTGTCTTGCTGAAATGATATAAAGGGTAGCACCAGCATCAATAAGTCTCTGTGCGGTCTGCATTCCCCTCTCTGTTGATAACGTTTCATCATAATCAAAACTTATCTTTTCAGCAGCATACATATCAGGGTGCCATTCATCACCTTCTGGTGTATGACTCTCACAAGGCATCCACAAAACTTCTGTTCCATATTGATGTGAATGAGAACCTTTACATCCAATAGCCTCAGCCATAGCTTCAGCGTCTTCTCTATTTTGGAACATAGGTAAAGAAGCCAATACAGGTTTCTTTACGACCTTCTTTGTGATTTGGTCTACATAAGGACTTAACGCAGACACGTTAGGGTTTCCTTCGGCTGAGAAACCTACTCTTGGTGGGGTATTACCTGCAGCAATAGTAGCTGTTGTTCTTGTATCTGGCCCTGGCATATCATCAGTATCCTCAAGTCCTTTTTCAACTACAGTATTATTAACAATTCTACCCTCGGCTTTATAGATAAGTTGTACCCATCTATGACGACAGTTATACGAACCTCTCCAAGTAAAAATATCATATCCATCAGGCCCAACTTCATTAACTGATAAGTTAGACATTTCCATAATATCCTCAATTCTAAATACTCTTTTAGCCTTCATCATCTCAGCACAGAATGTTCTGTTCTTCTCGTCTCTTGGGCCAACATATTTGTATCTAAATCTTACATCAGGAGTATCCTGTGCAGATGAGTCATTAGGGTTTGATATGATTGTAGCAAACTCCTTCTTACCGACATTTCTAACTTCGGCAATATAAAAACCTTCTTTTTCAAGAAGACCTTGTGGTTCCCCAAAAGCGTGGAACATTTGAATAACTTTAGGGATTTGTTCGTCAGCTAAAACATAGTGAGAACATTTTTCTTCAGTTGGTTCTTGTGAGAAGTATTCAAAGTTGGCTTCGTGAGCTGGCATTTCAACAAGTGCAATTCCATCTAAACCAGCTTCTTGGTCGTTGTCTTCTATAACTAATTCTATTATTTTAGGAGTCATATATTATTAAATATCAATTTAACTGAAAAGTTTAAAAATTATAGTGTAGAGCGGTCTTTAATTGAACGGTCTAACATCTGTTGGTTAGTCATATCACTAGCAACTACATAAGTTTTGATAGGAGCCATATTACTATTCATCTGTGAGGTTAATGAAGTTAAAGATTGTGATTGATTAACTCCTGCTATCGCAAGTCCTCCATCAGCAAAACTTCTACCACCACCTATTGTATTGATAGCAGATAAAATAGGAGCAAACATAGCTGTTGATGCTGCGTTGATAACTGACTCACCATTACTTAACATAGCGGGGATTAAATCACTCTTACCTCCACCAGGGCCTCTAACCAATCCACCTGTTGCCATACCTCTTGGTGCAGGAACTGCGGTACCTTGAGTTGGTGCTGCGGCAGGAGTTCCTCCTCCTCCACCACTATCTCCACTTCCTATTGCTGATGCGGCTGACTTAGCACCTCTAACGGCAGATACAATCGCAGATATGATACCTGCGGCTTGTGCTGCGTAGGCAATCAATAATGGAATGTTCTGTGGGAAACCTACAGCGGCTGTTTTAGCGGCACCTGCTGCTGTTGCAACGGTGGCTTCACTCGCCTTTAATGTTGAAAAGGTAATGGTCTTTTTAGCCTCCATTATAAGTTCCTTCGCCAATAATATTTGTTTCGCAACTAAAGCTGCTCTACCAACAGCACTCTCAGCACCAACGATAGATATAATGTTGTCTAAGGTACTTAATTTGGCAGCAACCCTTCTTTCTTCTAACGCTTTTTCTTCTTCAACATTCTTGGCTTGGTTTTCAAGTCTTTTAGCGTTTAACTCTGCGATTTTTTCATCTTGACCTTGTAATAAAACTAACTGGTCTGCATAATATTTTTCATCGGCAGCCTTTTTATCTGCAAGTATTTTACCTTGTAGTTCCAAATCAAGAGCCGCAGCATTCATCCTATTTTGGAAGTCTACATCTCTTGCGGCTTTTTCAGTTTCGTTTTTCTTTACTAAGGTGTCTATATCATTTTTAGCCCTTTTGATATTCTCAAGTTGTTTAGCAACTGTAAGGTTTTCTTCAGCCTGTTTGATTTCACCTAATCTTGCAACCTCTTCTTTGGTAAGTTCTTTTTTGTTCTCGTATAGTTTTCTCTCATTAGCAAGACCTTCAGCTTGAGATTTGAATATCTCGTCTTGAGCTGTCCTTGCCTCTTTTGAGTTCTCACCATATTTTTCTTTTAATAAAGTATATGTGTTTGTAAGGTCAGCAATCTTTTCTTTGTTGGCATCTTGAGAAGCTTTAACCTCATCTTGAAATGCCTTCTGTGCAAGTTCCTTATCCTTATTTCTAAATTCTGTCTTTTTATTAAGATATTCAGCATCTAAAGCGGTAAGTTGTGATTGAAACTCCTTATACTCTTTAGAACCTTTAGGGTATAAAGCGGCTTGGTCGTCTAATAATTTCTTTTTAGAGTTGAAACTATCCAACGCATATTTCTTCTCGATAGCAAGTTTTTCTTCTTCAGTTTTTGCTGAAGCCATAGCTATCGATTTTGCCTTATCTAAGTTAGCTTGTCTATCTTTTTCTTCTTGGGCGAATATCGCCTTTTGAGTCTCTAAAAACTTTTGGCGAGCATCACTTTGTTCCTTAAGATTTTTCTTTTGAGTTTTAGTTGTTTCTGCGGCACCTTCATCAAACTTTTTGGCAGTTGCTGTATATGTCTTACCAAAGTCTACAACAGATGATTTGGCGTCTTCCCAAGCACCTTTAAAATCACCTGAAAACAATTTGTATATTGCGGAACCTAATTTACCTAATGATTGTAATAAGGTAGAAATACTGGTATAAATATGTTTGATTGCAATTCCTACGATTGGAAGTGCTTTTTGAGCCAAGTTGATAAAAATATCAAACACAGGCTCCATAGCAGAGAATATACCACCCAATAATTGCTCAAACATAATCATTATTGGTTCCAACTTCTTCATCGCCTTTTCATTCTCACTAAAGGCTTTGACTAACATTCCAACTAAACCTACAATTAAACCAATACCTGTGGCTTTAAGAGCAAGACCAAACTTATTAGTTGATGAGGTCATAGTATCTAATCCACGACCAAGTGCACCAATAGGCCCACCAGCACTTGCTAATGCATCAATCCAATCCTCACTCTGTCCTTTAGCAGTCTTGGTGGCATCACCAATATCGTTAATACGAGCCTGTATCTTTTTGAAGTCATCACTACCTGCGACAGTTTCTTTTTGTAGTTGTTTTAACTCTCTTAATGCTTTAAGGGTACCCTCGGCATTTATCGCAGCGTCAATTTTAACCTTTAATTCTGTTGTTGCCATCTATTATTAGTTTTCTTTAGCCATATCAATTAACTCAGGTAGTATTTTTACTATTTGTGTTAATTTATGGAATTGTTCTTTATCAAACATTTCTTGGTTTAACGCCCTTCTTAAATCCCCTATTGGGTCTGTTTCTATTTCTTCTATTTGCTTCATATTATAAAATATCTTTATTGTTTAATTCGTTCATATTAACAAGTTCCATCTTGTGCGATGATTTCTAAACAGTTGGGTAATGAACTAAATCCTACATTTGGAAAAGTCATAATAAACGAACCTGTTGAAGTGTTCTGGCAAGCATATCCTGTGATTGGTGAACCAATCTCTATTCTTTGACCTGCCACAGAACACGTATAAGCAATCTGTACGTCATAGGTTCCTGCCGCTAAACTCACTTCTAAATTAGTTCCGTTTCCTGGTGTATTCGGCATCATACCTCCAGTAACTGACGCTATTAAGTTATTAACTTTAACTTGAGTTATTACAACATCTAATGATGTGTTTGTTAATATGTCGATACATAAAGTTGATGCCGAGGTTGGACTAGGTGTTAAAGTCATCGTTGGTGTAATCGTAGGAGTTGATGTGGTAGTAGGAGTTACTGGTATTTCAGGACAAGGCCCTAAGAAACAACCAATACGAACCTCAACGTTATCACCGTTGTTTATAACCACACCTGATATTTGTGGGAATGGATTTGTGGTGAAATATAAAATATTTGTTTGAACTCCATTTATTATTATTTCCATAAACGCACAATTTCCTGTACCTGGTATGTTAGTACTTACATTTGCTTGAATAGTATTACCAGCTCCACATATAACACCATTAGGATTTGATTTGGTACCATATAATCCTGATGTTAATGGAAAAGTACTTGGGCCTGATAAAGTATTCA
>Ga0209087_1000362_pt1 | contig 29940 bp, 25 predicted proteins | sample S_130805_EF_Meta_FD_187321 | JGI IMG/M metagenome (GOLD analysis project Ga0209087, IMG submission 187321) | Freshwater microbial communities from Lake Simoncouche, Canada to study carbon cycling - S_130805_EF_MetaG (SPAdes) (version 2) | ecosystem: Environmental > Aquatic > Freshwater > Lake ... | reverse complement strand
GCTTGCCGTTCCTTCGCGTGATCGGCAAGCACCGAGACGCCTCGTATCAGATCCCAACGGCAACGCTGCCGAAGGACCTGGCGAAGGCGGCAACCGATGCTTGGGATCGAGCACTCGACCTCGGCACGAAGCACGGCTTCCGCAACGCACAGGTGTCGGTGCTGGCGCCAACCGGAACGATCGCGTTCATGATGGACTGCGACACGACCGGCATTGAGCCAGACATCGCGCTGATCAAGTACAAGAAGCTCGTCGGCGAAGGCTTCCTCAAGATCGTCAACCAGACGGTCCCAGAGGCGCTCGTCAAGCTCGGCTACAACGCCGAGCAGGTCACCGCGATCCTCAAGTACATCGATGAACAGGAGACGATTGAGGGTGCCCCAGGTCTGAAGGACGAGCACCTCTCGGTCTTCGACTGCGCCTTCAAGGCGAAGAATGGCCAGCGCTCTATCCAGTACATGGGCCATGTGCGCATGATGGCGGCGGCGCAGCCGTTCCTCTCCGGCGCAATCTCCAAGACGGTGAACATGCCAGAGGCTGCCACCGCCGAAGAGATTGAGAGCGTCTATCTGCAGGGCTGGAAGCTGGGCCTGAAGGCCATCGCGATCTATCGCGATGGCTCGAAGCGCTCGCAGCCGCTCAACACCAGCAAGAAGAAGGACGAAGCGGCAATTGCCGAAGTCGCCTCTGCGATCTTGCCTGGTGCCGGTGCAGCGCGACGACGCCTGCCAAAGGAGCGCACGGCAATCACCCATCGCTTCGAGATCTCCGGCCAGGAGGGATACCTCACGGTCGGTCTCTACGAGGATGGTCAGCCGGGCGAGATCTTCTTGAAGATGGCGAAGGAGGGCTCCACCGTGAGCGGCCTCGTCGACAGCTTCGCGACCTCGGTCAGCGTGGCACTGCAGTACGGCGTGCCGCTCCGTGACCTGGTCAACAAGTTCGCTCACGTGCGATTCGAGCCAAGCGGATTCACCGGCAACGCCGAGATCCCACTGGCCAAGTCGATCGTGGACTACGTCTTCCGTTACCTCGGAAGCCGCTTCCTGCCAGCCGGCGATCGCGAGATCCTCGGCCTGCAGGAGCGCACCGATGGTGGTCCGGTCCTCGGCGCCCTCCCAGCCACGGTTCGCGTGGGTGCGGTGGAGTCGTGTGGACCGAACTGCACCTGCGGCAAGGGCGGCAGCGCAACGGGGTCGGTCTCGGCCCCAGTTGCGATCACAACCCCAGCACCAGTAGCTGCTCCAGCCGCACCTGCGGCAACGGGCGGTGTGCTGGCGGTTGCTGGGCTCGGCTTCCAGAACCAGTCCGATGCACCGGCGTGCATGGAGTGCGGCGCGATCATGGTGCGCAATGCAGCCTGCTACAAGTGCATGACCTGCGGTACGACGAGCGGCTGCAGCTGATCAAACGAGGAACCTCGTTCAGAACGCCCCGGTCGCCTTTGGCGGCTGGGGCGTTCTGCTACAACTGAGCAAAGAGGAGGCCACCGATGCGCAACGCCACAGGGAGCCAGGCTCGTCTCTCCATCGTCGCGCTCCTCGCCATCGCTCTGGCAACCAGTGCTTGTGGCGAAGCGGTCACCGAATCCCCGAGCCCAACCGCCAGCTTCATCCCCAGTGGCACGATTGACTGGCAGAGCTGCCCCGTTACCGACCCTGTGACGGGTGGAAACCCTGAACTCCTCTGCGCCACTATCACGGTTCCGCGTGATTACCTGACGCCGGACGGCCCAACAATCGAACTCGCCGTCGCCCTCCTCCCCGCCGCTGACCAGGCGAACAAGGTCGGCCCACTCCTTCTGAACTTTGGTGGCCCCGGCGCATCGGGCATCAACATTCTTGCCGAGTCGGGGCGCGGTGTGGTGCCAGCCGAAGTCGGCAACCGCTTCGACCTCGTTTCGTGGGATCCGCGCGGCGTCAATCGCAGCGCGCCCGTCGAGTGCCTGAGCGACTCCGAGATGGATGACTGGGCGGCAACGCCGGGAATCCCCGATCGGCCGAGTGCCGCAGATTGGACCTCGGCGCTCAACGATGCGCAGTGGTTCGCCGACAAGTGCAAGGCTGGCACGGGCGAGATGCTCGCCTACATCGGCACCACCGCTTCAGCACGCGACATGGAGAGCATTCGGATCGGCCTTGGCGTAGCCAGGTTAGATTATCTCGGCTTCAGTTACGGCACCGCACTCGGCGCGGTCTATGCAACCCTCTTCCCCACCTCAACCGGCCACATGATCCTTGACGGCGCCGTTGACATGGAACCAACCGATGAGTCCGAGTACGGCGAGCAAGGTGTCTCGCTACAAGGGGCGCTCGATCGCCTCTTCGCCTGGTGCGACGCAGATACAGCCTGCCCGTTTGGTGGCGGCAAATCGCGCGCCGCGTTCGATGCGCTGATGAACAACCTCGATGACCAGCCGATTGAACTCGAAGATGGACGCAAGCTGAACTCTGTGCTCGCATGGACTGGCGTGATCATGACGCTCTACAACCGCGACTACTGGGACTACGCCGTCCAGGGGCTCGCAGGGGCGAGCGAGGGCGACGGATACCTACTGAGTCTCCTCGCTGACGCGTATAACGATCGTGCGGAGGACGGCACCTATAAGTCCAACATCATGGAGGCCTTCCCCGCGATCAGCTGCATTGATTCACCAACAACTCCGTCAATCGCGCGCTACAAGGCGATCTACGAGAAGTTCGTCAGCAAGGCGCCAGACTTTGCCGCGGGCCAGGCGTCCGGCGGCCTTCTCTGTGGTGTTTGGCCGTATACAAGTGCCGATCCGCTGCCGGCGCTCGTAAATGGCGCTGGTGCCGCACCGATCTTGGTGGTGGGCACAACGGGTGACCCTGCGACGCCATACGCCTGGTCACAGCGCATGGCAGCGCTGCTTGAGAGCGGCCACCTGCTGACCTACGTCGGCGAGGGGCACACCGGTGTCGGTGGCAAGAGCGCCTGCATCGATCAGGCTTCCATTGCCTTCCTTGTGAGTGGCACCCTGCCCGCTGAGGAGACGCGCTGTAATGACTGAGCGCCTCATCGTGGGCGTCTACGGTTCGGCGCGCCTTCCAGAGAGTGATCCCCGCTGGGTCAACGCCTTCAGCATTGGCGCGGCACTCGCCGAGGCTGGATTCACGGTTGCCACCGGCGGCTATGAGGGGATCATGGGTGCCGCCTCCCGCGGGGCCAAATCAGCGGGTGGTGAAGTGCTCGGCTACACCGTCACCTCGTGGGATGGCCTCCAAGCAAATGAGGCGGTCACGCATCGCATCGATTCTGCCGACCTCTTCGACCGGTTGCGCCTCTTCTCGCAGGCGGATCTCCTGATCGGCCTCGATGGCGGGATCGGTACCCTCGCCGAAATCGCCGTCGCCTGGAACCTGCTGCAAGTCAGTGATGCCCGACCACTCCTGCTCGTCGGCGACGCCTGGGTAGAGCTCATTGACCTCGTTCGACGGCGCCTGGTTGTCGGCCCCGCCGACCTCGAGATTGTGCACGTTCTGCCCAGCGGCACCCCCGCGAGCATGGTGCTGGCTGAGGCGCGCCTGCTGATGGGTGCGCGACTTGGCCATGGTGCTCCCTGGGAGGCATCACACGGCGCGCCCTCCCCCGCGGAGCGGTAGGATCCTCCAGATGTTGAACCAACCCGCTCCAGCCCTGGCGAGTGACGAGAGCGCAGCTGCAGCGCCGTCGGCTCCCGTGGAAATTGATCCAGGACTGGTGATGACCTGCTGCGCCAATTGCGGGAAGCAAATGATTGATCGCAAGTGCAAGATGATCTGCGAGTGCGGCTACTTCCTCTCCTGCTCGGACTACTACTGAGATGAGCGATAAGCAGAAGAGCGGAATTCCGAAAAACCCAGGTCGTCACGACCTTGGGATGAAGGCGACGATGCTCTTCCCGAATCGCGAGATCGTCGAGCGCTCCTATGTGCCCATCATCTACACCGCCTGCCGCACCTGCTACTCCGAGCTGCCACCAGAGGAGATCTATCGCCGCGCTGAGGCGGGCGAGATTGATCCAGCGAAGCAGCGTGAGTTGGTCAGCCGCGTCATTGAGTCGGGACACGGCAGCACCATTGAGCACATCGTCTTCACCTTCGCCATCACTGGCGTCACCCGAACCCTCAGTCACCAGCTTGTACGCCACCGCGCTGGCGTCGCGTTCGATCAGCAGTCGCAGCGCTACGTAACCTTCAAGAAGGCGGCAACGATGCTCCCCGGATCGGTCGCCGAAGCTGACGAGACGGTCCGTGCGAGATTCGAGGAGGCCACGCAAGGTGCGCTCGGCCTCTACGGCGACCTCGTGGCCGCGGGGATCCCCGCCGAAGATGCACGATTCGTCTTCCCCAACGCCACACGCACCAACCTGATTATGACCGTCAACCTGCGTGCCCTCATCCACATGTCGGGCTTGCGCCTCTGCACCATGGCGCAGTGGGAGATCCGCCGACTCTTCCAGCTCATCCGCCACGAGGTGTTTGCGGTGAGCCCATTCCTCGGCAGCTTCCTCGCCCCGAAGTGCGTGCCACTCGGCTATTGCGACGAATCAGGCAATAAAGATGGCCACTGCCCAATTCGACCACACAAGGATGAGGTGCTTGGCGCATGGGCCGCCAAGGCAGCTGAAGCGAAGGCAAAGGGGCGCGCGCTCCAAGTCGCCGAGTAACGCGCCAGAGAGCGCCGCTCCGTAGGGGGAAGAGTTCGCCCGAGAGGCCATCCGATGTTGGGGGCGACGTTTGCACGCCGGTTCCCCTCCGCTGTGAGATCGGATCGAGTCGCCCCAGCCGTAAAGCTGAAACTCCCAGGTGACCCTCCGCTCCGCCGCTACGAGTTGCCCCGCGCTTTGGTGGTCATTCACCAGCACCGTCAGTTGCCTGTCGGTTCGATCCCGTCATCGCCACAGTTCGTGCCGCCTGGCCGATTGCTCGGTCGGCGGGTTCACCGCTGGCCCCTTCGGGCTACGAGTAGCATCGCGGAGCTAACCCTCTGGCAGAAGGGACTTATCAACGACTTATCGTTGAGGCTGGGGAGAGTTTTCCACCGATCTCGCGAGTCAAGGGGTGATTGTGGAAAAGTCCGTCCTACTCGTCAGCGGCGCCGGTGTTGGCGCGAATCACTTCAACGATGGAGGAGTCGGCGAGGGTGGTGACATCCCCAAGGTTGCGCCCCTCGGCGATGTCGCGCAGGAGGCGCCGCATGATCTTCCCGGAGCGCGTCTTCGGGAGCTCAGGCACAAATTCGAGATGCTTCGGCTTGGCGATCGCGCCAATGTTCTTTCCAACGTGGCTGCGGAGCTCTTCCAGCAGGGCCGGCGTTGGGTCAATCCCCTTCTTGAGGATCACAAAACCAACGATCGCCTGGCCCGTGAGCGGGTCGCTCTTCCCTACCACCGCGGCTTCGGCGACGGAGTGGTGGTCGACGAGTGCGGACTCAACCTCAATGGTGCTGATGCGGTGCGCGGAGACGTTCATCACGTCGTCGACTCGGCCAAGGAGCCAGTAGTAGCCCTCAGCATCACGGCGGGCTCCATCGCCGGCAAAGTACGAGCCGGGGAATCGACTCCAGTACGTCTCCTTGAAGCGCTCTGGGTCGCCCCAGATGCCACGCAGCATCGATGGCCACGGCTTGGTGAGCGTGAGGTAGCCGCCCGAGCCGAGCGGAACACTCGCCCCTGAGTCATCGACGACATCGGCCGAGATGCCAGGGAGCGGGAAGGTGGCGGAGCCAGGCTTCGTGGTGGTGACGCCAGGGAGCGGGCTGATCAGAATCGAACCGGTCTCGGTCTGCCACCAGGTGTCGACGATCGGGGTGCGGTTGCCCCCGATGAGTTCGCGATACCAGAGCCACGCCTCGGGATTGATCGGCTCGCCGACGGAGCCAAGCAGTCGCAGGGAGCTGAGGTCGTGCCCCTTCGGATGCTCGTCGCCTTGGCGCATGAAGGCGCGGATCGCGGTTGGTGCGCAGTAGAGGATCGAGACCTTCAACTCTTCAACGATTGACCACCAACGATCCCACGCTGGCGTGTCGGGGGTCCCTTCGTACATCACCTGCGTTGCGCCGTTGCTCAGCGGCCCGTAGACGATGTAGCTGTGTCCGGTCACCCAACCAACGTCGGCTGCGCACCAGTAGACATCATCGGGCTTGATGTCAAAGACGGCGCGATGCGTGAAGGTGGCGCCGAGCAGGTAGCCGGCGCTGGTGTGCATGATCCCCTTCGGCTTCGCCGTGGTGCCGCTCGTGTAGAGCAGGTAGAGCAACTGTTCGGCCGGCATCGGATCGGCTGGACACTCCGCAGGCTGGCTCGGTACAAACTCGTGCCACCAGTGATCGCGGCCGGCCTGCATCGCCGTGGTACCGGCGGTGCCTGGCTGACGGCGTTGATAGACGAGAACGCCAGTAATCGATGGGGTGCTCTTGAGCGCCTCGTCCGCGATCGGCTTCAGCTCAAAGAAGTTCCCCTTGCGATACCCACCGTCCGCGGTGATCAGCACCTTTGCGGTGGCGTCGTTGATGCGATCGGCGAGCGCGTTTGCTGGGAAGCCGCTGAAGACGACGCTGTGCGCAGCGCCGAGGCGGGCGCAGGCGAGCATGGCGATCGCCACCTCGGGGACCATCGGCATATAAATGGCGACGCGGTCGCCCTTGGTTACCCCGAGCGCCTTCAGCGCGTTGGCGGTCTTCTGCACCTCGCGCAACAGGTCGTTGTAGGTCACGGTGCGACGGTCGCCTGGCTCACCGATCCAGTGGAAGGCCACCTTCTCGCCGCGACCGGCGGCAACGTGGCGATCCACGCAGTTCTCCGACACGTTGAGCTCACCGTCATCAAACCACTTTGCAAATGGGAGCTCCCACTCCAGGGTCTTCGTGAAGGGCGTACGCCAGGTCAGCAGTTCGCGTGCCTGCTCGGCCCAGAAGGCGACGGGGTTGGCGGCGGCGCGCTCGTAGAGATCGCCGCGGGCGTTGGCTGCTGCTGCGGTTGCCGCGTCAGGTGGGAAGGAGAGGCCCTCAGCCTGGAAGGTTTCGATCCCCTGCTGCTCTGGTGCGTCGCTCACTAGCCGGCGGCCTCTTCGTCGTCTTCTACCTCGTGCTCCTGCTCTTCGACATCATCGTCCTTCAGATGCGGCACGATGCCGGCGCGGCGCTGGCTGCCGCTCCAACCCAACTTGGTGCTGATCTGCTGTGCGGCATCGCGCGCCGCAGTCACGAGTGCAGGGAGGGTCCCAGGAGTGACGCGGGTGGCGGCGCCCCACACCACGACGGTGGCGATGACGGTGCCGCGCGCATCGCAGATCGGCACGGCGGCGGCGGTGATGCGGTCGTCCCACTCGCCGATCGCCACCGCGTAGCCGCGTCGTCGAATGGTGGCGAGCTCTTCAAGGAGTGCGCGAGGGTCGGTGATGGTGCGCGGCGTGTAGCGAACCAAACCGCGTCGGGCGATCGAGAGAACGGTGCGCTCTGGGAGCGAAGCGAGGAGTACCTTCCCTGAGGCGATGGCGTGCATGGCGATCGGCCGCCCGGTGATGTCGGGCATCGGCGTGAGGTTCGGTCCGTCGATCTGGCAGATCGCTACCGATGCGGCGACGCCGTCAAAGACTTCAAGGCTGACGGTTTCGTGGGTGGCCTTGGCGAGGGCCTCCATCTCTGGGAGGGCGATCGCGCGCAGGTCGAGGGTGCGCTCGGCGGATTGCGCGAGGCGGATGATGCCGACGCCGAGGCGGAAGTGCCCACTCTCGCGATCCTGCTCCACAAGGCCGCGGCGCTCAAGGGTGGAGAGGAGTCGACTCACCGTTGACTTGTGGAGGTCGAGTGAGTGAGAGAGGTCAGTTACTGAGGCGGAGCCATCGGCGTCAGAGAGGCAGACCAGCAGCGCGGCGGCACGATCGACGGAGCGGACGGCGGCGTCATCAGCGCCTGGCGCGACGGCACCACTGACATGGTCAAGGCCCTCATCAGGGCTCTGGGCGGCGCGGCCGCGCGTCTGCTCACTAGTCATCGGTTGGTGCTCCTCCCTTGGGGGCGGATGATCCGCCCGCAGGGCGTCGTCGTCAATGGCAGGCCGGATTCGTGCTCAGCGCGCCCCGCGCAGCACCCCTACGATGGTGGTCACAGGGGGCGCTGCTCCCACGGCCAGCACTGGGGGGAACCATGGCGCAGGGGGGTCGACAGGCGATCATCGTGGGGAGCGGCTTCGGTGGCCTCTCTACGGCCATCCGCCTCCTCTCCGACGGCTGGCAGGTCACCATCCTGGAGGCCCGCCCCGAGATTGGCGGCCGCGCCTCGCGCATTCAAGAGGGCGGCTACACCTTTGACACTGGCCCATCGCTGATCACCATGCCCTGGCTCTTCGAAGAGGTGTACGCCGCAGCTGGCGAGAACATGTCAGACCACGTCACCCTCCGACAACTGCAGCCCGGCTACCGCATCTTCTGGACGGGAGAGGATCGCCACTTTGACTTTGGCAGCGACCGTGAGCAGTTGCTCACCGAGATGCGCAAGTTCTCGAACGACGACGCCAATCAGCTCGAGGCATTCCTGGCCGCATCGGGTGCGATCCACCGCGAAGGGATTCTCGTCTCCGGTCGCCAGAACTTCTTGAACCTGAAGGACTTCATCAGGCTCCTCCCAACCATGGCGCGCCTGGATGCAATTCGCTACTTAGAGGGATGGGTTGGCAAGTTCTTCAAGGAGCCACATGTGCAGCAGGCCTTCGGTTTCCACTCGCTCTTCATCGGTGGAGACCCGTCGCGCGTTCCCGCCATCTATTCGGCGCTCGCCTACCTGCAGATCGCCGATGGCATCTGGTACACCGAGGGTGGCGTGTATAGCATCATTGAATCGTTCGGCAAGATCATCGCCAAGATGGGCGGCATCATTCAGACAAACAGCAAGGTGGATCAGATTTTGCACCGCAACGGACGTGCGACCGGCGTACGAACCGCCGATAGCGTGGTGCATAACGCCGATCTGGTGATCTACAACGGCGACGTGACGGCGCGCGACGCACTCCTACCAGATGCACCTGATGCCTTCCCATGGCGCCTACGCCCGTTGCGCACCACCATGTCGGCACACATGATGTACCTGGGCACCAACAAGAAGTTTGAGAAGCTGCTGCATCACACCCTCGTGGTTGGTGACGACTATCACGGCTTCATTAAGGACGTGACCCGCGAACGCCGTATGCCACGTAGCAACGCCGTCTACATCCATGCGCCATCACGCACGGAGCCCGAGATGGCGCCCCCCGGCGGCGACTCCATTGCCATCCTGCTCCCCGTGCCGAACCTGCGCTCGGGCGATGACTGGTCCGAAGCGGAGCCACGTATGCGCGATCGCACCCTGGAGTGGCTGGAGAACTGGGGCCTTCCGGGCCTACGCGACTCCATCGTGGTCGAGCGCTCGTGGACGCCGCTCACCTTCCGCGATGAGCTGCTCGCCCCCGACGGGAACGCCTTCGCCGTTGAGCCATCACTCGAGCAGTCGGCCTACTTCCGCCAGCCAAACCGCGACCGAACAATCGCCGGCCTCTACTACGTTGGCGGCGGCACGCACCCGGGCGCAGGGATGCCAGGGGCGCTCCTCACCTCGCAGGTCACCCAAGATCTAATTCGTGGGGACTACCCTGCGCCGTTCACGTCGCGCGCCACTGGCCCGACCGGAAATCTCGTCCGCCCGTAATCGCATGACCCCCCAGCGCGATCTGCGCGTGGCGGCGCTCCTCCCCGAGGCACAGGCAACGATCAATCGCGTGGCGCGCAGCTTCGCCCTGGCGGCACGCTTCCTCCCCCGCGACGTTCGCGACGACATCAACCTGCTCTATCTGGCGCTGCGTCGCCTGGATGATCTGGTCGACCTTGAGGCGCCGAGCGGCTCGGCACAACGCGCCGACGCAGCGCGACGCCTAGCTGCGATCCGCACCTGGCTCAACAGCGGGGCGATCGACACTGCTGGCGGTGATGAGCTGGCGATCTTCGTCGATCTGCAACGTCGCACCCCGTCACTCCCAACCGATGCGATCGGCGCATTTCTCGACGGCATGGAGGGCGACCTCGCCGGCCCCGTGATGGAGAGTGACGCCGATCTTGATCTCTATTGCTACCAGGTAGCGGGCACCGTCGGGCGACTGATGGCGGCACTCCTCGGTGTGCGCGAAGGCGATAGTTCCCAGGCAGACCTCGCTGCTCGAGCCCTTGGTGGGGCAATGCAGCGCACGAATATCCTGCGCGATATCGACGAAGATCTTGCGAACGGGCGGGTCTATCTCCCTGCAAGCGCCCTACGGCGCGCCGGTCTCGACCCGGTCGCCACGAGCGGCCCGACCTCGCTTCGCGATGGTGATCGGCACGACTTGTACAAGGCAGAGATTGTCCGAGCCGATGCCGACTACGAGGCTGGTGCAGCAGGGATCCGATTCCTACAGAACGGCGGCCGCTCCATTCGTGTGGCGGCGCACCTCTATCGCGAGATCCTGCGACAAATCGAGCGCGACGGCTTCGGCGTGCGGCGACCGCATCGACCGGTGGTGGGGCGAGCCCGTAAGGCAGCTCTCCTCGTACGCGCCGTTACGAGCTCCTAAAGGCCGAGAAGTCCGCGGGCTCCCTCATAGGCGAGGAGGAGTCCAAAGATCACGAACGAGGCGGCAGCGAAGCGTGCAATCGTGCGTGGCGCAACGCGTGTGGCGAGCAGCGATCCGGCGCCAACGGCGAGGGCATCGGCGAGCACCATCCCAACAGTGGATCCGAGCCAGGTACCGATCGGTTCGTGGGTAGCCCCGAGTGTGATCGTGGCGAGCATCGTCTTGTCACCGAGCTCGGCGAGAAAGAACGAGGTGCCGATCACCAGGATCGCCCAGCGGCCAACGCGCGTGGCACGCGCCTGGTCTTCGTCGCCGAGCTCATCGCCCCGCAGGGTCCAAACAGCGAAGCCGAGGTAGGCGGCCCCCGCCGCGAGATTGATGGCATCGACGGGGAGTGCCGTAGCGGCAACGCGGCCGATGAAGACGGAGCCTGCGTGCACGAGCAGCGTGGCGCCCGTGATCCCGATCATCACCGGCCAGAATCGATAGCGCGCGGCGAAGGCCATCGCCATCAGCTGACTCTTATCGCCAAGCTCCGCAAGGAAGATTACCCCCGCCGAAAGCAGGAACGCCTCCACCTCAGTGCGCGCGGGCGTAGCGAGCGAGGAGCGAAAGGGAGACCACCACGATGGCCGTACCGACCAGCTGAATCGGTGTGGTGACGTCGCTCAAGAAGATCACGCCGCCAATCAGCGCGACCACTGGCACCAGTGTGCTGAACTGGCTCACCGTTGTTGTAGGGATGCGTCGTGTCGCTTCGAGATAGAAAATGAACGGTGCGGCACCACCGAAAATACCAGTTGCAATCGAGACGGCCCACTGCATCTCGGTCGTTGGTAGCTGAAGGTCGCCGTTGAAAATCGTGACGCGCACGATCAGCAGGGCGAGCGAGGCGAGCGCCGCCACCAGAAGCTGCGACGCAACGAGCGGCAGCACCGGCACGGTGCGCACCAGCTTTGAGGAGAGGAGCACATACGCGGCACCGCAGAAGAGGCCGAGGATGGCAAAGATGATCCCCTCTGGCTTGAGCGTGCCCGCGACGCCAGCCCCGCCGACCACCAGACTTACGCCGATGATTGAAACGACCATCAGGATGGCGGCGCGGCGACTCACCTTCTCGCCCAAATACGGGGCGGCCAGAATGGCGATCAGCACGGGATTCAGTGACGAGACGAGCGCAACGAAGGCGCCGCTCGAGAAGATGATGCCAACGTTACCGAGCGTGTACGCGCCCCACGGCTCAATAATCCCGGTCGAAGAGGCGCGCAGCAGCCCTGGGTGCCGGAAGCCGCTCAGCTCGCCACGGAGTGCGCCGAGCACGAGCAGCACGAAGAAGCCGACGCCAAGCTCAATGACCAGGAACGTGTCGTTCCCCACCCCCGCCGAAAGGACGTAATCCGACGTTGTCGATCCGAAGCCCCATGCGAGTGAGGCGCCGATCGCGCAAAGGATCCCGACCGTTCGCCGGGAGGTTCCGCGAGCCGCGCCCGCGGTCCCCCCAGCGTTGCTCATGCCTTCGGCTTGACCCAGTTCGGCATCTCGGCCTCAAAGACCGGGAGTGGAATCTGGCCGTGTCCAATGGCGTGATCGTGGAACGACTTGATGTCGAACTTGTCGCCATCGCGCTTCTCGATTGCGGCGCGCGTGCGCTGAATGGCACGCTGCCCGACCTTGTAGCAGAGCGCCTGGGCTGGCCAGGCGATGTAGCGATCGGTCTCAATCTCAGCATCGGTTCGTGGCAGCCCAACTGACTCCATGAACTCGACCCCCTTGTCACGGCTCCAGCCGAAGGCGTGGAGGCCGGTGTCAACGACGAGTCGCGCCGCACGGTGCGCCTGACCCTGAAGCATGCCGAAGCGCTCCATCTCGTTGCGATAAAGGCCGAGCTCGTCGGCGAGTCGCTCGGAGTAGAGGCCCCAACCCTCAACGTAGGCGTTCCCCGCAAGGTGCGAGGCGTGCTTGCGCAGGTCTGGCAAGAACTCCAGCTCCATCTCCAGAGCGATCTGGAAGTGGTGGCCCGGAATGGCCTCGTGATACGTGGTTGGCGCGAGGGCGTGCAAGTAGCGTGACGGCAGGTCGTAGCCGTTCACGTAGTAGGTGCCCGGGCGCGAACCATCAGCAGCAGGGCTGAAGTAGTACGCCGCTGGTGCGTCCTTCTCCTTGAAGTCTTCGACCGCCTTCACATCGCAGCCAGCCTTCGGGAATCGCCCGAAGACCTTGCCTGCCTCGGCATAGCCACGCTCAATGTCTTCCTTGATACGAACGATGAGCGCCTCTTTCGACGCGGCGACGTTCGTTGGGTCACTCTCGGCCGCATCGCGCAGCTTCTCAATGGAGCCGCCGAAGCCAAGCTTCGTCGAGATGACCTTCATCTCCTCCTGAATATCAGCCCACTCCTGGAGTCCGATCTCGTGGAGCTCCTTCGGATCAAGCTGCAGGCCGGTCCAACCGCGAATCGCCACCTTGTAGAGCTCGGCGCCGTTTGGTGCGGAGCAGAGGCCCGGCACTTCGCGCGCCTTGGTGCGGTAGCTGCCGGTGACCGCCTCGTAGTAGCGCTTGATCTGTGGGTCAACGTACTCGGCAACGATCTTCTCGAGCTCGGCTCGCTCAGCGTCACCGGCAACATTCGCGGCAGTCACGATCGGCGACTGCGCCGTTGGAATCGCCATCAAGCCTTCGAGCTGAGCGATCAGTCGCTCCGTTGAAATCTTGGAGGCAACGAGTCCGCGCTTCTCCGCCTCATGCACGCGCGCGATCGCTTCGTCCATGAACTTCGGGAAGGCCTTGAGTCGGCTCACCAGCTTGGCGAACTTCTCCGGCGTCTTCGCATCCTGGAAGGAGACGATCTGCGGCAGGAGCGTCTGCACCCCATCCATGTGGTCAACCGAGGAGAGAAGGTCCATGCGGTGATCGTCCTTCTCAATGGCGATTGAGCCACCGACGGCGATCAGGTCGCGCGTGATCTTCCACTCAATGTCGAGCCCCTCGTCGCCAATGGCCTTCGCCGCCTTCGAATACTTCTCCCACATGGCGCGGTCGCGCAGGCGCGAAGCGTCCGAGGTGTCATCAAGGGCGCCGTCGTTGACCTCGATGCCGAGGAAGGTCCCCCAGATTGGAGAGTGCGAGAGCATCTCCTTCCAGAGGTCGTCGGCTAGGGTCTTGACCGCCTGGTCGTTCGCTGAGAGTGGCTTCGACACGATTGGACTCCTCCCGGACGGACCGGAACTCTGGCTCACTCGGTCGGTGAGCGTGGCGCTCAGGATAGGGTGTCTGGCGGCTCCACGGGGGCGCTGTCGCCCGCTCCCCAGCCGAGCGAGGTGAGGTCCAGCTGTGCGGCGTGTCGCTGCGGCGGCTCGGCCCCGAGATGCCCCTCAAGGTCGGCGAGGCGTGGTGCCTCGAGGCGCGCCAGGGCGGCCACGCGATCGGCGGCGAGGAGGTGCCAGTTCCCCGCCTCCCAGGCGGCGGCGAGACGCTCATCGCCCGCTAAGCGGAGCTGCAGGAGCGGCACCAGTGCTGGCGCCAGCACAAGGAGGCGAACCACCTCGCGGTCACTAGCGATCTGCGCATGGCGCCCTAAGAGCAGCTCGCCAATTGGGAGTGGGCCGGTGACCACTTCGCAGAGCAGGATGACTCGTCCGCGGCGATAGAGCACCGCATCCACTGCGTCAAAAGCGTCGCGGTCGGAGCGCGTTCGTAGCGGTGGCGATGAGTCGATCGGATCAACGGTGGTGCGCGCGCCGAGCGTCCGCTCGCCGACCGTCTGCGCAGCGATACCTGGAGCAACCGCAGCGTAGAGGCCCATCCGGGGGCCGAGCTCCAACAGTCCAGCAACAGCGGCGAAACGTTCGCTCGCTAGATCGGCCCGTGATGCGCGTGCTGTTCGAGCGCCATCAACCACGCTCGTATACGCATCCAGCATCGCACTGCGCAGCTCTGGACTTATGCCAACAGGATCCGCATCGAGTGCCACAAGGGCCTCATCAACGCCGTCGCCTGCGCTGAGTGCGTCAACCAGTGCGAAAGCGGCAGTATCGGCGCGATCAGCGGCTGGGGTTGCCAGGCGCTCACGCTCCGCCCGCCCTTCCACAAAGATGCATCCGTCAGCCACGGCGATCAGTTGATCAAATGATCCGGCGGGACGGAGTTTCGCATGCAGATCGACAACACCGCGCAGCTCTTCGGTAAACGCTGCTGCATCGAGCAGCTCACCTGCTGCATGTGCTGCACCGGCACGCGCTGCTGCGTACGGGGGAAGGATCTGCCGCGGCGTAACGGGCTCACCATGCGCGACCACCAGGTCACTGATGAGTGCAATCTGACTACGGGGCTGCAGCTTCTGCAGCGCTGGATCGCTCAACCGCGCCGTCACGGTGAGCCCAGGGCTTCGGTCGTCGTCAAGACGACGGGTGACGCTGCCTGCACCTCCCGCAAGGCTGATCGCCGTCAAGACACCGGCCAGCTGCTCAGGGTGATCATCAAGATCAATGACCAAGAGCGGGTCATGGCGCATCAGCGGATTCATCGCAACCAGGAGTCGCGCCAGTGCAGCTGCGATCGTTGCTGCATCGTTTGATTGCAGCGCAATGAGCAGTGGGTCGGGCTCACTCTGCTCGCCAGCCCAACGCGCGGCAATCGCACGGTCGCTGAGTTCGTCGGCGCTACCGCCGACGGTGACGCGCAGAAGCGCGACGCGAATTGCAGGAGTGCGCGTGACAAGTGTCGCTAGTGTCGTGCGCGCGGCAACCCCGCCACGCAGCACGATCGTGCCGCCCCCCGGATAGGTGAGCGCAGAGAGATCAGTACTCATGGTGAGCTGCGATGGGACGGATTGAGCGGTCAGGTAGATGCGGCGGCGGGCATCAATGGCGTCGAGGAGTGCCTGCCATGGGGCGATCTCCCACCAGGCCCGCCCGGCACGCAGTGGCCGAGCCATCGCCACCGCCGCCTCGGTCAAGGTCAGGCGCAGCGCCCCCAGCATCACGGCGCTCTCGCTCGAGGCGTCTATGGCGCTGCTCAGCGCATCAAGGGAGCGCAGTTGACGGGTGCTCCAGCGTGCCGCAGCGCCGTCAACGGCGCCAGCGAAGCGACCGTCAACCCGAGTGCGAACCCCAGGCTCTAAAGGGCTGGCGGCGGCAATCTCGCTGGGGAGCATGGTCGCAGCGTCACCACCACGTCGCCCAAGGGCGCGGCAGGCGGCGCAGGTAGCGCGACGCGCAGTGGGCTGTGCGCGCTCTCGATCGGCGTCTAGTGCATCCTCCCAGCGCCAGGCGGCAACACGTACGGCCTGCCCGCAGGCAGCACAACTGCTCTGCCATCCAGCGTCGAGCGCCTCCGATGCCGACGCGAGAAGTTCAGACGCTGCGGCCTCGTAGGCGCGCACCGTTGGTGGGCGCAGCTCTGCTGAAATCATCCATTCGTCTACAGCATCGCGCGCATGCAAGAGGCTGCGGAACTCACGTCGTACGCCGGCCAGCGCAACGGCACTGCTACGCGCGGTGAGATCAACGGCCAGTTGGTCGTGTGCTGATGCGACGGGGGCTGTTGCGGACGGCGCGAGTGCGCCGGTGAGTCGGGCGGCGCTGCGATCCACGTGAACGCCCTCCGCCTATCTGCGACTAATCGTCGTTGTTGCCAGCCTCTTCGCTCTCAGGAAGGAATGCGTCGTCAGAGGTCTTCTCTGGCGGCTCAACGCTCGGTCGCTCAGCGAGCGGCGTCTCCTCTTCGTAGGTGTCCTCATCATCGTCGCCGAAGCCCTCGTCATCGCGGAAGAACGAGCCCTTTGTATATGGTCGCTCGTCGTTGGTGCGCGTGGCCGTTGGGAAGGAGACCTTACCAACATTGCCAGCGCTCACATGCTCTTCGCGAATGATGATGCGGATGTCGCCACCGCTGATCGAGGTGATACCCGATGTGTAGCTGTTGCCATCGCCGATCAGTTTCACGAGTCGCGCAGCGATGCGCGGCTCGACGCGACCAATCTCAACACCGTTCGCCTTGGCGATCAGTCGATTGCCAAGAACGACGAGTTCGACTGAGTCACCAGGATTTACCTGCGCGAGCGTTCCGGCATCGGCAACATTCGTGAGTGCGGCGAACCCGGTGGTGCCAGCCTCTTGGATAAAGATGCCGGCGGGCGTTGTCGCCCCCTCCGTGCTAGCGGTGGTCTTCTTGCCAACCTGCTTGATCAAGCCCTTCAGGCGCTCAAGGTTGCGCTCGGCAATGCGATTGAGTGGATCGAGGGCGAGAGTTGCCTGGTACTCCTTCTTGGAGCCGGCGAGATCGCCCTGCTCCCAGAGGCACTTGGCGAGACGGTTCTGTGCCTCGACGCGCTCCTCAACCTTGATGGTGTCGCCGAGGGCAAGAATCGCTGTGTTCGCCTCGCTCGCATCCTTCCAGCGTCCTTCAGAGGCGGCCTTCAACGCAATGTCGGCCTGCTCCTTGGCGGTGCGGCTCGGCTTCTGGGTGGTTGGGGTCTCGTTGGCGAGGGTCACGGGCTCCTCCTCAATTAACGTGCATGCGGGCTGTTGCCCCCCGCTCTGCTGTTGCGGAAGGATAGCCGATCGCTAGCGACCGACCCCAATCCAGAGGAGGGCGACCCCCGTGGCGAGCGTGAGCGCAAGGATTTCGAAGATCAGGCGTGGATCGCGGCGCTCCCCTTCAGGGGTCGCCGCCCAGATCTCGCGGGCATAGAAGAGGACGGCCAGGCCAGCTGGCCCAGCGAGTCGTGCGACACCGACGGTGGCGAAGAGGATGGATGCGGCGCCGTTCAAGGCCGCAGCGCCGAGGGCATCACGCACGATCGCCGAGGTCCGCTCGCGTCGAAGGCTCGACATTCCTGCGGCAAGGAGGGCGGCCACCGCGGCGCTGCCGATACCAACGGCAAGGATAGCGAGGGGGCCAACGGGATCTGGGCGCGCCGACGGAGTGCTGGGGAGCGTCACGATCCCTGGCACCAGGGCAGAAATGCCGATCGAGGCGGCAAAGAGGACCAGGGTGAAGACGGCCAGGCTGACCACGCGATCGCGGTGGAGCGAGCCGTCGCTGCTGCGGCGCAGGCGCAACTCCCATTCAATGACGGCGCGCAACATTCCGATCCCTGCGGTAATCGCGATCACGGCGCCGATCCCCGTGGGGACAAGGCGCACCACGCCAGCAATGGCGAGGGCGATCAGACCACCGAGCACTACCTCAGCGCCCATCGGTAGGTCGCCAACCTCAGCTCGACGAACGGCATTCACCCCGACCGCGCCGAGCAGGGCGGCGCCGGCGCCAGCCAACACGGTGCCTGGGCCAGTCGCAAAATGGGCGACACCGGCAGCAACGGCGACGGCAACGATCGTCTCGGCCCATGGGCGCGAGACCTCAACTTCACCGAACTCGGCCGCCGTATCTGTGAGGGCGGCAAGGCGTGCAGTGGCGAGGGAGTGGGTGCGACGGCTAGGCGATGTTGATCCAGGCATGGGGTCAGGGTAGCGCGAGCGGGGGCTCCCGCGTAGACTCCTCGTGACCGCAGGAGCCGGCGCACAGCATTGGAGGGCAGCATGCTCCACCTCTCACGACTGATCGGACGACCCGTTCGCGACAGCAGCGCCGACGCCATTGGCGTCATCGATGACCTGATCGCCGCCGTGGGCACGAGCCACCCACCAATCACCGGGCTCGTGGTCCGCACCGGGCGCCGCCGCATCTACCTCGGCTGGAGCAGCGTGGAGCGCATGGATGCCGCGGGGGCCACCATCTCGGCGACGCGCGTCAATATCAGCCGCTTCCGACGCCGTGACGATGAGATTCTGCTCAAGGGCGACCTGCTCGATAAGCAGATCGTTGATATTGACGGCCGCAAGGTGGTGCGCGCCAACGATGTGATCCTCGACTTTGTTGAGGGGGCGATGCGCCTCGTTGCCGTCGACGTTGGCACCGCCGGAATCCTGCGCCGACTCGGACTCCCCGACAGCTGGGTTGACCGACTCTCTGGCGAGGAGTCCCGCGTCGCCTCGTACATTGACTGGGAGGATGTCGATCCGCTCGGCTCCACCATCGCCAGCGTGCGCCTCCGCGTGCCACATGCCGGTCTCTCCGAGTTGCACCCGGCCGACCTTGCGACCATCGTTGACCAGCTCACGCCGCGCGACCGCGCTGACATCTTCAACACCCTCGACGAAGAGGTTGCCGCCGAGGCGCTCGAAGAGTTGGAGCCAGAGACGCGCACCGATCTTCTTGAAGACCTGGAGCCAGAGCGTGCCGCTGATCTATTGGAAGAGATGAGCCCTGATGAGGCGGCCGACGCTGTTGCCGAACTTTCTCCTGTGAGCCGCAAAGAGATCTTGCGCTTGATGACGAAAGAGGAGCGCGACGATGTACAGGAGCTACTCGCCCACCCAGAGAAGAGCGCCGGTGGTCTGATGACCACCGAACATGTGGCGTTGCGTCCGCAAGCGACTGTCGCGGAGGCACTCGCCGCCATTCGCCGCCACGAGCCCGACGCCGAGGTCGCCTTCGCCGTCTACGTCGTTGATGGTCGTCGCCGCCTGCTCGGCGAGGTAACGCTGCGCGACCTTGTGCTCGCCGCACCGAACACCCCTGTCGGTGATCTGATGGAAGACGAACCAGTCGCTGTTGAACTGCTCGCGCACTCCGATGAGGTTGCAAGGGTGGTGACCCGCTACGGCCTTGTTGCCGTCCCAGTGGTCGACGTGAACCACCGTCTGATGGGAGTGATCACCGTGAGTGACGCACTCTGGGATGTGCTCCCTGAAGAGTGGCGCCGCGAGATGCCGCGCCGCCTGCACGCCGACAGCTTGGCCGCGGCTGGACCACAAGAGATCCCTGCGCGCGCAACAGCAAAGCGCGGCGCGAAGGCGCCCGCGAAGCCGCGCAAGAAGAGTGCGGTCAAGCGTGGCTAACCTGCGACTTCGTGAAATCTTCCGTCGACGTCGTGGCCCCCTCGCCTTCTTGGCCGTTGTTGGACCGGGCCTGATCGCCGGCGTTGCTGGGAACGATGCGGGCGGCATCACCACCTACGCCACCCTCGGCTCACAGACTGGGCTGCGCTTCCTGTGGATCCTTCCGCTGACCGCGCTGCTCCTCGCCCTGGTGCAAGAGTCGGTGGCACGCCTCGGCGTGGTTACCGGGCAGGGGCTCTCAGATCTGATCCGCGAGCGCTTTGGCGTGCGTTGGGCACTCTTCGCCATGGTGGTCTTGCTGCTCGCGAACCTTGCGAACACCGTGGCGAACGTTGCCGGTGCCGCATCGGCGATGGCCATCTTCAACGTACCGATTTTGATCACCGCACCCCTCGCGGCGCTGATCGTCTGGCTGCTCGTGGTCTACGGCACCTATCGCAGCGTCGAGCGCATCTTCTTGGCGCTCACCGCCGTCTTCTTGGCCTACATCGCCGCCGCACTCTTGGCGAATCCAAACTGGGCAACCGTTGCCGCATCGCTCACCACGCCGAACCTTGGTGGCGTCTCGGGGGCAGAGATGCTGCTGCTGGTGGCAGTGGTTGGTACAACGGTGACGCCATACATGCAGTTCTACCTGCAGTCTGCTGTTGCCGAGAAGGGGATCGGCGTTGAGGAGCTTGGCGCTGCTCGCGCCGACGCCATTCTTGGTTCCGTCTGGACGAACTTCATCGCCGCCTGCGTGGTGATTGCGACGGCGGTCGCCCTTGGATCACTCGGCAATCCAATCGCCTCCGCTGCAGAGGCGGCGGTTGCCCTCGAGCCGCTCGCCGGCGAGTTCTCGAAGATCCTGTTTGGTGCCGGCCTCTTTGGGGCGAGCCTCTTGGCGATGGCGATCATGCCACTCACCACGGCCTTCGCCCTCTCAGAGGCGTTCGGTTTTGAGTCGGGTGTCGATAAGCGCCTGCGCGAGGCGCCGATCTTCTACGGCATCTTCACCGCCATCTTGGCGATTGGCGCGATCGTGGTGATGCTCCCTGGGCTGAACCCGATCGGCGCGATCATCAGCAGCCAGTACCTGCAGGGGCTCTTCCTGCCGATTGTGCTCGCCTTCATCGTGAAGCTCTCGAGCAGCAAGTCGCTCCTTGGTGAGCACGCCTCGCCGCGCTGGTTGCGTCTAGTTGGTTGGGGCTCTGTTGCGATCCTCGCCGTCCTTAACGTGGGGATCGTCCTGGTCAACCTTCTCGGCCTCGCCGCCTAATCGAGACGCTCCGCGCTACGGCGCGACGGGTGGGCCCTCATTGAGATGACCTGCGACCGGCCCAAAGTAGGGTGCCAGCCACGATTTCGTGCACGTGATCGTTACAGCAAGTTTGGCCGCTGTTGGTGCGAATCTCATCTTCGCGCCAGCGAGCGCGCACTTCTTCACGCTATCAGTGCCGCCCGTCATCAGGAGTGACTTCCAGCCACCCGCCACATCGGGGCCGAGCACGAGGGCTGGCTGCGCGTACGCGACCACGTTAAAGATTGCCTCGACGTTTGCGGTCGTAATGGTGCCGCGCACAAGTGGTGGCCCCTTCTGATACCAGCGCAGGTCCATCATGGATGCGAGTGTGGCGGCGCGGAATCGGTTCGCTTCAAGCACGCGCAGTGTAATGCCGGCTACGAGGCGCTGATGACGAAGGGATCGCGGCCCAACATCGTCGTATTTTCTTGAGCGACCGAAGCCGGTCCACAAGTTGCTTGGCACACGGAAGGAGCAGCTCTCGCTCGTGGCAGCGCTGAGCGGAATCGTAATGTCGCACGATCCTTCGACGAAATACGGGTTCGTGGTGCGCACGCTCTTCGTCGTGTTTGGCTCCTTACAATTTGCGTAGCTCCACCCAACTACCTTGCTGCTCGGATAGTTGTCAGCGCGACCAGGTCGTAAGAAGAGGAGATCGCCGTACATGGCGTTTGAGGCGAGGTACCGGTCGGTATACCCTGATCCGCTCCCCTTGAACTTGCGCAAGGTGTTAGTGCGGCAGGCGGCAAACCTCGTCTTGTCATTCAATTGCACGATCGTTTCGGCTGGGGCGATGCGATCGAGTAGGGCTCCCATGATGTCCGAGGTGCCGAACGTTGTCAGAGTCCAGTCGTCAATTTCAACACCAAGTCCCCAGGCAATGTTCTCAGCCATCAGATCAGCCGCAACGATGCTGCGCTCCCATGCGAGCTTCTTATCCCACGCGGCACGCTGGCTTGCGGTCATATTGGAGCGGGCACACTGCTGAGCGCGCACGATCATGGCGTTGATCTTGTCGGTGAAGATCTTGGAGCCGGCACGACAGAACGATTTCGCCAGTGATGGCTTTAGTGGGAATCCGTAGAGATCTCGTGGAATGCTATACGCAGCCGTCTGCCCACTGAACGGATCTACCGTGAGGAGCATGATCACATCGGTGCGCTCAGCGCCGAGCTGATCGCGCGGCACTCCCACCGCCTTATCACTCGCTGGCGACCAGGCCCAACCTGCTTTGGTCAGGTCACCTTCGCCACAGCGTTCCGCAGTCTTGTCTTTCAGCGCGCCGGCACAGCGCTTATCACTGCCGAGGAACAGGATCGTGTAGCGGCCATCGGTGCCAAGGACATTCGTTGGCGTGGCGGCAACGGGGCCTGGTGGCGTGCTTGCCCAAATGACGGTGGCGGCAAAGATTGTTGCTAGCAGGGCAACGGCGAGGGCGTATGGGCGGGCGGTGCGAACCACTACATCATCACTAGGCCGCCGTCGACGCCGAGCACCTGCCCGGTGACGTACGAGGCCTCGCGCGATGCAAGGTAGATCACCGCCGCGGCGATCTCGTGTGGCTCGCCGAAGCGGCCGAGCGGCGTCGCTGTCTTCACACCCTCTTTGATCGCCTCGGGCAAATCGGCGGTGAGTTCGGTAACGATGAAGCCTGGCGCGACCGCGTTGACGGTGATGCCGCGGCTGGCGACTTCGCGCGCGGTCGCCTTGGTGAGGCCGATCATGCCGGCCTTCGCCGAGCTGTAGTTCGCCTGGCCGGCATTCCCCGCCTGGCCCGAGACGCTCGTGATATTTACGATGCGGCCGCTCTTCGCGCGCAGCATCTCTTTCACTGCGGCCTTCGTCATATAGAAGGCGCCAGAGAGATTCGTGTCAATGACTTCGCGCCACTGCTCTGGGGTCATGCGCAAGATGAGTGTGTCGCGGGTGATGCCAGCGTTGTTGACGAGCAGGTCGACCTTGCCGAACGCCTCCATCGCCTTGGCAACCACGGCGACTGCGCTATCAGGATCGGCGGCGTCGGCCTGCAGGGCAATCGCCTTACGGCCCTTGGCGGTGATCTCAGCGACCACGGCGTCGGCGGCGGCGGTGTTCCCCTTGTAGGTGATCAGCACGTCGGCGCCTGCGTCGGCGAGGGCGACGGCGATCGCGCGGCCAATGCCGCGGGCACCTCCGGTGACGATGGCGGCATATCCGTTGAGCTCAAACATGGAACCTCCTCTGTTGGGGTTGTCGTGGCTAGTGTCGCGCTTAGCGGCCCTTTGCGTCTAGCAGTGCCTTGAGCGCCGCTGGCACCTCAGCCGCCTTTGCTCCCCCCTCAGGGCGCTTGATCTTGATGGTGTTCGGGTCAACCGCAGCAGCTCGCGCACCGTGAGCTGGGTCAGCATCCCAGCGCGTCACGAAGGCGCCAGAGGTGTAGCCGCCACCGAAGGCAACCGTGCAGAAGACGTCGCCCGGCTTCAGGCGCCCGGCCGCCACCGCCTCGGAGAGGGCGATCGGGATGCTCGCCGCCGAGGTATTCCCGTAGCGGTCGAGGTTCACGAAGATCTTCTCCATTGGGTAGTCGATCGCCTTAGAGACGTGCTCAATGATGCGCAGGTTGGCCTGGTGTGGGATCACCAGGTCCACCTCAGGAACGGTGAGCCCCGCGCGCTGAATTGCCGCGGTCGCGACGGCCGCCATGGTGCGCGTGGCATAGATGTAGGTCTTCGCCCCATCCATCTTGATCAACGGATCTGCGTCGTCACCCGAGCCACCTGGGATCCAGAGCGCAAACGCACCCGACGGATCGGCGGAGAGTTCGAAGCTCAACGTGCCTGGGCGCGTGGCGATGTTCTGATCGTCGTGTAGATCAAGTGCATCCAACACGATGGCGCCGGCGCCATCGCCAAAGAGAACGCAGGTCGAGCGATCGCTCCAGTCGACCACGCGAGAAAGTGACTCGGCACCGATCACCAGTGCACGCTGGCCAAGGCCCGCGGTGAGGAAGCCGTGCGCCACGGCATAGGCGTAGGCGAATCCGGAGCATGCGGCGGAGAGATCAAAGGCGGCGGCGCGATGGCTGCCGATTGCCTCCTTCACCAGCACCGCGGTGCTGGGCATTGGATGGTCAGGGGTAAGGGTGGCGACCACTATCAGGTCAACGGAGTCGGCAGAGACACCCGCAACGGCGAGTGCGCGAGCGGCGGCAATGGCGCCCATCGATGCGGTCGTCTCACCGGAACCAGCAATGTGTCGTTCGCGAATGCCGGTCCGCGTGCTGATCCACTCGTCACTCGTCTCCACGATCTTCTCGAGATCGGCGTTGGTAACGACCGCCTTCGGCACCTCGTGGCCCCAGCCAACGATGTGGGTCGTACGATTCGGCAGCGCCGCTAAGCCGGTCTCACCACCAATGCGTGTAGCGTCGCCGTCGGTCAACGGGCCGCTCATGCTGGCTCCACCTCAATGATCGGCGTCTTCGCCTTCACCAGGAGTCCGTCTTGCGCAATGATGCGCACCACACGACCCGCCTTGTCGCTCTTGATCTCGTTGAAGAGCTTCATCGCTTCGATGAGGCCGATCGGTTGGCCAACCGCCACGATCGATCCGACACCAATAAATGGATCGGCGCCCGGCGATGGGGCGGCGTAGAAGATGCCGGTGAGCGGCGCGTTCACCACTGGACCGCTCGGTGCTGCAGCACTCGCTGGTGCGGCCGGCGCTGCTTTGGCTCCCGTTGGGAGTGGCACTGGAGCGGCGCTGGCGGTGGTCTGCGGCGCGACGGCGGCCATCACCACGTGGCTCCCCTGCACTGCGCTGCGGCTGCGCACCACCACGCGGGTGCCGCCAGCGGAGAGTTCAACCTCGGCGAGGCCACTCCCGTCGGCGACCACAGCCAGGCGATCGATGATCTCAATCAGAGCCGCGTCATCGGTTGTGAGTGGCAGATTGGCCGGCAGACGAACGCCGCTGCGGCTCTCCCCCTTCCGAGGTCGAGGGGGCGTGTTCTGCACTGGAGCGGCGGCTGCTGGCAGCGCGCTTTCGATGAGTCGTGATGGATCCCGTGGCGCGAGTCGCTCGATGGCAGGTGTGGACGGTGGCGTTACGTCGTTCGATGGCGCAACCTCAGGTGCGTCACCGCGCGCGCGGCGTGCCGCATCGCGCGCCGCCTCAAGGGCGCGCCGTGCGCTCTTCTGCAAGCGAACACGTCGCTTCTCAGGCATTACTTCCCCTCCCACTTTGCAAAGAGGAGTGCGGAGTTCTGGCCGCCGAAGCCGAAGGCATTCACCAGTGCCAGGTTGACCTGCTGCGCAGCAGGCGCGCCAGTAACGATGTTCAGCCCCGCGGTGGCAGGGTCTGGTGCGGTGAGATTCAGCGTTGGATGGACGCGGCTGTCGCGCATGGCGCAGATTGTGGCGATGGAGCCGAGGCCGCCGGCGGCGCCAAGTGTGTGGCCGATCGCACCCTTGGTCGCAGTGACACTGGCGCGTGATCCCTCGCCAAGAATCGTGCGAATCGCTTCAAGCTCCGCCTTATCGCCCTCTGGCGTTGAGGTGGCATGCGCGTTGATGTGATCAAGTTGAGCGCCGGTGCGACCCGCCTTGGCGAGTGCGCGTCGTGCGGCACGAACCGCACCAGAACCACCAGGTGCTGGCAGGGTGATGTGCAGTGCGTCGGCGGTGGCGCCGTAGCCAACAAGCTCGGCGAGCGGTGTTGCGCCGCGCGCGAGTGCCACGTCGAGTCGCTCCAGCAGCAGAATGCCCGCGCCTTCCGCCATCACGAATCCGTCGCGGCCGCTGTCGAACGGTCGTGAGGCGGCGGCGGGGTTGCCGCCCGTTGATGAGGCGCCGCTGCGCGAGAGGGCACGCATGTTGTTGAACCCGGCAATTACGACGGGGTGGAGCGCCGCCTCGGTGCCACCAGCGAGTGCCACGGTGGCATCGCCGCGGCGAATCATTTCGTAGGCCTCACCAATGGCGTGACCAGCGGTGGCGCACGCACTCACCGCGCCAAACGATGGCCCTTGCGCGCCCACGTGAATCGCCACTTCGCCCGAGGCCATGTTGCCGATGGCGGCGGGGACCAAGAAGGGCGAGATGCGACCGGCGCCGCGCTCGGCGAAGACGGCGGCCTGCTCAAAAAGGGTGGTCGCACCACCCAAGCCCGAGCCGATGATCGTGGCCACGCCTTCGGATGATTCGCCAGGGGTGAAGCGTGGCGGCAGCCCAGCTGAGGCGAGCGCCTCAGCGGCAGCGGCGATGGCGAAGTGCGTGAAGCGATCGAGGCGCTTGATCTGCTTCGGCTCGAGCACATCGGAAGGATCAAAGTCGATCGCCTGCCCGCCGAAGTCGACCTCTTGCCCAGTCAGGTCGAGGCCATGCAGCGCGCGAACGCCGGAGCGTCCGGCGAGCAGCCCATCCCAGAGCGCGGCGACGCCACGGCCGAGCGGTGAGACCGCCCCCATCCCCGTAACGACGACGCGCTGCTCGTTACTCATCGCACCAGTTTTCCTGAACGCAGCGTTGCCGCGCGATAGGTGTCGCCGGTCAGGCCGCGTGCGCTGATCGCGTCGGCGACCTTCTCGGTGTCGTAGCTGGCGCGATAGACCTCAGCGTTAATGGTCTTCGCCTCGGGATCGATGTCAATCACGGTAAAGGCGGCGGTGGCATCGCCGTCGTACGGCAGGCCCACGGAGCCAGCGTCGACGAGCACCTTCCAGCCGTAATCCTTCACGCGCGCGCTGTGCGTGAAGCCCACGCAGACGACGCGCGAGTCGGTCTGACCGAGCAGCTCCAACGTGGTTGATGGATCAAGGTCGGCACTCAACGGAATGGTGCGAGAGCCAGGCGACGCATGACAGAAGGTCACAGCGATCTCGCCGTAGCGAATGCGTCGCTCGCTCGGAAGGGAGCGCAGCCACTCAATGCGATCGTCATCGAGCGCATCCGATGCCCACTCCACGGCGGCCTTCAACCCTGGTGGAAGGCCACCGGCGAGGCTCGGGAAGGAGGCTGCGTAATCAAGATCGGCAACGGCGATGTCGCCGGTGCCCGCGGTGACGAGCGCGCCCTTCTTCTGCAGCTGCTGAATTAGGTCGATCGTCTCCGAAGGCTGTGGCCCAAAGAGGGCGTGATCGCCGAGGATCGCAACCTGATCGGGCTTCAGAGCCGGGAGGCGCGCGACGACGGCCTCGAGTGCGGCGAGGTTGCCGTGAATGTCTGAGAGAACGACGACGCGCTTCATATCTTTCCCTTCGCTATTCGGCTGAACCGGCCAGGCGCGGAAGCGCCGACTCGGGTGGAATCACAAACGTAATCGTGACGGTACAGGCGACGGCGCCATCAACGCTCGCGGTGCCCTTGGCGGTGCCCATGCGCGAGCCGAGCTTCTGCATCTGAATTTCGAGTCGTAGCGTTTCACCTGGCACAACCATGCGGGTGAAACGGCACTCCTCAATCTTTGCGAACACACCAAGTCGATTGCCGAACCCTTCGGTGCGGGCAACGTAGACGCTCATCGCCTGGGCGAGCGCCTCGACCTGCAGCACGCCGGGCATGATTGGCATGCCAGGGAAGTGACCAGGAGTCCAGAAGGCGTCGGGTCGTACGTCGAGCTCTGCAATTAGTGTCTGCGTCGAGCGGTCTTCCGACACGATGCGATCGAGCAGCAGGAATGGCGCACGGTGCGGGATCAGCGCCTCAATCTCGGCCTGGTCGAGCAGTGGTGCGCTCATGCGCGTGCCTTCGGCGCGGCGGCCAAGATATCGGCGGTGCCGATCGCGTCGAGCATGCCAGTGGTGGCGGTGCCGTTCAAGAACGATGGAGTCTCAAGAAGGCCAAGGAAGAAATCGCGCGTGGTCTCCACGCCGCCAATCTCCACCTCACGCAGCGCCGCGCGTGATCGCGCGATCGCCTCTTCGCGGGTGTTCCCCCACACAATCAACTTGGCGAGCAGGCTGTCGTAATACGGCGGCACCTCGTAGCCCGCATAGAGATGCGAGTCGAAGCGCACCCATGGGCCGCTCGGTGATCGGAAGGTTGTGATCTCGCCCGCCTGCGGACGGAATTCGTGGACTGGATCTTCGGCGGTAAGGCGGAACTCGATCGCGTGTCCGCGGCGCTCCACCTCGGCCTGCGTCATCGGCATCAGCTCACCGGCGGCGAGGCGAATCTGCAGCGCGACCAGATCGACGCCCGTCACCATCTCGGTGACCGGATGCTCGACCTGAATGCGGCAGTTGATCTCGATGAAGTACGGCTTCCCGCCGGGGCCGACCAAGAACTCGAGGGTGCCGAGGTTGCGATACCCCGCGGCGCCAATCGCCTTCGCGGCGCGCGCCAAGAACTCTTCGCGCACCTTTGGGGTGAGCGCCGTCGATGGCGACTCTTCGACGAGCTTCTGATGTCGTCGCTGCACGGAGCAGTCGCGCTCACCGAAGTGCAACGCGGTACCCGCCTTGTCGACGGCGATCTGCACCTCGACGTGGTGTGTGTCGACCAGATATTTCTCGAGGTAGAGCGAACCGTCGCCGAACGCTGCCTGCGCCTCTTGGGTGCAGAGTGAGAAGAGCTGCGCTAAATCGTCGGCGTTCTGAATGACGCGCATGCCGCGTCCGCCACCGCCCGCCGAGGCCTTCAAGATGACCGGGTAGCCAATCTTCGTCGCGGCCTTCGCCGCCGCCGCCTCGTCGGCAACAACACCGTCGGAGCCAGGGATCGTTGGCAGGCCGTGCTTCGCTAGGAGTGCGCGCACCTCGGCCTTGCTCTCAAAGCGCTCGAGCACCTCAGCAGAGGGGCCAATAAAGGTGAGCCCGTGCGCGGCGGCCGCTTCGGCGAAGGAGGCGTTCTCGGAGAGGAATCCGTAGCCCGGGTGAATGGCGTCGCAGCCGGTGGCGAGCGCCGCCGAGATCACCGCGGGCGCCGAGAGGTAGCTGCGCTTGGCGTCGGCGGGGCCGATGCAGATCGCCTCGTCGGCAACGAGCACGGCGCGCGACTCGCGGTCGGCCTCGCTATAGGCGACCACGGCTTCGATACCAAGCTGGCGACAGGCGCGCAAGATTCGCAGGGCAATCTCGCCGCGGTTGGCAATCAGCACGCGCTTGATCACAGCTTCCCCTCGCCAACTGACTCGAGCAGGAAGAGCTCCTGGCCGTACTCCACAGGATCGCCACTGGCACAGCGCAACTTGGCAACGATGCCGCCATGATCGGCGCGCACTTCAACAGCAACACCGAGCACATCAACGGTGGCAACGAGTGATCCCTTAGCCACCTTGCCGCCCACGTGAATGTCGGGGGCGAGCTTCACGAAGCCAACGGCGCTTGCGCGCACTGGGTGACGGCGATCATCGGCGGCGGTCGGTGCTGGCGCAGAAGTGGCTGACGATCCCGCACGCGAGACAGCGGGAGCCGAAGCTGCCACTGCGGGTGCGTCGAGATCCTCGGCGCGCACGCGTAGCGTTGCGCCGTCGCGCTCAATCTCAATCTCGCCGAGGCCAGTCTCGTGGAGCCGCTCAACAAGAACGGGGAGCAGTGAGTCGAGGAGATCGCCGAGTCGTTCGGTGTCGTGTGCCATCAGCTACGCCCCCGCACTATTGCGCTCGATCTCATCGAGCCACTCGTCGTTGATGCCGGCTGGCACCTTGTCGCGATCCATGCCGAAGATGGAACGAATCGTGCCAACAAGACCTTTCTTCGATGGTGCGGCCTCATCGAATGCACCGTAGGCGCGATAGCGCGCGTAGCGTGCATCGAGCAGTGCGCTCAGGTCGCTCATGGATTCCAGCTCATCGAACGTTGCCGAAACCTTCTCCCACATCGCGCGCGCCAGGGTGATCGTTGATTCGGCGGAGAGCGACTCTGGCTCAGCGATGATGCCGTCAACGACGCCGAGGGCGACCTGCTCAGGCGCGGTGATGCGCAGGGCCCGCGCTGCGGCGGGGGCCTTCTCGGAGGTGCGGAACAAGATCGCGGCGCACCCTTCGGGGCTGATCACCGAGTAGTAGGCGTGCTCAAAGGCGAAGACGCGGTCGGCGGCGGCGATGGCGAGTGCACCACCCGAGCCGCCCTCGCCGGTGACGACCGTGACGATCGGCGTGCGGAGTTCGGTCATCTTGCTGATGGCGGCGGCGATCGCCTCGGCGATGCCGTGCTGCTCCGACTCAGGGCCGGGGTGCGCACCAGGGGTGTCGACCAG
>Ga0209087_1000361_pt1 | contig 30018 bp, 20 predicted proteins | sample S_130805_EF_Meta_FD_187321 | JGI IMG/M metagenome (GOLD analysis project Ga0209087, IMG submission 187321) | Freshwater microbial communities from Lake Simoncouche, Canada to study carbon cycling - S_130805_EF_MetaG (SPAdes) (version 2) | ecosystem: Environmental > Aquatic > Freshwater > Lake ... | reverse complement strand
GATGACGCTAACGGTGCTGGAATTACATTTAACAACGACGCAGCTAAGACGGTTGATATTTGGGAAGATCCACAGTGCCCAGTCTGTAATACATTTGAACAAGCTAATGGTGAGTTCATCGATGATCTAGTGCGTGCCAAAAAGGCGAAGGTTGTGTTTCACGTCCTTTCATTCCTAGGTAATGAATCAGTTTCTGCTTCAAATGCTGCTTATTGCGCAGCAGATGAGAGCCGTTATCTTGATTTCCATAAGGCTATGTATTTGGTGCAGCCAGTACTTGAAAACTCAGGCTTCTATTCAACTGAAAACTTAATCAAAATTGGAAGTTATGCAGGTCTTACTTCACAGAGTTTCATTGATTGTGTTACCAAAGGTTCAAAGTTAGATTACGTCCGAGCTGCTTATGAATCTATGGGTAAATACAAGGTTCAAGGAACTCCAACTGTGTTCTTCAACGGTAAGTTGTGGGAGCGCAAGAACAATGCATTCCTACTTGAAGAGTTCGCCGCAGCGTTCGAAGCTAGCTAAACCTTGATTCGCTCAATTCCTTCACCAACAGTTTCATCGTTGGAGTTGGGCCCAATTACTTTTCATCTCTACGCTCTATGCATCATTGCCGGTATTGCAATTGCAATTTGGTTGGGGGACAAGCGCTTTCGTGCACAGGCACCTGATGCAAAATCAGTTGTTTCAGAGGTTGCAATCACTGCTGTTCCAGTCGGAATTATTGGTGGGCGTATCTATCACGTGATCACTTCACCAGATGCTTATTTTGGCTCTGGAGGAAACCCAGTTGATGCTTTCAAAATCTGGGAGGGTGGTTTGGGAATTTGGGGCGCAATTTCACTGGGCGTAGTAGGTGCTTGGCTGAGGTATCGTCAATTAGCTAAGCGCATGGAGTTGCCAAACTTTGCACTCTTTTTAGATTCACTAGCTCCAGGGATTCTCTTTGCACAAGCCATTGGCCGATTTGGTAACTGGTTTAATATCGAATTATTTGGAAAACCATTACAAGCACCTTGGGCCCTAGAGGTTCCCGTGCAATATCGACCATCAGGCTACTCATCCTTTGAAACATTTCACCCAACTTTTCTCTATGAAGCATTGTGGTGTGCTCTTTTGGCATTTGCGTTGATTAAATTTGGTAAACATCTTGCACCCGGCCAGGTCTTCTCTATATATGTAATGGTGTATTCAATAGGACGTTTGGCAATTGAATCCATCCGAATTGATTCTGCTCACACTATTGCTGGCTTGCGCCTGAATATATGGGTAAGTGTGCTTGTTGCTATCGCAGCCGCAGTGACACTTCGGGCGCAATCGCGCAAAGGTCAATAGCTTTCAGGTAGGCTTATTTATATGGCACTCGAAGAGGTTTACCAGCGCAATCTGCAACACCGCACCCATCGTGCTGGTTGGTTGCGTGCTGCTGTTCTTGGTGCAAATGATGGATTGGTATCCACGGCATCTCTAATGATTGGTGTCGCAGCAGCTGGTAAAACAGATTTTCTTTTAACGGCTGGACTTGCAGGAATTTCTGCAGGTGCAATGTCTATGGCAGTTGGGGAATATGTTTCAGTTCGTTCCCAAAATGATGTTGAAGAATCTGATCGTCTATTAGAAATTGAACACCTTGCAACTGATCCAGAAGGTGAACTTGTTGAACTACAACACATTTATATTGCTCGTGGTCTATCACCTGAACTGGCTTTAACTGTTGCACAAGAGATGCATAAAAAGGATCCGCTAGCTGCGCACTTGCGCGATGAATTGGGTCAACATCCTCATACAAAGGCCCGACCAGTTCAGGCTGCTATCGCTTCTGCCTTAAGTTTTACAGCAGGTGGATTTGTTCCATTCTTTGGAGCATTCGCACCCACTCTTGGTGCTAAAGCGTGGAGCATTGTGGCCTTCACCGTTGCTGGATTAGTTCTCACAGGCATTCTCAGTGCTAGGACAGCAGGCTCAAAAGTCTTAGTACCAACCCTTCGCGTGATTATTGGGGGATGCCTAGGCATGCTCATCACCGCCGCAATAGGAAAGATTGCCCATATCTCTGGGATTTAACTGCTGTAGCAAAAAGCTCATTTGTTGCTACCCTTTACTCGTACGACAGGGCCAAGGTTGTCCCTCACATCATTTTCGACAACAGGAGCTCTGACGCCGTGGCTTTGCCTTCCAATTACCCGCATGCACAAGGTCTCTATGACCCTGCGCAAGAACATGATGCCTGCGGTGTGGCAATGGTGGCAACGCTAAATAAAGTTGCAACTCATGAAATTGTAGAAAAAGCACTTACTGCACTTCGCAATCTAGAACACCGCGGCGCCTCTGGCGCAGAACCAGATAGCGGTGATGGTGCGGGAATTCTTATTCGTATTCCAGATAAGTTTTATCAAGAAGTAACAATCTTTGATTTACCAGCAGTTGGCTCCTATGCATCCGGTATTGCATTTGTTGAGCAGGGTGTTGATGTTAAAGCTGCAATAGAAAAAATTGCAGAAGAAGAGGGCTTAAAGGTTTTAGGTTGGCGTGAGCTACCAATTAACTCAAAATCACTGGGCAAAACTGCGCTCTCGGTAATGCCAAACTTTCAACAGATTTTTATTTCAGGAGTTAATGGAGAATCTGGCTTAATTTTAGAGCGTATGGCCTTCTGTCTACGCAAGCGCGCTGAGCATGGCTTGAAAGTGTATTTCCCATCTCTTTCATCTCAAACAATTGTTTACAAGGGCATGCTCACAACTGGACAGCTTGAAGAGTTCTTTCCAGATCTCTCCGATGAACGAGTTGTTTCACCGCTTGCTCTCGTGCACTCACGTTTTTCAACTAATACGTTTCCTTCTTGGCCTCTAGCCCACCCATATCGCTTCATTGCTCACAACGGTGAAATTAACACTGTTAAGGGAAATCGAAACTGGATGCGAGCACGTGAGTCATTACTTGAAAGTGATTTGATTCCCGGAGACCTTAAGCGTTTGTTCCCAATCGTCGAAATGTCTGGTAGTGACTCTGCATCATTTGATGAAGTATTAGAACTGCTCTATTTAGGTGGTCGCTCTTTGCCACATGCAGTATTGATGATGATTCCTGAAGCATGGGAAAATCATGAAACGATGCCGCAGAATCGTCGTGATTTCTATGCATTCCATGCATCACTGATGGAGCCATGGGATGGACCTGCATGTGTGACATTTACTGATGGGCATCAAGTTGGAGCGGTTCTTGATCGAAATGGTTTACGCCCATCACGTTTTTGGGTGACTAATGATGGCCTTGTTGTGCTCGCATCTGAAGTTGGCGTGCTTGATATACCTGCCGAAAACATTGTAAGAAAAGGCCGTTTGCAGCCAGGCAAGATGTTCTTAGTTGACATCGAAGCAGGACGAATTATTGAAGATGCTGAGATAAAAGATCAGTTAGCGGACTCTTCTCCATACGGAGATTGGCTCCATGCTGGAATGGTGAAGTTAAGCGACCTTCCATCTCGTGAACACATTATTTATCCGCATTCATCTGTTCTGCGTCGCCAGCGTGCATTTGGTTATACCGAAGAAGAAGTTCGCATTCTTATTACGCCGATGGCAAGAAATGGATTAGAAGCACTGGGTTCAATGGGAACTGATAGTCCTATTGCTGCACTTTCTGATAAGCCACGATTAATCTTTGATTACTTCTCTCAACTCTTTGCACAGGTTACTAACCCACCTCTAGATGCAATTCGTGAAGAGATGGTGACAAGCCTTGGAACTTCTATGGGCCCGGAGCACAATTTATTAGATCCAGGTCCAAATAGCTGTCGTCAAATCTCCTTGGCATTTCCAGTCATTGATAATGATGAGTTAGCAAAGATTATTCACGTTAACGCTGATGGTGATTACCCAGGATTAGCCACCCATGTCATTCGTGGCTTGTTCTTTGTTGCAGATGGCGGCGATTCACTTCGTGAGCGTTTGGAAGAGATCAAAGCTGAAGTTTCCCAGGCTATCAGTGATGGTGCACACATCATTGTTCTCTCTGATCGTGATGCAGATGCTGAAGAAGCACCGATTCCATCTCTTCTTTTAACCTCTGCTGTTCACCACCATTTGATTCGCGAGAAGACTCGTACCAAGGTTGGGCTAGTTATTGAAGCTGGTGATGTGAGAGAAGTTCACCACGTTGCACTTTTGATTGGTTATGGCGCAGCGGCAGTTAATCCATATTTGGCGATGGAAACTGCAGAAGATTTAGTTTTGCAAGGAGTAATTACGGGAATTACACCTGAGAAGGCTGTGCGTAACTTAATTAAGTCTTTGGGTAAAGGTGTTCTAAAAGTTATGTCCAAGATGGGCATCAGCACCATTGCTTCATACACCGGCGCACAAGTATTTGAAGCCATTGGTTTAAGCCAAGAGTTAGTAGATGAATATTTTGTTGGCACTACTTCTCGCTTAGGCGGAGTGAATTTAGATGTCATTGCCCAAGAAACAATTGCACGTCACCACATTGCTTATCCACCAGGGGGAGCTATTCCCGGAACTAAGCGATTGCCAATCGGCGGGGAATACCAATGGCGCCGTGAAGGTGAACCACACCTATTTGATCCAGAGACTGTCTTTACATTGCAGCATTCCACGCGTAATAAGCGATATGACGTCTTCAAGCGCTACACCGATCGAGTCAACGATCAGAGCACTCGATTAATGACTTTGCGTGGATTATTTGGTTTCAATGACAGCGTGCGTTCTGCCATCTCAATTGATGAAGTCGAGTCAGCCTCAGAGATCATTAAGCGTTTCTCAACTGGCGCGATGTCATATGGGTCGATTTCTCAAGAAGCTCATGAAACTTTGGCCATTGCGATGAACCGCTTAGGTGGTAAGTCAAACACGGGTGAAGGTGGCGAAGATCCAGAGCGCTATCTAAAGATGGCTAGTGGAGATTCAAAGCGCTCTGCTATTAAGCAGGTTGCATCTGGCCGCTTTGGTGTTACAAGTGACTACTTAGTTAATTCAGATGACATCCAGATCAAGATTGCACAAGGTGCAAAGCCTGGTGAAGGTGGACAACTTCCAGGTAACAAGGTGTATCCATGGATTGCAAAGGTTCGGTATTCAACACCTGGAGTTGGTCTCATTTCACCACCTCCACATCATGACATCTATTCAATTGAAGATCTTGCACAGCTCATTCATGATTTAAAGAACGCTAATAAGAATGCACGTGTTCACGTCAAGCTTGTTGCAGAAGTGGGTGTTGGAACCGTTGCAGCAGGTGTGAGCAAGGCACATGCCGATGTTGTTCTAATCTCTGGCCACGATGGTGGAACTGGTGCATCTCCGCTTACATCACTTAAGCATGCAGGTGCTCCATGGGAGCTTGGCTTAGCTGAAACCCAGCAGACACTATTGCTAAACAATTTACGTGATCGCATTGTTGTGCAAGCCGATGGTCAGCTAAAGACTGGTCGCGATGTTGTCATAGCAGCACTTCTTGGTGCAGAAGAGTTCGGTTTTGCTACCGCTCCACTTGTTGTTTCTGGTTGCATCATGATGCGCGTGTGTCATTTGGACACATGTCCCGTTGGTGTTGCAACGCAGAACCCTGAACTTCGTAAGCGCTTCACGGGTAAACCTGAGTTCGTTGAGACATTCTTTGAATATATTGCCGAAGAAGTACGAGAGATTTTGGCCAGCCTTGGCTTTAAGACTCTGCTTGAAGCAGTTGGACATGTTGAGTATTTAGATACTAAGCGTGCAGTTGATCATTGGAAGGCCAGTGGCCTTGATCTCTCACCGTTGCTCACACGCCCAGATGTCACCAGTCCACTACACAACACCTCAGCGCAAGATCATGGTCTTGCTGCGGCGCTAGATAATCAACTTATTTCACTTTCTGAGGTAGCACTTGCCAACAAAGATTTAGTGCGCATTGATCTTCCTGTTCGTAACGTTAATAGAACAGTTGGAACAATGTTGGGTGCTGAAATTACTCGCAAGCATGGGGGAGCAGGATTACCTGATGACACTATCGATGTGACTCTTCATGGATCAGCTGGACAATCATTGGGTGCTTTTATTCCGCGCGGTCTAACAATTCGCCTTTATGGTGATTCCAATGACTATGTGGGTAAGGGAATTTCAGGTGGTCGCATCATTGTTCGACCAGATGAAAAATCTACTTTCAACTCATTTGAAAATGTGATTGCAGGTAACGTTATTGGTTATGGCGCAACATCTGGTCAGATCATGATTCGCGGCGTTGTTGGTGAGCGCTTCTGTGTTAGAAACTCAGGAGCAACAGCAATTGTTGAAGGTATTGGTGATCACGGTTGTGAATACATGACTGGGGGAGCTGTAGTTGTTCTTGGGCGAACTGGTCGTAACTTTGCTGCTGGAATGTCTGGCGGACGTGCTTTTGTTTTAGATCTTGACCCAGCAAATGTGAATACAGATATGGTGGACATTCTTGCTGTTCCAGAAGATCAAAAAGAGATTCTTCATGCCTTGATTTCAGATTTTGCCGATGAAACTGGTTCTGTAGTTGCGAGCGATCTCATTAAAGATTGGGACAGCGCAATTAAGAGAATCTCTCTGGTTATGCCACGCGATTATGCGCGCGTATTAGATGCAATGGCACGTGCAACTCGTGAAGGTTTGCCGGTAGATGCTTTAGTGATGGAGGTTGCTGCAAATGGCTGATCCAAAAGGCTTTATGACAACTGAGCGTGAAACTCCAACACGCCGTCCAGTAGATGTTCGCATTCAAGATTGGCGCGAAGTTTATGAACCACAAAGTTTTGAGCACTTACAAAAGCAAGCTGGCCGTTGCATGGATTGCGGTATTCCTTTCTGTCACTCAGGTTGCCCACTTGGAAACCTAATTCCTGAATGGAATGACTTGATTTGGCGCGGGGATAAAACAGAGGCTATTAACCGCCTGCATGCCACAAATAACTTCCCTGAGTTCACTGGACGTTTGTGCCCAGCACCATGTGAGACGGCATGTGTTGTTGCAATCAATCGTGATGCTGTGACGATTAAGCAAGTAGAGCTGCGCACTATTGAAGAGGCTTTCGATAATGGTGAAGTGAAGCCTCTAGCTCCAGATCGCATTTCAGGAAAAACTATTGCGGTCATTGGCTCTGGTCCTGCAGGTTTAGCTGCAGCCCAACAGCTCACACGCGCTGGTCACACTGTCGCTGTCTATGAGAGAGCCGACAAAATTGGTGGCCTTCTTCGCTACGGAATCCCAGAGTTTAAAATGGAAAAGCACATCCTTGATCGCCGCTTAGCTCAGATGGAAAAAGAGGGAACGCGCTTTCGTGCAGGGGTTGACGTTGGAACTGAGTTAACTGGTGCTGATCTTCGCAAGAAATACGATGCAATTGTTCTTGCAGTGGGTGCAACTAAATGGCGCGACCTACCAATTCCTGGCCGTGAATTTAAGGGCGTCTACCAAGCCATGGAGTTTTTGCCTTGGGGTAATAAGCAGGCACTGGGTGAGATCGAAGTTTCACCGATCAATGTTGCTGGAAAGCATGTAGTGATTCTGGGTGGTGGTGACACTGGTGCAGATTGCCTAGGAACATCAATTCGCCAAGGCGCTGCAAGTATTACGCAGCTTGAAATTATGCCTCGACCAAGTGATGAGCGTCCTGGTTCACAACCATGGCCGACATATCCAATGATTTATCGGGTTTCAAGTGCGCACGAAGAAACAGATAACCGCATGTTCTCGGTGAGTACTGAAGAGTTCCTGGGTGATGCTGATGGAAATCTGCGTGCCATCCGCATCGTTGAAACAAAGTTTGAAAATGGAAAGTTCGAACCAGTTCCTGGAACAGCCAAAGAGATTCCCGCAGATTTTGTATTTCTGGCTATGGGCTTTACAGGTCCTGAACAATCAGATCTAATTTCACAGTTAGAAGTAAAGTTAGATGATCGAGGAATCATTGCTCGTAACGCTGACTTTGAAACAAGTGAAGAAGGTATTTTCGTTGCAGGAGATGCAGGGCGTGGACAATCACTCATTGTTTGGGCAATTGCAGAGGGTCGAAGCGCAGCAGCAGCTGTTGATAGATATCTCACTGGAGAGACTCAGCTTCCATCACCGATAGAGCCAACAACGCGTCAACTAATGGTTTAAGGTAGGAATATGCGTAGAGCAAAGATCGTGTGCACGATGGGTCCAGCAGTTGAATCTCCTGAAAAGGTGAAGCAGCTCATTGACGCTGGAATGAATATGGCACGGTTGAATCTTTCTCACGGTTCATATGAAGAGCACCAAGCCCGCCTTGATTGCGTTCGCGATGCAGCAAAGGCAGCCGGTCGCCCAGTAGCAATTCTTGTTGACCTTCAAGGTCCAAAGATTCGCCTAGCTCGCTTTAAGGCTGGACCACATGATTTAGCACGCGGGGACATCTTCACAATCACCGTTGATGATGTTGAAGGAACTAAAGAGCGCGTTGGAACTACATATAAAGGTTTACCAGGAGATTGCAAAGCAGGAGATCGCATTCTTATCGATGATGGAAAAGTAACTGTTGAAGTAGTTGAAGTTAAGGGAAATGACGTAATTACTAAAGTTATTGAACCTGGCGCAGTCAGTAACAACAAGGGAATCAACCTGCCTGGTGTCGCAGTTTCTGTTCCAGCTTTATCTGAAAAAGATATTGAAGATTTACGTTGGGGCTTGCGCGCAGGTGCCGATTTTATTGCGCTCTCATTTGTTAGAAGCGCCGAAGATATTAAAGATGTTCATAAGATTATGGATGAAGAAGGTATTCGCGTTCCAGTCATTGCAAAGATTGAGAAGCCGCAGGCAGTTGAAAACCTTGTTGAAATCGTTGATGCCTTTGATGGCATCATGGTTGCTCGCGGTGATCTTGGTGTGGAGCTTCCCATTGAAGATGTGCCATTGGTACAAAAGCAGTGCGTTGAGTTAGCGCGAGATATGGCAAAGCCGGTAATTGTTGCCACCCAAATGCTTGATTCCATGATTACAAATTCACGCCCAACTCGCGCAGAAGCAACAGATTGTGCAAATGCAGTTCTAGATGGCGCAGATGCTCTGATGCTCTCAGGTGAAACTAGTGTCGGAGAGTTCGCAATTGAAGCCGTTCAAACAATGGCTCGCATTATTCAAAAGACTGAAGAAGGCGGACTTGATCGAATTCGACCAATAAAGACAGCCCCACGTACTACGGGCGGGGCAATAACTAAGGCTGCAACTGAGGTTGGCGCTATTGTTGATGCAAAGTATTTAGTGGCATTTACGCAAAGTGGAGATTCAGCACGTCGTATGTCTCGTTTGCGCTCACCTATTCCAATTCTTGCTATGACTCCAGAGCCTGGAACATATAACCGCCTTGCACTTTCTTGGGGCGTGGAATCAATGCTCACTCCAATTGTTGGTGCAACTGATGAAATGGTGAAATTAGTTGACACAGTCCTTATTGATTCAGGTCGGGCTCAATTAGGTGATCAAGTGATGATTGTTGCTGGTTCTCCTCCTGGAATTCCAGGTTCAACGAACGCGATGCGCGTTCACCGCGTGGGAGATGCTGTTGGTGGGGTAGCTGCGGCTTACCGCTAAGATTGGCCCCGTTCGGTTATCGCGTAAGGCCTCGGTACTCCAACGGTAGAGAGGGCAGTCTCAAACACTGCACAGTGTCGGTTCAAATCCGACTCGGGGCACATGACACAAAAGGTTCGCATCCTCGTTGCTGAAGATGAAGCACTCATTCGCATGGACCTCGTTGAGATGTTGCAAGTTGCTGGATATGAAGTTGTAGCAGAGGCAACTAATGGACAAGAAGCTATTGATCTAGCAAATGAACACAAACCAGATTTAGCAATCCTTGATGTGAAGATGCCAGTCCTGGATGGAATATCGGCTGCGGAGAAAATTATTGATCTAGCACCCGTATTGATGTTGACGGCTTTTTCTCAAAAAGAATTAGTTGATAGAGCACGCGATGCTGGAGTCATGGCATATGTTGTTAAGCCATTTACTATTGGAGATTTAATTCCGGCCATAGAAATTGCAATTAGTCGTCACACTCAAATGCGCTCCCTTGCCGCAGAGGTTGCAGATCTGCATGATCGCTTGGAGACACGAAAGATTATTGATAGAGCAAAAGGCATTTTAATGAAGGCACTTAATCTCTCAGAGCCGGAGGCTTTTTCCTGGATTCAAAGAGCGGCCATGGACCGTCGATTAACGATGAAACAGGTGGCCGAGGCAGTGATTAGCCCAGAGGCCGTGCCCCAGAGCTGACCTCCTTGGTTCTGCCCAAAACGTTACATAAATGAAACGCAATAGGCGCTTTTCATGCTTAATCGGGCTTGTTAAACCCTCATCCCAGCCATTACCCTAAGCGCCTCCCTGTCCCGGGACACAAGAACAGGAAAGGCACTAAATGAACAAGAAGATCAAGAGTTCACTTGCCATTGTTACTGCTGCAGCCGTTGCTTTCGGTATCGCATCAGTTCCATCAGCTAGTGCAGCTGCAAAGACTTACACAATCGGTTACCAAGGCCCACTTTCAGGTGGAGAAGCATCAACAGGTATCGATGAGCAAAACGCAGTTAAGTATGCAATCAAACTATTCGAAGCAAAGAACCCAAGCATCAAGATCAAGCTAGTTTCAATCGATGACCAGGGAGACCCAGCAGTAGCTGGAACAGTTGCTCCAGGTGTTGCTTCAAACAAGAACGTTCTTGGCGTTGTAGGACCTGCTTACTCAGGTGCAACAATTGCTTCACTTCCATATTACAAGTCAGTTAACATGGCGTTGATCTCACCATCAGCAACACGTGTGTCACTAACTGATCCAACATCTCCTGACTTTGGTGGACCAATTTTCCACCGCGTCGTAGGTAAAGATGACCTTCAGGGTCCAGCTTTAGCTAAGTACGCAACAGCAGGCGTTTCAGCTGCAAAGGTTTTCGTTTTCGATGACCAATCAGCATACGCAGTACCTCTTCGTGGCTTCGTAGAAGCTGGTTTGAAGAAGGTTGCTGGAGCAACAGTTGTTGGTGGAGATTCAGTTCCAAACACAACTACAGACTTCAGCCCAACAATTGCAAAGATCAAGACATCTGGCGCAACTGTTGTTATCTACACTGGTTACTACAGCCAAGCTGCTGTGTTCATCAAGCAGCTTCGTGACTCAGGTTCAAAGGCAGTATTTGCTGGCGGCGACGGAGTATTCAACCAGGAGTTCCCAAAGCTTGCAGGAGCTGCAGCTGAAGGTTCAAAGGTTACTGGCGTGGGCGGTCTTGCTGGCGTAGACAAGAAGATGGAAGCTGACTTCGTAAAGAAGATGGGCGTTTCATCTGGTGTTTACTCAGTTGAGTCATTCGATGCTGCAAACATCTTGCTAGCTGGAATCAAGGCTGGCAAGACAACACGCACAAAGATGCTTGCTTTCGTTAACGCTTACAGCGGTAAGAGCATCTCTGGAAACACAATTAAGTTCGATAAGAATGGCGACATTTCATACGGACTATTTGCTGGTTTCACAACTAAGAATGGTGTTCTAGTTAACACAGGAATCATCAAGTAATTAACTAGGACTGACGCTTAACAAGTTGGTGGGTGTTTTGGAAATCTCTTGAAAAAGAGGCCAAGACACCCACCTCTTGCGTAACATCTACCTTTATACTCGCGCAGAGGCAATAGTGAAGGAGAACAATGTTTGCAGTATTAATTGATCAGTTCTGGTCGCTGACAATTGCAGGAATCGCCCTTGGATTTATTTACGTTTTGATCTCCCTCGGCTACACCATGGTTTATGGAGTGCTACGCATGATTAACTTTGCGAACTCCGAAATCTTTATGTGGGGAACTTTTGGAACTGTCATAACCTCACGCGATATTTTTCATTACACACAGACTTCAGAACCGGCAACGGGTGCAAAGCTGGCCTTGGTATTGGTTACAAGTTTGTTTATGTCAATGCTAGTTGCAGGTCTAACAGCAGTCTTTGTTGAATTCGTTGCTTACCGTCGCCTTCGCATGAAGGGTACAAACCGACTAGCAACTCTTATTTCTGCAATTGGTATCTCAATTGCTCTGCAAGAAGTAATGCGTCTGTTGACAGATTCACGACCAGTTGGATCTCCACGCGTTCTTGAAAAAATCATTTTGACTGAAGTATGGGGTGCAAACATCCGCCTCGACACAGTAATTACAATTATTGCTGCAGCACTCATCTTCTTTGTTCTTGAGCGATTTATTAAGCTCTCACGAATGGGTAAGGCGATTCGCGCAGTATCAATGAATGAAGATGCAGCAAAGCTCATGGGTGTAAACCTCAACCGTGTTATCACCACAACGTTTCTTGTTGGTGGCTTAGCAACAGGTGCTGCAGGCTTCTTCTACATCACAGTATTTGAATACACTAAATTTAATATTGGTTTCACCATGGGTATGGCTGCATTTACAGCAGCGGTCCTCGGTGGAATCGGAAATATCCGAGGTGCGTTCTTCGGTGGACTTAGCCTTGGTCTTCTTGAGGTCTACGCCTCAGCTGTCCTAGGTACACAGTGGAAGGCAGTAACAGTCTTCATCGTCTTGGTTCTTGTTCTTCTCTTCAAGCCAAATGGTCTATTTGGCGAAGCCGTTCAGACAACGAGGGCATAACTCATGAAAATTAGAAACTATTGGAATCTTCGTGACTGGGGTGCAGGAATTTGGGAGCGTGCTAATCGTCCCAAGCGTGTTGCAATTGCAATTGGTTCAGTCATTCTTGTTGGACTTCTTCCCTTTGCAGGAGCTTCATTCTTAGCTACTCCTATCGCTGCCTATGACGCTGTTTTGGTTTATCCAGTGGGAATCTTCGTTCTTATGGCACTTGGCCTAAACATTGTGGTTGGTAAGTCAGGAATGCTCGATCTGGGTTATGTGGCTTTCTTTGCAATCGGTGCTTACACAATGGCAATCATGGGAACCACTACAGGTCTTAACACCTGGGAGATCATGCCATTTGGTATTGGCTTTGCGATGTTGGCCGGTGTAATTCTGGGTCTTCCAACTCTTCGCTTGCGCGGTGATTACCTTGCCATTGTTACTTTAGGTTTTGGTGAAATCGTTCGTTTGGTTCTACTTAACTCATCATGGAGTAAGGGTCCAAATGGAATTGCAAACGTTCCAATGCCTCCAGATCTTGGTCCATTGAAATTTAAGTTAGATGATCAAAAAGTATTCTTCTGGGTGGTAATCGTCATGATTATGTTAACCATCTGGATGATTCGTCGCCTGAGTGTGCGCCGCCCAGGTCGTGCGTGGGAAGCAATCCGTCAAGATGAAGATGCTGCCGAGCTCATGGGAATTGCAACGCTTAAGTACAAGATTTGGTCATTTACATTAGGCGCAGCCGTAGGCGGGGCAGCAGGTGTTCTTTATGCATCTAAGAACTTGTTTATTGCACCTGAAATGTTCACTCTCAACGTTTCTATTCTGATTCTCTCTTGCGTGGTATTTGGTGGAATTGGAAATATCTGGGGTGTAATTGTGGGTGCAACAATCCTTGGTTATCTTCCAGATCGCATCCGCTTCATCTCTGATGCACGTCTTTTGGTATTTGGATTAGTTCTAGTGGTTGTCATGAACTTCCGCCCAGATGGATTGCTGCCTCGCAAAAAGCGCGAAAAGGTAATTGTTAAGAAAGGGGCAAACGCATAATGTCTGAGATTCTTCTTTCACTTGAAAACGTCACGATGAAATTCGGTGGCGTGACAGCTCTTGGCGAAGTAAACCTTGAAGTTAAAAAGGGCGAGATCCTTGCCTTGATTGGTCCTAACGGTGCCGGCAAGACAACAGTGTTCAACGTTGTTACAGGTGTTTACACACCAACGAGTGGAACCATTACTTTTGCTGGCACAAAGATTAATAAGCAAAAGCGCTTCCAGATCACAAAGATGGGTATTGCGCGTACTTTCCAAAACATTCGTTTATGGGGAGACATGACAACTCTTGAGAACGTCATCACAGCAACAGATGTTCATAAGAAGAGTGGTCTAGTCGGTGCCTTGTTTGGTACACCACGTGCTCGCCGCGAAGAGCGCGAGAACCGTGAACGTGCTTTTGAAGTCTTAAAGTTCATCGGAATCGAAGAGTATGCAGATCGTTTGGCAAAGAATCTTCCTTACGGTGTTCAGCGTCGACTTGAAATTGCTCGAGCAATGGGAACTCAACCACAGTTGCTGCTACTTGATGAGCCAGCTGCTGGTTTTAATCCTGCAGAAAAAGTTGAATTGGCTGCATTGATTAAGCGAATTCGCGATGCTGGTTACACCGTTCTTCTTATCGAGCACGATATGTCGTTAATCATGGGAATCTCTGACCGTGTTGTCGTTCTAGATTTCGGTGTGAAAATTGCAGATGATCTACCAAGTAAAGTTCAAAATGATCCCAAGGTTATTGAGGCCTATTTAGGAGTGCCAGCTGATGCGTCTTGAAATTAAAGATCTCCACGTTCACTACGGCAAGATTGAAGCAATCAAGGGCATCTCTGTAGTTGTTAATGAAGGTGAAATTGTTACCTTGATCGGTGCCAATGGCGCTGGAAAGACAACAACGCTTAAGACAATCTCAGGTCTTCGCAAAGTCTCATCTGGCGCGATCATTTTTGATGGTCAAGATATTTCTAATGTTCCAGCTCACGAGCGTGTAGATCTTGGTATTTCACAAGCACCCGAAGGCCGCGGAATTTTCCCTGGCATGACAGTTCTAGAGAATTTAGAGATGGGTAAGTTCCACCGTAAGAACCGCAAGGCGGAGATGAGTGAAGACCTAGATAAGGTTTACACACTCTTCCCACGTTTGAAAGAGCGTATCTCTCAAGCTGGAGGAACGTTATCTGGTGGAGAACAGCAGATGTTGGCTATTGGACGTGCATTGATGTCTCGTCCAAAGGTCTTGCTGCTAGATGAGCCATCCATGGGTCTTGCACCTCAAATGATTGCCAACATTTTCCGCATTATTACTGAGATCAATAAGACTGGTGTGACAATCTTGCTCGTTGAGCAAAATGCACAGCAAGCGCTACAGCGCGCACACCGTGCTTATATTTTGGAGACAGGAAATGTAGTCAAAGAAGCTAAGGCTTTAGATCTACTTAATGATCCTGCAGTGCGCGAGGCATACTTGGGCACTGGAGCGCATTCTTAACGCTCTGCCAGGATTAAACAGGTAATACGCGCTGTACAAGTTCGTTCGCCTGCTTCGTTTGTAATAATGATTTCCCAGCTGCATAAAGTCTTGCCGAGTGAAATCGCTGTTGCAACACCTGTTACTAATCCAGTTGTTGCTGATTTGTGGTGGGTTGCATTGATATCTACACCAACAATTTTGCGGTTGGGGCCTGCGTGAAGTGATGTGCCGATTGAGCCGAGGCTTTCTGCCAAAACAACATTTGCGCCGCCATGTAAGAGGCCCATGGGTTGGGTATTTCCTTCAACGGGCATTGTGCCAACGAGGCGTCCTGGTTCGGCTTCAAGAATCTTGATGCCCATCTTTTGATCTAGTGCGCCGCTTCCGCGCTCTTTGTAAAATTTAAGAAACTCTTCGTTGATCATGAGAACTATTCTAGTGTGCAACCTAAGATGTGCCCATGAGCAAACGCCTATTACTTATCGATGGGCACTCAATGGCATATCGCGCTTTTTACGCCCTTCCGGCTGAGAACTTCACTACGGCATCTGGCCAGCACACCAATGCCATCTATGGCTTTGCCACGATGTTGCTCTCGCTCCTGAGCAGTGAGAAACCCACACACGTTGCCGTGGCCTTTGATGTCTCGCGCAAGACTTTTCGCTCTGAAATCTTTCCTGAGTACAAAGCCAATCGCGCTAAAACTCCCGATGAGTTTCGCTCCCAGATGTCTTATCTTCACGAGCTTGTGAGTGCTTTTGGCATCACGCAGTTTGAAGTTGAGGGCTATGAGGCCGATGATGTTATTGCCACAATTACAAAACGGGCTGAAAAAGAAGGTGCTGATGTTTTCATTTGTACGGGAGATCGTGACTCATTTCAGTTAGTAAATGATAAAACAACAGTGCTTTACCCCAAGCGCGGCGTCAGTGATTTGGCGAGAATGACACCAGATGCTGTGCAAGAAAAATATGGAATGTCACCAGCGCAATATCCAGACTTTGCCGCACTTCGCGGAGATCCCAGTGATAACTTGCCCTCGATTCCAGGTGTTGGCGAAAAGACTTCAGCTAAGTGGGTTGTTGAATATGGATCACTTCAAGAACTTCTATCGAATGTGGACAAAGTTGGTGGCAAGGTAGGACAGGCTCTACGAGATTCGATTGATAATGTCATTCGAAATAGAGAGCTCACACAACTTGTCGCAGAAGTTCCTTTGGATTTGAGTATTGATGCACTTGCTTGGTCTGGAGTCGATGAGAACCTGACCAATCCGCTATTTGATCGACTTGAGTTTAAAACCCTTAAAGATCGAATGAAACCAATTCTTCTCAAGGGCGCAACTAAAGCGGCAGAGCCAGAGTTCCAACTCTTTGCCGAAGAGATCAGTGAAGGTGTTTTAACTCCAGCAGAGTTGGATGCAAAGATTGCTAAGCACAAGGGTGCTATCGCAATTACCTTTTCTATGGTTGATGAAAAACTGCATCGATACGCCGTTGCTTTTTCTCAAGAAGAGATCTTCCTTGTTCACTCATCAAATATGGGGGATTGGGCTCTAGATGCTTCAATTCCAAAGATTGCCCATGATGCTAAGTCTTTAGCGCGCAGCAATGGACTAGTTGGTATTGAGTTTGATACCTCACTTGCTGCTTATTTAGTTAATCCAGGTGTTCGAGCTCAAGAGCTCAAAGATCTGCAAGAGCGTTGGGGAGATGGCATTGCTATTAATGCTTCATCCCCTGAACAAGAGCTACTTACATCTGCGCGAGCATTGTTCACCTTGCGTGATTCACTAACGCGCGAACTCAAAGAGCGCGGATTGTGGGATCTTTTTATAGAGATGGAACTACCCATCGCAGCCCTTTTAGCCAAGATGGAAGCCTTAGGTATAGCCGTTGATAAGAAAGAGTTAGACAAACTAGCTGCCTACTTTGAGGGAGAAGTAAGCAGGGAGACAAAGGCCGCACACGATGCTGTCGGCCATGAATTCAATGTGGCATCACCTAAGCAGCTCCAAGTCGTTCTCTTTGATGAGCTTAAGCTTCCTAAGACAAAGAAGATTAAGACTGGATATACAACAGATGCTGAGAGTTTGGATTGGTTGCACCAAAAGAGCGGTCATCCAGTGCTTACATCATTGCTGCGTATCCGCGAGACAAAGAAGCTAGGAACAATAGTTGAAGGATTAATTGCAGAGATTGCCAAAGATGGTCGTATTCACACGCACTTTCAACAGACCGTTGCAGCAACTGGGCGTTTGTCTTCAACTGGGCCGAATCTACAAAACATTCCGGTTCGCACAGAGGAAGGTCGCACCATTCGAAACTGCTTCATCGCAGGCAAGGGTTATGTTGGCCTTTTAACTGCTGATTACAGTCAGATTGAAATGCGCATCATGGCTCACTTATCCCATGATGAAAAACTGCTCAAAGCCTTTGAATCAGGTGAAGATCTGCATGCAAGAATTGCTGGAGAGATATTTGGCGTTGAAGCCCATGATGTTGACCCTGAAATGCGCAGGCAGATTAAAGCTATGTCATATGGCTTGGCCTATGGACTCTCCTCCTACGGGCTATCTGCTCAACTCGATATCTCGCCGCCAGCTGCGCAAGATTTGATGGATAAGTACTTCGAGCGCTTTGGTGGAATTCGAGATTACCTAAAAGTTGTTGTTGAGGATGCTCGCAAAGTTGGTTACACCGAGACAATCATGGGACGCCGTAGATATCTCCCTGATTTAATGCACGATAACCGCCAACGCCGAGAAGTTGCAGAGCGCATGGCGCTAAATGCTCCTATTCAGGGATCGGCCGCTGACATCATTAAATTAGCGATGCTTAAAGTTCAGGCAGCAATTGAAAAAGAGAAACTTGCATCTAGGTTGCTATTGCAGATTCATGATGAGTTGATAGTTGAAGTAGTGAAGGGTGAAGAAGAGAAGATAACTACCCTGGTTAAGCGGGAGATGGGAGCGGCATATCCGCTGCGAGCACCTCTGGATGTGAGTGCTGGATTAGGCCTTACGTGGCACGAAGCTGCCCACTAACTACTTAACTTCGTTTGAAATATCTTTAATCGCTTGTAGATCTTCTTCTTCAGTTGGTACGTCATTGGCAGCATGCAGACGCTTCTTTCCCAATGTGAGAATTGTTAGGCCGCACAAAAGCATTATTGGAAGCAAAGCCAAACCAACTTGTGGTGAGTAGTGCTCTGAAATCCAACCGCCTGTTGCTGCGCCTACTGCCATGAAAGATCCTTCAACACTCCAGATCCAACCAAGAGAAGAAGTTTGCGATCCCTGTGGTCTCACAGCTTCAAGGACTTCAAAGTAGAAGACTTGAACTGCGCCACCTATGAGTCCTATAAATGTTCCGACTAGCGCCATGGTCCAATCTGGATAAGTAAAAGCGATAGGTATACAGGTAATGAACCACACTACATATGCGTTTCGCAACGCAGATAGTGGTGCTAATTTCTTTGAGACCAAACCACCAAGCAGGCCGCCAATAACTGTGGCGATACCGAAGGCTGCAAAGATCCATGCTACCCGTTGTGGGACTCCTTCTTGTGTTGCATATGCGGGAACTGCAACATCAAAGACGCCCCAACCAAAGCCAATGAAACATCCTTCAAACATAAGAAGTTGAATTGCACGATCTCGCCACAGTTTTTGCTGGCCCTTGGCTTTCTTTTCAGGGACCCAATTGCGTGAGACTGAAGTAAGAGCTAATGCTGTGCCACCAATGATCATGAGTGCTGATGTCACACCCAATGCCAAACCGGGATGTGCGGAGAGTGCAAGTGAGGTGACCACTACAGGACCAAAGACGGTTGTTGTATTCATCATTGAGGAATCAAGTGCATATGCAGTGCGTAGGAAGTTTTCAGGAACGATGTCTTTCCACAATGGTCGAACCGATAAATTGATTGGGGGAGCAGAGATTCCCAATACAAATGCTGTTATTAGAATTGATTCTTTAGTGTGCATTGAATTCAATGCCAAAATTAATGTGGCATAAAACGGTACAAAAATTCGAAGGGGCCACTTTTGACCCCATTTATCCATCAACGAGCCACGGATTCCCGCTGTGAAAGAACCGGCAAGGGAGTTCAGACCTATGGCTAATCCCGCAATGGCCACAGATCCTGTTTCTTGTTCTGCCTTAAAAAAGATTCCCAAGCCGATCATTGAATAGGCAAGACGGGCCGGAAAAGCCGCTAAAGCCAAAGTCACAACATGCGGAAAGGCTAGAAGTTCTTTATATCGTTTCATTGTTATGACAATCCTATCTGTGAGCGTGAAAATTGCGCATGGATTTGCTCAAATAGACGCGCAAACCGTACCCTTACCCTCCAGCCGCGAGAGCGGGAACTACTACTCATCTATCCCTACGGAGCAACTTGACTACAGCACCTGTAATTGCAGTAAATGACATTGGATCAGCTGCCGACTTTCTAGCAGCAATCGAAGGCACAATCAGAAATTTTAATGACGGAGATCTAGTAACAGGAACAATCGTCCAGGTAGGACGCGAAGAAGTTCTTGTAGACATCGGATACAAAACTGAAGGTGTTATTCCTTCACGCGAGCTTTCAATTCGCCACGATGTAGATCCAAACTCACTCGTCAAGGTTGGCGAGACTATTGAAGCTCTTGTTCTTCAAAAAGAAGATAAAGAAGGTCGCTTGATTCTTTCTAAGAAGCGCGCACAGTACGAGCGTGCCTGGGGAGATATCGAAGGCAAGAAAGAGCGCGACGAAGTTGTTATCGGAACTGTTATTGAAGTTGTTAAGGGCGGACTTATCGTCGACATCGGACTACGTGGCTTCTTGCCAGCATCACTCGTTGAAATGCGCCGTGTTCGTGATCTAACTCCTTACATTGGCAAGCAGGTTGAAGCTCGAATCATCGAACTAGATAAGAACCGTAACAACGTCGTTCTTTCACGTCGTGCATTCCTAGAGCAGACACAATCTGAATCACGCACAACTTTCCTTAACCAGCTACAAAAGGGCCAAGTTCGCACAGGTGTTGTTTCATCAATCGTAAACTTTGGTGCATTCGTTGACCTTGGTGGCGTAGATGGACTTGTTCACGTATCAGAGCTTTCTTGGAAGCACATCGATCACCCAGGTGAAGTTGTTGAAGTTGGCGATGAAGTAACTGTTGAAGTTCTTGAAGTTGATTTCGAGCGTGAGCGTGTGTCACTTTCACTTAAGGCAACACAAGAAGATCCATGGCAAGCATTTGCCCGCACTCACACAATCAATCAGGTTGTTCCAGGTGTGGTTACAAAGCTTGTTCCATTTGGAGCATTTATTCGCGTTCACGAAGGCATTGAAGGCCTAGTTCACATTTCAGAGTTGGCAGAACGCCACGTTGAAATTCCAGAGCAGGTTGTTCAAGTTGATGATGAACTATTCGTAAAGATCATCGACATTGACCTTGAGCGTCGTCGTATTTCACTATCTCTGAAGCAAGCCAATGAAGGACATGAGATTGAGATTGAAGCATTTGATCCAACTCAATACGGAATGGCCGCTCGCTACGATGCTGCAGGAAACTTCATCTATCCAGAAGGTTTCGATTCAGATTCACAGGAGTGGAAGCCAGGATATGAAACACAGCGCGAAGAGTGGGAAAAGCAATATGCCCAAGCGCAGGAGCGTTTCATGGCACATAAGAAACAGAAGGCAGAAGCTAAAGTTGCCGATGCTGCTGCAACTCCAGCCGAAGAAACTCCAGCTGCTGAGTAGTAATAATTAAGATAAAAGGACTCGACTTAATCGTCGGGTCCTTTTTCTTTTCCAATCGGGTTATCCTTATTCCATGCGCGTAATCGCTTTAACTGGTGGCATTGGCTGCGGTAAGTCACTTGCCGCTGAGTACTTTGCCGATCTTGGCGCAATCGTGATTGATGCAGACCAGTTAGCGCGCGCAGCAATAGAGCGCGGTTCAGCAGGCTTTGATGAAGTGGTGAGCATCTTCGGAGATTCAATTCTAAAAAATGGGGATATAGATAGACGTGCTTTGGGGGAGTTAGTATTTAAAGAGCCCGCTTTAAAAGTGAAGTTGGAAAATATCATTCATCCGTGGGTCCGCCAAGAGTTCGAAGAGGCAGTTGCCTCTCTGAAAGCTGATGAAACTCTTGTCTATGAAATCCCGCTTCTGTTTGAAACTGGTGGTCAACATCGATTCGATATTGTCGTAACCGTTGAATCATCAATGGAGAATAGAGTTTCCAGGTTGCGTGCCAGGGGATTACACATCTCTGAAATAGAAGCGCGCATTGCTGCCCAGGCAACGAGGGAGCAACGCGAATCCGTAGCCGATTTCCTGATTGAAAATGATGGCAGTGAAGATGAATTACTGCGTAAAGTAGAAAATATCTGGGATGAACTCGCGAATAAGGATGTAAAAAAGTAGGCTTGGCGAATGCGCCCGGTCTCAGAACTCCAACGTCGAGTCGAGCCATTTCAGGTAATTAGTGATTATGTTCCAGCCGGAGATCAACCAGAGGCTATAGAAGAGATTGCCCGCAGAATCAATGCTGGCGAACAAGATGTAGTTCTGCTCGGTGCCACTGGAACTGGAAAATCAGCCACAACTGCTTGGTTGATTGAAAAGCTGCAACGGCCGACCTTAGTGTTGGCACCTAATAAGACGCTAGCTGCACAGTTAGCAAATGAATTTAGAGAGCTGCTCCCAAATAACGCCGTTGAATACTTTGTTTCCTATTACGACTACTACCAACCAGAGGCATACGTCCCACAGACTGACACCTTCATCGAAAAGGACTCAAGTGTTAATGATGAGGTGGAGCGCTTGCGCCACTCAGCTACAAACTCACTTTTAACTCGTAGAGATGTGATTGTGGTTGCAACCGTGTCCTGTATTTATGGATTAGGCACGCCGCAGGAGTATGTGGATCGAATGATCAAACTACGCGTTGGGGATGAGATTGAACGTAACGCTCTCTTGCGCAAATTCGTTGATGTTCAATACAAGCGCAACGATGTTGCTTTCGAGCGTGGCACATTCCGCGTCCGGGGAGACACAATCGAAATCATCCCTATGTATGAAGAGTTAGCTATTCGTATCGAGATGTTTGGTGATGAGATTGAAAAGATAACTACCTTGCATCCTCTTACTGGTGAAATCATGCGCGATGAGGTGGAGATGTATATCTTCCCTGCAACCCACTATGCCGCAGGACCTGAAACTATGAAGCGGGCTATTGGTGATATTCAGGATGAACTCCAAGTTCAGCTCAATCTTTTAGAAAAGCAGGGCAAACTCCTAGAGGCACAGCGACTTCGGATGAGAACTACCTTTGATATTGAGATGATGGAACAAATCGGTTTTTGTAGTGGAATTGAGAACTACTCACGACATTTAGATGATCGCGCGGCTGGGTCTGCTCCTAACTGTTTGTTAGATTATTTCCCAGAGGATTTTCTTGTAGTTATCGATGAAAGCCATGTGACAGTGCCACAGTTAGGTGCAATGTTTGAAGGTGATGCTTCACGCAAGCGCACATTGGTTGAGCATGGCTTTAGATTGCCTAGCGCACTTGATAATCGCCCTTTAAAGTTTCCTGAATTCATCGAACGAACTGGGCAAAAGCTCTATCTTTCTGCAACGCCCGGTAAGTATGAGATGGCAAAGGTTGATGGCCATGTTGTTGAGCAAGTGATTCGACCAACGGGATTGGTTGATCCACAGATTGTTATTAAACCTATTAAGGGTCAGATCGATGACTTGCTCAATGAAATAACGATCCGGGCTGAGAAGAACGAGCGTGTTCTAGTTACGACGTTGACTAAAAAGATGAGTGAAGATTTGACGGATTATTTGCAGGAGAAGGGAGTGCGAGTCCGATATCTGCACTCTGAAGTAGATACCTTGCGCCGTGTTGAGCTCTTGCGCGAACTACGAACTGGTGAATACGACGTGCTCATAGGAATCAACTTGCTTCGTGAGGGTCTGGATCTACCTGAGGTTTCCTTAGTAGCAATTTTGGATGCCGACAAAGAGGGCTTCCTTCGCTCTGCAACATCGTTGATTCAAACTATTGGTCGCGCAGCTCGAAATGTTTCAGGGGAAGTGCATATGTATGCCGACAACATCACGGCCTCTATGGAAAAGGCTATTGATGAGACTAATCGCCGTCGGGCTAAGCAAGTTGCATACAATCTAGAAAAAGGTGTTGATCCACAGCCGTTGCGTAAAAAGATTGCAGATATCACTGATCTCATTAACCGTGAATCTGAGGACACTGATGAGCTGATGGCATCAAATAAGCGCGCAAATCAAAAGAGCGCAGCAACGGCTGGGCTCTATGTGAAATCGTTGGCTTCTTTGCCGCGCCAAGATTTAATGGCGTTGATAGGCTCGCTCACTGATCAGATGCGCGCCGCGGCCGGAGACCTTCAATTTGAAGTGGCTGCACGTTTGCGTGATGAGATAAAGATTTTGAAGAAGGAACTGCGTTCTATGGAAGAGGCTGGGGTTTAGTGACTATCGACAAACTTGTTGTTCGCGGTGCTCGTGAACACAACCTTAAAAATGTCTCCATTGAGCTGCCACGCAACGCGCTCATTGTTTTTACGGGGCTATCTGGTTCCGGTAAGTCCTCTCTGGCTTTCGACACCATATTTGCAGAAGGACAGCGACGATATGTTGAATCCTTATCTGCGTATGCTCGTCAATTCTTAGGCCAGATGGATAAGCCCGATGTTGACTTCATTGATGGACTATCCCCAGCGGTTTCTATTGATCAAAAATCTACGAACCGCAACCCACGCTCAACCGTTGGAACAATTACTGAGGTTTATGACTATTTACGTTTGTTGTTTGCTCGTGCTGGTCGTCCACATTGCCCCACCTGTGGTCAGGCAGTAACAAGACAGTCACCACAGCAGATTGTTGATCAGATTTTGACTATGCCACCGACAACAAAGTTTCAGGTTTTGGCTCCGATAGTTCGGGCACGGAAAGGTGAGTTTGTTGATCTTTTTGCCGATCTTATTACTCAAGGTTTTTCACGTGCTCGGGTAGATGGTGAGGTTATACAACTCACCGATGTACCAAAGTTAAAGAAGCAGGAAAAACACACTATTGAAGTTGTGGTTGATCGTCTGACTGCAAAAGAGGAGTCAAAGACTCGACTCACAGACTCCATTGAAACTGCGCTGCGCCTTGCCTCTGGAATTGTGCTTTTAGATTTTGTGGATGCCAAGGGTTCAGAAAAGGAGCGCACGTATAGTGAGCATTTGGCGTGTCATCAGTGCAACCTTTCCTTTGAGGAGTTAGAGCCTCGTTCCTTCTCATTCAACTCCCCATTTGGTGCATGCCCTGAATGTTCTGGAATTGGAACCAAGCTCGAAGTTGATAATGATTTAATCATTCCTGATGATTCGATCTCCATCAATGAAGGTGCGATTGCACCTTGGTCAGGCGGGCAGTCATCAGATTACTTCCTGCGCTTATTAGAGGCGTTAGCAAAGGATGTTTCATTCTCCCTAGATACACCGTGGAAGAAGATCTCGGTTAAAGCACGTGATGCGATTATTAATGGCTATGAGTATGAAATTAAGATGAAGTATAAGGGCCGCTACGGTACTAAGAACTACACAACAGGCTTTGAAGGCGTAGTTCCATTCATTCACCGTCGCCATAGTGAAACTGATAGTGATTACAGCCGCGATAAGTACGAAGCGTATATGCGTGAGACCCCTTGTGATGTGTGTAAGGGAGCTCGCCTTAAGCCTGAAGTACTGGCTGTGAGTCTGGGCGGTAAGAACATTAGTGAAATTACCGAACTTTCGATTATGGAATGCGCAGAGTTCCTTAAGGCGATCAAACTCAATAAACGTGAGGCGCAAATCGCTGAACGTGTGATGAAGGAAGTACATGCCCGTCTTGGATTCTTACTCGATGTTGGCTTGGATTATTTATCACTTGCTCGCCCAGCTGGAACGTTATCTGGTGGTGAAGCACAGCGAATCCGCCTTGCAACACAGATTGGCAGTGGGTTAGTTGGCGTGCTCTATGTTTTGGATGAGCCAAGTATTGGTCTGCACCAAAGAGATAACCGCCGCTTGATTGATACCTTGACGCGTCTGCGTAATTTAGGAAATACACTCATTGTTGTTGAACATGATGAGGAAACTATTAGAACTGCTGATTGGGTTGTAGATATCGGGCCAGGCGCAGGTGAGCATGGTGGCAACGTTGTTGTCTCAGGTAGTTATGAAGACTTGATTGCCTCTAAAGAATCGATTACTGGCGCTTATCTCTCTGGCCGTAAATCGATCACGATTCCTACCAAGCGCCGCAAAGTTGATCCTAAGCGCCGATTGGTTGTGAAAGGTGCGAAAGAAAACAACCTACAAAATATTGATGTTGAGGTACCACTAGGAGTTTTTGTATCGGTTACCGGTGTGAGTGGTTCAGGTAAATCAACGCTAGTAAATGATATTTTGTATACGACTCTTGCTAACAAACTTAACGGAGCACGCCTAGTTCCTGGTCGACATCGCACGGTTTCAGGCATTGATTTACTCGACAAGGTTGTTCACGTTGATCAATCACCCATTGGTCGAACGCCTCGTTCTAACCCTGCTACATACACTGGTGTGTTCGACAAGGTCCGTGCGTTATTTGCCGAAACTTCTGAGGCCAAAATCCGTGGCTATCAGCAAGGACGTTTCTCCTTTAACGTCAAAGGTGGGCGCTGTGAGAACTGTTCTGGCGATGGAACGATCACCATTGAGATGAACTTCTTACCTGATGTTTATGTTCCTTGCGAGGTCTGTCATGGTGCGCGTTATAACCGTGAAACTCTTGAAGTGCACTACAAGGGCAAAACTATTGCCGATGTCTTAGATATGCCGATAGAACTAGCTGCTGACTTCTTTGAATCTGTTCCAGCAATTGCTCGCTACTTGAAAACACTTAACGATGTTGGTTTGGGCTATGTGCGCTTGGGACAATCTGCACCAACGCTTTCTGGCGGTGAAGCACAGCGCGTGAAGCTTTCGACTGAACTGCAGCGACGATCAACCGGTCGCACTATTTATGTTCTAGATGAGCCAACAACCGGTCTGCACTTTGAAGATGTGAGCAAGCTACTGGGAGTTCTCAATCGCCTAGTTGATACCGGTAACACTGTTGTCGTTATCGAGCACAATTTGGATGTTATTAAATCCTCTGACTGGGTTATTGATATGGGACCAGAGGGTGGTTTCCGCGGGGGACTAGTAGTTGCTCAAGGAACACCGGAAGATGTGGCCAAGGTGAAGGCAAGTTACACCGGACAGTTCTTGGGTGAAATTTTGGCTAGTAATCGCAAAGTAGCGGTTAAGAAGTAAGTGATATGGCAGATCCCCAAAGCTATCGGCCAACGGATATACCAAAACTCCCTGGGGTCTATCGATTTTATGATGCTACCGACACAGTCATCTATGTCGGCAAAGCAATCAACTTAAAGAATCGATTGAGCAATTACTTCCAGGGCAACTTAGCTGAAAAGACTTATCGCATGGTGCATCAGGCCGTGCGAGTGGACTGGACGATAGTTGATACTGAGGTTGAAGCTCTGCAATTAGAGTTCTCTTGGATAAAGCAATATGCCCCGCAGTACAACGTGCAGTTTAGAGATGATAAGTCTTACCCGTATCTCGCAATTACGAACAAGGAAGAGTTCCCACGGATCTTCATTACTCGTAAATCTAAGCGTCCCGGAATTTCATACTTTGGACCCTTTACTCATACCTGGGCGCTTCGAAGCACTTTTGATGTTGTCTTAAAGACTTTCCCAATTCGCTCCTGCTCCACAAGTAACTTTGAGCGAGCAAAGCGGACTAAACGTCAATGTTTGCTTGGTGATATTGGAAAGTGTGCTGCCCCTTGTGTTGAGTGGATTAGCAAAGAGGATCACAAAGCACTCTCTGACCGCTTAGTGAAATTCATGTCTAATGGAAATACAGACATAGTTCCAACTTTGCGAGCTGAGATGGAGCTGGCATCTAGTCGTGAAGAGTTTGAACGGGCTAGCAAGATTCGAGATTCTATTGATGCAATAGAGCGCGCACAGGAGTCTGCTGAAGCAGCACTTCCTGAGAATCTGACCGCTGACATCGTTGCAATTCACCATGATGGCGCACATGCTGCGGGGTCGATATTTATTGTTAGAGGTGGTGCAATTAAGGGATCTCGTTCATGGATTGTGGATCAAAGTAAATCGCTAGAAGGCGATGATGAGATGGGTGCACTTTTCTACTCCATCTATAGTCAAAGTGCTCCAACTGATATTCCGGCGGAGATTCTTATTAATGAACTTCCCCTAGATGCAACGGCGCTAGAGAGTTGGCTCAGTGGTTTGCGCGGTGCACCGGTTTCATTGAAGGTCCCACAGCGTGGTGAGAAAGTTGAGATTCTGGCAACGGTAAAGCGCAATGCCCAGTATTCACTTATTCAGTTCTTAAGTAAGCGTGCCAATGATGCCGCAGTAAGTGGCAAGGCGTTGCTAGAAATTGAAGAAGCGTTAGATCTAAGCCGCACGCCACTTCGCATTGAGTGTTTTGATATCTCAAATATTTCTGGCACATCCGTCGTCGCATCCATGGTGGTATTTGAAGATGGATTAGCTAAGAAGAGTGAATATCGTCGCTTCATCATCAATACCGAAGAAGGCTTTGATGACACTCGAGCGATGCATCAAGTGATTACTCGCAGGCTCAAGAGATTGCTTGATGATAGATCTGTGGATGAAGCAGAGGTTGCAGAGCTTGGTGGAAAGTTAAGTAAGTTCTCATACCCACCACAACTCATTGTTGTTGATGGTGGTCATCCTCAGGTCAATGCAGCAGCTCGTGCGTTAGCAGAACTCGGAATTACAGATATTGCTCTGTGTGGATTAGCTAAGAGATTAGAAGAAGTGTGGGTGCCAGGTTCATCTGATCCACTCATCCTTCCTCGCTCCAGTGAAGGGCTCTATCTCTTACAACGCATTCGCGATGAGGCGCATAGATTTGCCATTACCTTCCACCGCTCTAGACGTTCAAAGGTTATGTTGGAGTCAATTCTCGATGAGATACCGCAGTTGGGACAGGCGCGCAGAAAAGCATTACTAGAACGATTTGGTTCAGTAGCTGCTATTCGTAAGGCAACCGTGGAAGACATCGCTGCAACACCGGGTATTGGAAGCAAGATCGCGGCCGTGATTGGTGAACAGCTTCTGGCAATGAGTTCTCAGCAGGTAAATACAACAACAGGTGAGATAGTGGAGAGTAAGTAGTGAGTTCAGATTTCTTTGATTCTACAAGTGAGCAACAAATAGAGTCTTTCACTAAGACGGCACGAGAGATGCTCGCGGGCTATGGTCTAAGTGAGGTTGAAGTTAAATGCATTAACTATGAATTCAATGCTACTTTCTCTGTCGTCACTGGAGCGGGAGATAAATACGCACTACGCATCAATGTGAATTCGACTCGAACGCTGGAGAACATGCACGGTGAAATCGAATTTGTTAACTTCATAGCAAGGGTACCAGGACTGAAAGTTCCAAGACCTGTTGCAAATAGTAAAGACAGCTATATCTCTTCAATTCATCACGCAGAATCAGGAAAAGAAGTCCCTGGCATTCTCTACACCTGGCTTGAAGGTGAAGAGATTGGTGATGAACCAACTCATGAGCAATTAGTCACACTCGGCGCTGCAATGGCACGGATGCATCAAAGTTCACGTGAGTTTATGCTTTCAGAAGAAGCCGAGCTTCCAACCTTTAGTGATTGGTTGTGGGGAACTGAAGACTTTTTGCTCAGTGCTACGAGCTTGCTAACAATGGAACAGTTCACTGCAATTAAATCTGCGATCGATATTATTGAGGCTGATACGACAGATCTTTTTTCAGCAAATCCAATTCAGGTAATTCATGGCGATCTTCATGGCTGGAATCTGATGTGGCATGAAGGTGAACTCTTCATCTTTGACTTTGATGATTGTGGCTATGGAATCCCGCATCAAGATTTAGCAATCACCTTGTATTACTTAGATACTCCCGAGCAGGATGCGGCAGTGTTGGAGGGGTATAGAACGGTCTGCGAACTACCCACCTACACCAAGGCTCAAATGGACTCCCTACTACTGCAGCGACGACTGGTTCTACTGAACTATCTGTATGAGACTAAAAACCCTGAACACAAAGAGATGCTGCCTGCCTATTTAGAGAAGAGCATGGAGCGTGTGAGTGGGTTCTTGACAGATGTAAGAGGATAAACCCATGACGAGCAATGAGACCTTGGTCCTAACTGGAATGTCAGGCGCTGGGCGTTCAACGGTAGCTCATGCGCTAGAAGATCTTGGTTGGTATGTAGTTGATAACTTACCACCGGCATTGCTACCAGCATTAGTTGGTAAAGGCACGGGATCTCAAGGCAAAGAGTATGCAGTTGTAGTGGATGTTCGTGGTGGACATTTCTTTGATGAATTAACTGCAGCTCTAGCAGAGTTGAAGAAGAATGGCTCTACTTATCGTTTAGTTTTCCTTGATGCCACCGATCAAGCTTTAGTGCAGCGTTTTGAATCCACTCGCAGACCACATCCTCTGCAAGGCGGAGATCGCATCGTTGATGGAATTGCTCGCGAGAGAGCCGCGCTCGAAGAAGTAAGAGCTGAGTGCGATATTGCTATTGATACAACTAATTTAAACGTGCACCAGTTGGAGAAGAGAATTGGTGAGATTTTTGGTGGGGGAAAGATTCAGGGAATCCGTATTAACGTCCTCTCATTTGGTTATAAGTATGGAATTCCAGTTGATTCAGATTTAGTTTTAGATTGTCGCTTTATCCCAAATCCACATTGGATTC
>Ga0209087_1000360_pt1 | contig 30033 bp, 17 predicted proteins | sample S_130805_EF_Meta_FD_187321 | JGI IMG/M metagenome (GOLD analysis project Ga0209087, IMG submission 187321) | Freshwater microbial communities from Lake Simoncouche, Canada to study carbon cycling - S_130805_EF_MetaG (SPAdes) (version 2) | ecosystem: Environmental > Aquatic > Freshwater > Lake ... | reverse complement strand
TCCTGAAGTTCCTGATGTTCCATCTGTACCTGAAGTTCCACTTGTTCCTGAAGTTCCACTTGTTCCTGAAGTACCGCTAGTTCCTGAAGTTCCATCTGTACCTGAAGTTCCACTTGTTCCTGAAGTACCGCTAGTTCCTGAAGTTCCTGATGTACCACTAGTTCCTGATGAACCATCCGTACCACTTGTACCACTAGTTCCTGATGAACCATCCGTACCACTTGTACCTGAAGTTCCTGATGAACCATCTGTTCCGCTTGTACCTGAAGTTCCCGATGAACCATCTGTTCCGCTTGTACCTGAAGTTCCTGATGAACCTGAGCTACCTGATGTTCCTGATGTACCATCTATTCCTGAAGTTCCACTTGTTCCTGAAGTTCCGTCAATACCGCTAGTTCCTGAAGTACCATCTGTACCACTAGTTCCTGAAGTACCACTAGTACCATCAGTTCCTGAAGTACCACTAGTACCATCAGTTCCTGAAGTACCACTAGTTCCATCTGTTCCTGAAGTTCCACTCGATCCTGAAGTTCCTGATGTTCCATCTGTACCTGAAGTTCCACTTGTTCCTGAAGTTCCACTTGTTCCTGAAGTACCGCTAGTTCCTGAAGTTCCATCTGTTCCGCTAGTACCTGAAGTACCTGATGTTCCGCTAGTTCCTGATGTTCCATCTGTACCTGAAGTACCACTAGTTCCTGATGTACCGCTAGTTCCTGAAGTTCCTGAAGTACCATCTGTACCACTAGTTCCTGAAGTACCATCTGTACCACTAGTTCCTGAAGTACCACTTGAACCAGATGTTCCTGATGTTCCACTTATTCCTGAGGTACCGCTAGTTCCTGTTGTACCACTAGTTCCTGATGAACCTGAAGTTCCTGTTGTACCTGAAGTTCCACTAGTTCCATCTATTCCACTTGTCCCTGAAGTACCAGTTGTTCCGCTAGTTCCTGAAGTTCCATCTATTCCACTTGTACCTGAAGTTCCATCTATTCCACTTGTACCTGAAGTACCAGTTATTCCTGATGAACCTGATGAACCTGAGGTACCATTTACTCCTGATATACCACTAGAACCTGAAGATCCAGAGGTACCACTTATTCCTGATGTACCACTAGAACCTGAAGATCCAGAAGTACCACTTATTCCTGATGTACCACTAGAACCCGAAGATCCTGAGGTACCGCTTGTTCCACTAGTTCCACTAGTTCCAGAAGTACCACTAGTTCCTGAAGTACCAGATGTTCCGCTAGTTCCGTCTATTCCGCTAGTTCCTGAAGTACCAGTTGTACCTGATGTTCCACTAGTTCCATCTATTCCGCTAGTTCCTGAAGTACCAGTTGTACCTGATGTTCCACTAGTTCCATCTATTCCGCTAGTTCCTGAAGTACCAGTTGTACCTGATGTTCCACTAGTTCCATCTATTCCGCTAGTACCCGATGTTCCGTGTGTTCCTGAAGTACCAGATGTTCCGCTAGTTCCTGATGTTCCATCAGTACCATCAACTCCACTTATACCGCTAGACCCAGATGTTCCAGAGATTCCTGAAGTTCCACTAGTTCCATCTATTCCGCTAGTTCCTGAAGAACCTGAAGTTCCGTCTATTCCGCTAGTTCCTGAAGTTCCACTTATTCCTGAGGTACCGCTAGTTCCTGAAGAACCTGAGGTTCCGCTAGTTCCATCTATTCCGCTAGTTCCTGAAGAACCTGAAGTTCCACTAGTTCCATCTATTCCGCTAGTTCCTGAAGAACCTGAAGTTCCACTAGTTCCATCTATTCCGCTAGTTCCCGAAGAACCTGAAGAACCTGAAGTTCCGCTAGTTCCATCTATTCCGCTAGTTCCCGAAGAACCTGAAGTTCCACTAGTTCCTGAAGTTCCGTCTATTCCGCTAGTACCCGATGTTCCGTGTGTTCCTGAAGAACCTGAAGTTCCATCTATTCCGCTAGTTCCTGAGGTACCAGATGTTCCTGAAATACCTGAAGTTCCGCTAGTTCCTGACGATCCATCAGTACCATCAACTCCACTTATTCCGCTAGATCCCGATGTTCCAGAGATTCCTGAAGTACCACTTGTTCCATCAGTTCCTGAAGTACCAGATGTTCCGCTAGATCCAGATGTACCAGTTGTTCCTGAAGAACCAGATGTGCCTGATGAACCACTAGTTCCTGATGAACCATTAGTACCATCAACTCCACTTATTCCGCTAGATCCAGATGTTCCGTCAATTCCTGATGTGCCACTTGTTCCTTCAGTTCCTGATGTACCACTTGTTCCTCCAGTCCCTGAAGTTCCACTAGAACCAGAGGTACCACTTGAACAACATGTACCAGTTATTGTTACAGTGATGTTTCCATCACCGTCGTTTGTTACTGATGCTCCACTAAATGTAATTCCTGAAACATTAGTTACTGGTGTTCCACCGTCTCCAACCGATAAAGCGGAACCTGAGCCTGAAGTAATACCTGTAATTGATACTGCCGATCCATCACTATTATTAAGAGTTAATGTTGAAGAACCACTATTATAAGTTCCTCCTGTTACTGTACCAGTAAACCCTGTAATTGTTATTGTTTGACCATTGTTTTCGTATAACTGTAAAGTTGTAGACGCAGAAAAATATGTACCACCTGTAATGATAGTATCGTTAAAGTCAGCAATTCTCCATCTTGCGTTTTCTCTTGTAACACCACTAACACCTTCAATCGTTGAACCCGTCCAAGCGTCCATAAGGAGTTGTCCACCAGCATTAGTATTTGTTAATTGATAACCCGATTCTCCTACTGGAAAAATATCGCCATCAGCATCTGCTAAGTTCCATAAACTTGAATAGTTAGTGATTGTATATTGATATGTTGTTTGAGCTTCCTGAACATATACCAACATTCCCAATCTTCTTCTACCTGAAGAAATTCCGTCATTATTAATATTCACTTGGTTAATGACTGGAGGTGGCGAATCATACCCACCACAAATAAAACTGATAGGTATTACGTTTCCTGAAAACGTAACAGGCCCTCCACCATCATAAACATCTTGAGGAATTGTCCAATTTAAGTTGTCAAGGCTCCATACCTCTTGATATCCACCGATACTGTTTACACTGAACATTACGCCAGTATCGTTATCTCTTTCTACTGAAATAGGACCTGCAATTATCGCTCCAGATGTGGGATTTTTATATTCAAAGCTCATTTTTTGTTATTTTTATTTATAAATATTATTATATTAACGTTCCTCCTTGGAAATAATTCGGTAGTAAACCTGTTGATAATCTAAAATCTGTTGCGGCATATGTACTATACATTCTATATGTTCCTGCAGGTATATTTGTACTTCCAGAATAGTTTATTATTAAATTAGAATATCCTGAAGGAGTTACAGTTTTTGCTGTCATAGTACCTGCTGATGTACCATTTTTAACCGTTGAGTATTTTAGTCCGTTTGTTGCACCTGTTGAAACAAACACTGTAACCCAGTTGTTTGTTGCCGCGGTAAACGCTCCAATTGGAATTTGAACAGTTTGGAATATATACGCAGTAATAGCATTACCATAAGCGTCATTACCTCCACTTGTTGTTGATATTGGAGCGGTAATAATTGCTGGTTCTGCACCTCCCGCCAAATTTCCTGTCCATCCTGAATATGCCAAATATGCATTCATCTGTGAGTCAAATATTCCTTGGGTTAATGACGGTGCTCCAACTTGATTAAATCCTCTCCACGTACTTCCTTGAGATACCATCCAACTACTTAAGTTAGCCTTAGCTTGTGTACCATTTGTATCAATAAGTAAATAAGCAAATAATGGTTGGTTAGTAGGCGTAGGTGAAGGTGTATTAGTTGGTGTTGTTGTATTAGTTGGTGTCTGTGTTTGTGTTACCGTTGGTGTCTGTGTTGGTGTCTCAGTAGGTGTTGAAGTTACAGTTGCGGTTTGAGTTGGAGTTGCCGTCTCAGTAGGTGTTGCCGTTGCGGTAGGTGTGGCAGTTTCAGTTGCAGTTGCCGTTACTGTTGGAGTTGGTGTTTCAGTTGCCGTTGCGGTAACTGTTGCGGTATTAGTTGGAGTAGGTGTTGATGTAGAAGTTTCAGTAGGTGTTGGTGTTAATGTTGTCGTTGGTGTGCTCGTAACTGTTGGAGTCTGAGTTGGTGTTTCAGTTGGAGTACTTGTAGGAGTCTCACTTGGCGTATTTGTAGGTGTTTCAGTATTAGTTGGTGTTACTGTGGGTGTTGAAGTCTCAGTATTTGTAGGTGTATTTGTAGGAGTCTCACTTGGCGTATTTGTAGGTGTTTCAGTATTAGTTGGTGTTACACTTGTAGTATTTGTTGGTGTATTTGTAGGAGTTGGTGTAGATGTTTCGGTATTAGTTGGAGTGTTTGTAGGAGTCTCACTCGGAGTCTGTGTTGGAGTCTCGGTATTAGTTGGTGTCACACTTGCAGTATTTGTTGGTGTGTTTGTAGGTGTTGATGTGTTAGTTGGAGTAACTGTTGGAGTGTTTGTAGGAGTCTCTGTTGGAGTCGGAGTAGATGTTTCGGTATTAGTTGGCGTGTTTGTAGGAGTCTCTGACGGTGTATTTGTCGGTGTCTCTGTATTAGTAGGAGTTACTGTCGCAGTGTTAGTAGGAGTTACTGTCGCAGTGTTAGTTGGAGTTGGTGTAGATGTTTCGGTATTAGTTGGTGTTACAGTCGCAGTATTAGTTGGAGTATTTGTAGGTGTTGCGGTATTAGTTGGTGTTACAGTCTCAGTATTTGTAGGTGTATTTGTTGGAGTCTCACTTGGAGTATTTGTAGGAGTTGATGTATTAGTTGGTGTTACAGTCGCAGTATTAGTTGGTGTTACAGTCGCAGTATTACTTGGAGTAGGAGTTGATGTTGCAGTATTAGTTGGAGTAACACTTGCAGTATTAGTTGGAGTATTAGTTGGAGTTGATGTATTAGTTGGAGTTGCTGTTGGAGTCGGTGTTGGCGTACTTGTTGGCGTAGTTGGAGGTAATGTTGGTGTAGGTGTTGGTGTCTGAGTTGAAGTTTGAGTATTTGTTGGAGTTGAAGTTGAAGTTTGAGTATTTGTTGGAGTATTAGTTGGAGTTGAAGTTGTTGTTGGTGTTGCTCCTGTTAATGGATTTGTTGGAGATGGAGTTGGAGTGTGTGTTGGAGTGGCTGTTGGTGAAGGTGTTACACATTCTAATACAACCACAATTCCATTGAACATATCGTTTCTGGTTGCTGCAGAATAATATATTACGTCATCAACATAAATGTTAAAGGGACCTAAAGCATTGGAGTTAGAAGCAAGCCTAACGATATATGAAGTACAACCAGTGACTGAAAGTTGTTGCTCAATCTCTGTATTACATCCAGGAGCATTGTTTGTAACTAAAATAGAATATGTCGACATTCAAGGTTTTTATTAAATAAATACCCCAACTATTCTATTTCATTTATCTTATTATTAAAAATAATGAAGTAATATTTTTTTAATTAAATCAAAACAATATTTCATTTAGATTATGTGCTAAAAATACTGAAATTACAGTTAGATTCTTGAATGTCCATATTAACAACGCAAGACGCCAATTCAATAGTAATTTGGAATGAACATCCAAAAGTACATTGTAATATTTTGAATATCTCACAGTTGTTACCATCAACCAACTTCAACATAATTTCAGGTGCTGTGTTAAATATTGGTGGAATTACGGTGTTATATTCTACAGTAGGTGGAACTACAGAACTAATTGTTCCGAGCAAAGTTTGATTATTCCCATATACATCCGATATGTAAACACTAAACGGATACGCCGTACTTCCTGATATGTCTGTTATTCTAACTTGTGTCATGATAAACAAATTATATCGTAGTTTATAATCAAGTCGATGACAATTTCTTGACCCTCGAGGGAAGTATTATTTCTACTTGTTTCGATTGTTATTTGATTATTTAGTTGGTCTATAATCACGTTACCAACACCTGGAATTCCCAGTAACAAAGTTCGAATAGTGTCATACCACTGATTATCTGTTGGAGATTGAACTAATGATGTCGATGTAAAGAAATTTTGAGATGCAACTATACCTGAAGGATTAACTGAAACTTTCGCAGTAAAGACAGCACTTATTAAATCACAATTTGTGTTTCCTGCTGTCAAATCGAAGTACCCTTCATTCAACATTTGTAATAATCCAAACTTAGTTGGTGACAAAATATTAAACACCTCAGCACCCATTACATAAGTTTGATATGATGTATAGTTTGTATTACAAGTTATTGTCGTATTTCTTGTTAATGAACAACTATTAGAATCAACGACTGTTAAAGAATATGTCCCCGCAGTTAACCCGCTTACTTGTATTTGTTGTGGGTCATTTGGTACATTATCCGACCAATTAAAACTAAATGGTGGCTCACCTGAGGTTATGAATGCTGTAATTTTACCACTCGACCCACTACCGCAAGAAGTACTATATAAAGTATAGTTTAATGGTTGACTACTTGGTACTAAGATATTTGTAGTTTGAACACATCCATCAGCATCAGTCACAGTTACAACGTGAGTACCTGAAGTTAAATTATTGAATGTGACCGCAGTTAAATTTGTGTCTATTATATTTTGGATTCCGTCAACAGAATAATCTAATGGTAAAGTTCCTCCACTTGTTGTGAAAATTGTGACAGACCCATTATTTTGATTACAACTCGTCCCAACAACTTGAGTTGAAATAGTGTATTTATTTTGAGCCGCTAAAGTAACTTCCTGTAAATAAGAACAACCCGTGTTATCTGAAACTCCCACTGTATATGTCCCACCACTTAGGTTTCCAAAAATTTGTGTACTTTGAGAATTACTTATATTCAACTGATTACCCGTCGGACTAATCAAAGTATAAGTATACGGTACAGTCCCTCCAACTACGTTTATAGTAATCGAACCATTAGTACTTGAACAGGTCGAATTTTGTCCTTGAACTGAAACACTAGTAATTCCTCCTGGTGTTTCAAGAGTTGTTCCTGCGAACATTTGGCATAAACCTGCGTCTGTTACTTGAAAGTTGTATTGTCCTGCGGATAATCCTGAAATTGAGAAGGTTCTTGAATAAGAAACTAATACATTACCCGTAGATGCTGAATAATAGAATGGAGATGTTCCACCTGTAACAGTTAAGTTAATTACTCCATTGGACTGAAGACAGGTCGGAGCAGTAGAAGTGAATAAACCAAGACCGATTGGACTTACGTTTGTAATTGTACCTGATTTGGATAATGTACAACCATAAGCATCAGTAACATCAACAGAATAATTACCCGAAGTTAATCCTGTAATTGTACTACCAGTCTGTCCATTACTCCACAAATAACTATAAGGAGCCAAACCTGTTTGACCTGTCACAAAAATTTTACCTATTGGAGTTCCACCACAACTTGAGTTTGGTACAACATATAAACCATAATCTAAATTTTCAGATTCTTGAACTATAAATGTCGGAGTAAATGCCGTACATCCTCCCAAATCTGTGACACCTAAATAATATGTTCCAGCACTTAATCCTCCAAAAACAACCGCATCTGTATTAGTTATTGCTGAGGTTAAATAATTGTTATTAATATCAAACAAAGAAAAACTGGTTGATGAATATAAAGATGTCGATGATCCTGTAACAGAACCATTATTAAATCCACAAGTTGTATTTTGAACCGCAGTTACTGATCCGCATACTCCACTAGAAATTGGAATGTTAATTAAAAACTCGCTGTTTACAGGTAAACTACTATCATTAACTCTAATCTGATAAACATTACTTGCCAATCCCACCAAAGATGCAGGTTGTGCAACTATAGTTTGAGATGGATAAGACGGAGTAATAAACTCTACAGTATACGGTGGCGTTCCCGCACTAACAAATAGATTGAATGCTCCCGAATTATTATTCGAGCAATCACCTGTTACCGTTATATTATAATTTAATACCGCCATTAACTATTACAATTTATACTTATATTTATTCCCGAATTCAAAGAAAGTGTCTCATTAAGATTTCTTTCCGTACAAGTCAAACTTGTGATTGTTAATAAGTTTCCATTTAAGAAGAATGTGAATCCATAATCGTATAGTTGTGGAAGATATTGTATCAATGCATTTCTATAAATTGTATTAGTTGGCACATCAGTCAATCCATATCCAACATAAAATAACTCTTTAATTATAACATCGCCACCAATTCTTAAATCTACATACCAAGTACTTTCAACTGAATTCTGAATACAATCATTTAATGTTAACCCACTTTGAGCTAGCATATTATTAACTCTATTAGATAATATACTACTAAAATTACTAACATCAACATCTCCGTTTAACCAAGGAAATATATTAAAGTCCGTATATTCTGTCGTACAGGTATAATCAAATATATTTGAAATAATGAAACATGGATCGACAGGTACTGGTACAAATCGACATCCTCTTTGTCTTCTATAAACAAATTTTTGCCGTTGGAATATTGAATTCTCCATCCTAACTCCTGTATTCCATATCGTTGTAGCCGGAATCATTTGTTCCACTAACTTCATCCAATATGGACCAATACCATTGACGTAGTCAATCAACTTTTGATAGGTATATTTGTTATTAGGTAATCCAACCGTGCTTTCTGATTCAATATATTTCCAAAATATCGATTGTAAGATAGGATATCCACCTGTTTTACCATCTGTAATATATTGACGGTTTCTTACGTTAATCATATTCTCCCAAAAAGTTTGAGAAAATTCAAAAAACGTTTTCTTTTTTGGCTGTGGGTTTATAAAAGTAGAATCAACTCCACCAGGTACCGGATAACCAACTGTTAATCCTGATTCAGGTATCGGATAGTCATATCTTCTTGATTCTTCCCAAACATCATAAACTAAACCTTGTGCCGGATTCAAGAAAAGATCTACGTTTTTAACATTCAACACTAACTTTTCATTATCAACAAAGTAATAAGCATTATAATCCGCACTATTTGAAATTCTAATTCTATCGTCTTCTTCCAACCAAGATTTATTATTATCAACTACTTTCTTAAGTTTGAACCCTTCAGTCATATATGGAAAATCTCTGAATCTATTAAGATATGGTTGTCCATAAGTGAAAGGAGTTAGTTGTGATTGTATGTTAAAATTTTGACCAGTGAATACCTGGCCTGTTACAACTACCTCATCAGGACTTCTATGTGAAGGTGTTGATTCATACCATCCAGATCCTATCTGAAAGAAATAACTTTCAGTATTTTCAGGTGCTTTAGGAAACCCTTCCAAATCAACAGGATAATCATCCAATCTCGTGTTTACATCTTGATATGTTGCAGTTGAAGTAAACGCACTGAATGTTTGCCCCTTTATCTTATAAGTTGAACCTGGAACAAAACTTGGAGTATTTTCAACATAAGTACCACCTGAAATAGCCGCCCATTGAATCCCAAATTGTTCCATGTTTATTTTTTGGTCAGCCAAATAGATGTGTTCATTAAATTCAATTAAAGAATCAGGAGCACCTATTAATCTTAACATAAATTCAACTGAACGTCTAGTTCCCTTAGATTTGAATAAGTAAGAAGCATTAAGAATAAGATTACGATAGAACGCGTAATTCAATTCCGTAGGTGTTAGTGCTCTCGCATAACCAGGATAGGTTGGTGTTGATGTATTTCCAAATACAGAACTTAGAAAGTCCTCATTAGTAATTGGAGAGAAATTCGAACTCCATCCAAGTGTTTGTGATAAATTCACCAAAAGTTGTGATGGAATATCATTAGAAGGATTGTAACTAACAGAATTCATGTATGCCAAGGCATCTATGAATTGTTTGATTTGGTCAAAACTTCTTCCGTAAATTTGGAATATCTTCTCAACCTTACGTCCAAGTGTATCGAATTCTTTAAGGGAATCCGAAACCAAAAATCTTGAGATTAAATTTGTTTTGAAGGAATCCAAATTAATCGCAATTTCCTCAAGTTGACTCAAATAATTCTCAAACAAAAATGACCTAATATCTAAATTCCACGGTCCGTCTTTAGGCCATGTTACTTGTTGATAATTCGTATAAAATTGACCCGCCTCATTTTGTTGTGGCACTTGAAATACTGCAGTATACTCTGGTCTTATAAGTCGGTTTAATAAAAATTTTTGTACCTCATCAAAATCTTCAGCAAAAATTCTATCAACAACAAAATCATTTGGTCTTATTTGAAATTCTTCGTTAGATGTAGTTGCGGTTACACCAAATGGTGATCCTGAAACAATGAATTCGATGAATCCTGTTGTCAGTGTTTGTGATGGAGTAAATGAAACAATATTGAAAATATTGTCATTGATTGACACACAATAATCCAAATAAGTATTATACAAATTTCTATATGGAGAAACGGTTATTTCCCTTACAGATAAGTTTGTCGCAGCACTTAAGGAATAATCAATATCGAATGGATTATTAATTCTACTAACATCAATACGGAAAGATGTTTCATTCAAAACGGAATCGTAAGATATATTAGTTGCCGTCGAACCTGTGATAAAATTATCATTGTTGAAAACAATATCTAACGAAGCTGGAAATCTATGTATAATTTCAGTAATTGAAACTTGAAATCTTTTACTTAAAGAGCCATACATAGAAAAGTTTAGAACTTGGGACACATCATAGTTCGGATATACTCTGAACTGTGTCGCCATAATTCTTCTACTCTCATTAACGTCACCAATGTTCAATCCCTCCAAACTAATTGGATCAGAGAAGGCCCCAACATTAAATGTTCTATTAACTTTTTCAGTAATCGAAGTTGTAAACTCAAAGTTACCTTGCGTGAGTCCTCCCCCTTCAACTGTTTGTAATCCTACAATGTTGTCAGAGAAGGTCGCAGCGCCACTACCGGGTCGTGGCGGATAAAAAAATTTAGTAGTACCTTGAGTCGTAGCCATTAACTAGTTATATTTGTAAAGTTTTTACTGAAATCAATATTATTACCTCTACTTTGTCTAACCTCGTAAAGAAGAGCGTTAAATTGGTCTCTAATTTCGTAAAGGTTGTACTGGCGAAATATGTTATCGTTAGCATCGTAGATAGTGTAGATTCCGTCATCAATTGATTTTGTTTGGTTCCCATATAGAGCAATTGCGAGAGAAGAAATATCGTACTCAACCATTTCAATCTCCACAGAAACTGGATTGAAAAAGGTATTCGTAATAATAATATCTTGGTCAGGCTGTCCGATGAACGGAGTTGCATTTGGTTTGTTTGTTGGTGATGATGAAGGTGATAGTGTTAGGAATATAAGATTTGAGTCTCCATCAACATATCTATATCTTATCGCCTTTTGTGTAGTATTAACTTCATTTGTCACAACAGGCTCACAAAAGAAACTTGATGTCACAACTCTAAAGAAATTAGGTATTTTAGACCCATCAGGATTAAGATATTCTACTCTGAATCCGACTAATCCTTGAGGAACAAATTTGTTTTGATATTGTGTTGGGACATCTGAGATATCAATTATAATTCCCTTCACATTGGGTAAAGCACTCAGGACTCCGCAATCACTTATTACAGTTCTAATTTCCGCAGGTCTTATATATAAGGTGTAGATTCCTAATGCGTTAAATTGATTGGCAGGTAATGTTAAATTATAAAGTCCTCCCAAAACTTCAACACCAGCGTTTCCCCCTGTTTCAGAGTTTGCAAAGTATGGCCTCAATATAGTTTGAGCATCCAACTTTGTTAGGACGAACTGGTCTGTAACGTCTCTAGTTGCCGTGTAATTCATTATTATGTCGACATCCGCAGGACTTACTGTGGACGGTCTTATGGTTCCATACGATGAAATGCTCACTTTATTTCTTTTTTAATTAATTTATTATTTTTTTTTAAGTTATCCTCAGCCCACAAAGGTTGTAGATTCGTATAATGACACAATTTATAAATTTCATCTTCCGTTTTCACAGATGATAGTGGTACAATATGGTCTATATGCCATCCATATAATCCGTAATTATCCCAAGACATCCCCTCCTTAAATTGTTTCTCTAAATGCTCTTTTAATAATTGAGGAGAACAACCGACAATCTCAAAAGTTTTATTTTTTTTTGTAAAGTCACTAATTTTTAAGAATTGGTTTATTCTACACCTCATATTATGAGATATTTTTCTTTCAGGTATTTGTTGATATTTTTTAATTTTGTCGGGATTATTTTCCCTCCATTTTTTTGAAATGTCTTTACTTTTTAATGAATTATTTTTTCTCCATTCCCTATTTCTTTCATTAATTTTATCAACGTTATTTATATAATGTTTTTTATTACTTATTACAATATTTTTATAATTCTTTTCTCGTTTTTTTTTATCTCTTTCTAACACAAAATCAATATTTTCTTTCCTCCATTCTTTTTGTTTTAGATTAAAACATTCTTTACATGACCCCATTAATCCGGATTTATTTCTTTTTTCAAGATAAAACTCATTTAATGGTTTTTCAATTAAACATTTTTTACAAACTTTCATATACTATAAATACTTATTTTATGTTTTTCAATTAGGTCTTTCTTTATTAACTATATTAAAGAAGCCATATCCGTAGTTTAGCATATCCCCGAGATTGTCGATTTCGCCTAATCTCATAATTCTCTCCAAAGCGGAATTTTTTCCGCGCTCTAAAAAGACATTGGTCTGTACCTGTGCTTGGTCAATTACTTTGAGAAGAACCTCATCTTTAGTAATAGGTCGTGCGGTTAAATTATTTGATGTTAATCCCGATGATTGTTGGAAAAATATTGTAGTCCCATCATTATAATCATAGTAATGAACTCCAGTAATTGTATAGGCAGTATAAACAGGATTTATATCAGATATTGCCCCCCATATTTGCCCATAACTAATTACAGGTACTCCAACTTGGAACTTTGGGCTACCATATAACGCCAATTCATTTATTCTCGATTTTGTATTACCAGAAACCGTAAATGGTACAGTAACATAATTGTTTGAAGTTTGTGCTGAAACTTCATTAACCGCATCTCCTGAAAATATGTAATCATAAGACACGGGTGTTCCAACCCAATTACCCGTAGATGGAGCAAAAAATGCTTGACCATTTGGATTATAAACCACAACATTAGTGAAAGGTACGTTGATTGTTTTAGAAACTTTTGTAATCCCCCACGGATTAGTTTGTTCCAATGTTATGGTATATTGTTTGGTTGCAGTTGGATAGGTATGGCTTATTGAATTTGGCGTGTAAGTTGTAATTGTTTGTTTGGGACTACCATCCCCCCAATCTACTTTATAAGCAGAGAGTTCCAAAAACTTTTGAAATTCATCAGAAGTATTGTAAATAATCCAAACGTATGGATTATTTGTAGTTGATGAAAATATAAAATTGGTGACCACATCTTTTTGCAGTACCGCTCCATCGAATGGGCTATAGTATCCCGCATCAACGGCAGTTTGTCTTAATAAAATAGGAACTGACAAATTAGTTAATAGTGAAGTTCCATTAGGACCCGAACTAACAACTTGTGTCATAGCAGAATAAACCCCAACAGGAGTACCACTGTAATTTACAACGGATAAATCCCTGGCAACATTCTCAGGTGAGACAATAAATCTATAAGTATCCTGTGACATTATTGTGGAGGGTTTACATATTCATACCATTTTATGGGAATGTTGGTTCCCAACCTTTGTCCACTTGTATTTAACACTTGGTAAGTTTGTGTTTCATAATCAAGTTTTACTGTATAATATAAAAATTGCGTACTATCAAAAGCATATTTGTTTCCCGTTAAATAAACTTGAGGCCCATTTGTAAAGTCCAATGGATTTGTACCTCTACCGGTCATCATTCTTGTGAATTGTCCAGTTTTAGCATTGAAAAACTTTGCTGACATATAGAATGTGTCGATATTGAGAAAATTTCTTTTCTTTAACCAATAGATAAAAAACCCTTCTTTATCTCCAACATAATCCAAAACAAATTGTGGTTTTCTAATATTAACCGAAGTTCTTTGCATTTGGGTCTCCATCATTAAACCTTGTTGTGTTGGCAATATTATCGTAAGATAATTTGTTTGTTGTTTCTCATCAGGAGTATCATAAAAATCCAACTTAAAAAATGAATTGGAAAATACGTCATTGTAATAATAAACCTCTTGTGGCGTAAACCCTTCACTTAAATAATTGATTCTCCAATTACTTAGGTCATTCATATTACCCCCTGAATAAAAATAAAATTCATAATTGATTAGTGTATCATTTGTAGTTCCTGTTGCAGGAGCATGAGCAAATCTTGACACCTCGAAATCTCTGCCGTCACCAATGACTTCTTTGATTACTTTGGTCTCATACTCATCAATAGCCAAGTCCAACCCCAAATAATCCCACTTGAGTTCCACAGGTATGTTGATTTGTTTATCAACACCAACATCTTGTTTAATTACAAATTTATTCACACTCATCTATTAGTGGTTTTATTGCGAAGTCAAATCCGTCAAGATTATCGTTATAATTTATTCCTTCAGGAATCAATCTAAAAATCGCCTGAGTATAAGGATAGTGGGCCGAGTTCAAGTACGGATAATCAACACCACGTCCTAAGTTGTCTATAAACCCATAGGTATAAATATCCCTCCATCGAAACTCTTGGTCTGTGGTCGAATAAAATGCCCAACTCGGAACATTATCAATTTCCCCAAGTTCCGCAGTTTCAATATAATCCGAAAACACTTTCAACACCATTGAGTTATGAGGGTTATAATAATAACCTGATGAGTTTGTAGAAAAATTGTTTGTTGTTTGAAATACCGTTTGATTAAACTTTATCTTATGGTAATATGGCGATACAACACGTTCAACTTGTTCATAGTCATTCCACTCACAGAAATCACCGTCCATTATATCACCAGGTTTCAAATCCAAATTATAATTAAATGTTTTTGTCGCACCATTGGTGAGAGTATATGCTGAAACAGGTATGTTTGTATTTGACCTTTGATTATTCAAATCCCACCAAGGAGTTGGAGTTTTTGCCAAATTGAATCCCCACCCTTGTTTCAACCCAACACTATTGAATGGTTGGTTGAAATATCCTGAATATCCTTTATTAACTATTGTTAAACTAATTTCATTCAAAGGTCTTTTTTGGTTATCCAACAAACCCGCAAAGTTCAAGTCGTAGTTAGATGTTACATCATAAGCATTACTACTTGTCTTTTGAGATATTCTTGTAACATTATTTGGTGTTATCGAACTATATTCAAGTTTCCTCTCTTCGCCAAATACATTTTTTTCGAATCCTGCTTTGGTAATCGCAAGGTCCGTAAGGTTAGTTAAGACCTTATATTTCTTAATATAATATTTAGATCTTGTCTCTGTTAGGTTGTCGGGATTAATAACTCTTCTAAATGTTCCAATTGTCCCATTATTAAATGTAGAACCTGTGAATCCAATATTGAATAAGTTAAATACATGTTTGTCACTTCCAAATAATCCATTACCAATAGAATAAACTTGGAATATGTTAGACCCACGATAAGTTAGTGATAACTCAACATATTCTCCTGTAGTCAAACCATGAGGTGCAATACAAATAAAAGAAACCAAACCATTACCATTCTGAGTATTGTTGACTATTGAAAATGGTATTCCACTAGATGCAATCCAATTCACATCATTATTAGTCGTAGAGTAATATGTTAATTGTCTATTGCTATCATTTTCATAGGGATAGGTTATGTAGTACATCCAGTTATAGGTGTAAGCGCTCTTAGCCTTATATTGGAAATGATTGTCCCCTACATTAGGTCTATAAAAATCAAATTCATAATATTGTGGGAACCCTTTCCAAATTCCACTTTGTTTTGACCCTATAGGGTCACTGTAATATAAGTTATATTGAAATGGTAAATAAGTTGTAGTACCTATATAAGCATTATCATACAAATATGTTATCTTAAATGTTGGCCTAAATATCGTACTTTCTTGTCGTTCGTCGTCATAAATCTGAGCAAGATTCAACGTAGTTGTCCTATCGTACTCAGTGAGTTCTTGACTTTGCTCTTGAAGAGTCAAAGATATTTCCTCATCTAATGAAGGAGCACCCTTATATCTAAGTCCACTTGGTATTATCGTATACTTATTCATCTACAGAATACTTTGTCTTAAATTTATCCAAAGCGGTTTCACCCACTATGGTTCCAAAATAAAATTGGAATGGGGCACCTACAACAAACTTTTGTTTTAACGCCCCCGTTGATTTATATGTTCCATCTCCAACACTTCCATTAACATTGAATATGTATCCACGAGCGTTTAAGTCATTGGATTCTGAATTGTCACTATAGAAATATGGTGTGTCAGAGGCATATCTATCTAATGATTGATACCTAACATTTTGAACAATGTCTGATGAAGATGTCGCCCATGTATTATTTTGATTTCCGAAAATAAGATTGGTATTATTTAATCTCCATTGATAAAAAGGTACCACCTGCGATTTTATACTATATGGATACGGATAATAACCTATATCATCAGTACCTCTAAAATTAATTCTACCAGGTGTCAAATAATCTTTAGTTTGTAAATCTTCTGTAGTAGATGAAAACCAAACCGCAATTGTTGGATTGGAAGGGGTACCTAAAATCGTTGTAGGCTGATTGGATTCACCTGGCACATTATCATAGTATTCAGGTGAGAAATTAATATTACCTATTTCACTATTAATAGACATCAGTTGTGCTAAATCCCCATCAATCCTTCTTTCATTTCTTGAGAATAATTGGTTGATACCGCTATCCCCTAAAGGTATTAATTGTTGTAAGAAATTCTCGTCAGTTATTCTTGACACTACAAATAGATTCACCAAGTCAGAAGCATCTCCGTAACTTGTAGGATTTATATTTGGAATAATATATCCTTTTGTTGTTGGGTCAAATGTAATTTCGGAATAGAACACGTCTTTCATACCTAAGTTAACCAACGTAGTCGGGAATAATAAATTCAAATCATTCACACTTCCATCATTATTTGTTTGTTTACCAACAAATCTGTTACTAATTTCACTATAAGGACTGCTTCTATAATAGAAATTATTACTATTCGTATTAAAATAGACAACATCTTTACAAAACTCTACTTTACCAACTTTATTTTGTTTGTTATAAAATGTATCAACTTGAACTGGGAACATATATAAAGAGCCATTAACCCAATTATTCATGAATGACTGTGATAATACTCCACGACATAGTCCATAGAAAAATCTGAACCTATATGCCCATTCGTTGAAGTTAGAAATATCTTTCGGTAAGTCTGATAATGGCCTTCTTAAAAACATATAACAACCTTTGTCTACAGCATCCTTTGTAGTACATTCTTGATTCACTTCAAAATTGTCTCCGAATCCTTTATAACAATCCAATCCCACCATATTTTCACAACTAAAGGTTGAAAACACTGTTAAATCATTTGGTAAACTTTCCAAGTCTGCAGTAGGTATTTCAGCTCCAGTAGTATAAGATGATAAATCTATCGGCTGGTCAAGGTCAGGAATTTCATAAAAAGTAAAATTATTGTTTTGTTGTAACAAAGCTGGATTTGTTGTCCAAGCACTTCCATTCAAAACATCTGAAGACGGCAACCTATCCGTTCTCATTACGTTTATCATCTTTGAAGAAATAGACATTGGAGTCGCAGTCAATTGCGGGTAAGCATTTGGAGTGAAATAGTCGTATCTTACATCACCATAGGTAAATGCAACTCCAGCAGAAATATTAGAGAAGATGTATGACGCACCTGAGACATCTTCAGACAAATCATACTTAGCAGCATTTTGGTTAGGTGAATAAAAATCATTATTAGTTTTTGTTACCATACCTCGAACTCCACCAATAATTTCATCACTTAATCTATTAGTATTAAAAGACGAATCTAAAGCCCCATAAAAACCAACTGTTGAAGTTGTAAATCCAGAAAAATCATTTCCAGCTTGGAAAAAATTAGATGGATAAAACATCGTACTTTGAGTAAAGGACTGTACAGACAAACTTGTCTGTGTCAATCTTTGGATAGGTATACTAGTTCTTGTTTCTGCTGTAAATATAAAATTAGAATCATCAATACTCTTTCCAAAAATTCTCCCAACGCTATACTCATTTACATATTTTGGTGAGTATGGGTCAACACCTCTTTGAAGTATTAATATATATTGTGTATCAATATCTGTGAAAACACTCATAGGATTAATCAAGAAATCATCATCTCTTGAATATCCCGTTCCAATAACTGATCTCTTCTTAGCCAAAGTTATTCTTGACGGAGCATTTAATACATTTGGAAATGTTTCTAAATTATTAGTATTCCATATTTTTACCGCATCCGCAATGGTAATCGCAGTAACAACTTGAAAATATTCTCTATCTTGCGGATAAACCTGTCTATTAATAGTACTACCTGTAGGTAAGGAATATGTTGTAGTTTGATTCGTTGTTTCAGTAACTGCGAAATCAACATCAACCAAACTTGACCCTTGAATTGTTGTTCCAGTAATTCCATTTACAACTCCATTCTGAGTCTGTGCAGTGAATAAAAAGTTCATATCTGAAGTTGTTGCAGGGTTTACAGTTGTCAGTAACTGTCCCGTCTGATATGCAGTATTCGAAAGTACTGTAATTGTATTATCAAAGTGAAATTTTCCTAAATTTGAATCTTTAGCAAAGGTGACTTTAATTCTATTTAATCCATCAAAATAAGATTTCCTTGTGTTAAATATATTAATTCTCTCCCCTAATGTTAAACTTTCAGCATATGCGAAGTGTTTCCTCTCATCTGAATCATCAGACAAAAACCTAACAACTTGCGAGACAGGTGTTTTGAATACATCTAAATCAGTTACAGAGTCATTATTTCCAGCGATTGCTTGTGAGAAAATTTCAGCTTTTAATTGAACATCTTCACTTGGGGTGCCATCCGACCCGAATAACGATTCTAATCCCCCAATATAGTTAGGGGGATATGAAACATATGATAAACTTCCTGACGTACCACCCAACAATGCTTGTGAGTCCACTTCTGCCTCATTACAAGAGCATGATTGGCACTCAGGATAAGTAATCATTGGTAGGCGTATTGTGAAATTCTTTGTTTCACATTTCAACCTCAAGGCATTACAAATAAATCCAAACGGCCGTACTTTAATTATAGGAATTTCTATTCCACACAAGAAACATAAAGCTTGTATAACAATTGTATAAATAAACAAAATGAAGTGGGCGTTTATCAATAATACCAATCCAACAAACTGAATCACCGTGAATATTATTGAAAACAAAAAAAACAATAAATCAAAATTTTTGAATCCGTCATTTACAGGAAATTTGTTTATTGAACTATCACATGTATCGTCATCTATTTCTTTAATTCCAATGAATCTTCCCCTACCACCTTTTTTATATTGGTCAATTAACGATGATACAGTATATACCCGATTGAATTGAAACTCATAAAACGTATCTTCACAATTTATAACTTCATCGAGTCTTTCAATTTGTTCTGATCCGACAAATCCATCAGTGTAGCCACTCCACGCCAATCCAAAATAGTACGAACTTTGTTGTTTTCTTTTACTGATTTGATTGGAAAAATAAGTTGGGTCTGTATTAGAATTAACCCATCCATATTCTTTAACATTGGGTAATAAATAATGTGGTCGTCGACTTTGTATTGTTAAGTCAGTTGGCTGTGTCCATTTAACCTTGAACCGGTATTTTGATTTAGTCGGTATTCCAATGGATTGGTCATTCGAAACAACTCTCTCCCCAAATTCATTTGTAATGACATAATCCAAATTCATGGGTAACTCTGTCAACCATGTTCCATCTCCATCAATAACATTACCCGCTTGTTCCAATTCAAATACTTCCAAAACAGGATTACCATCCACATCTTGGTCAGCGGTTTGTCTAATCGCTAATATTTGCCCTGGCCCTGAAGTCAACCCGCACAAATTACCCATGTTATCTTTGGGTTTACAATTTTTTCTTAACCTGAATTTGTCTGAAGTAGAAAAAACAGACCCCATGAAAACCGCGGTTGGTTGTATATCAACATTAGCATCATCCCGTAAATCGAAATCCAATCTGTTAATTGATATTTGACAAATTTCAGGATCCCCCCAAAGTGGTGAAATTTCTACACTTTTTGTCAGGTTAATGATTTGAGGTAATGAATTCAAATCATTTGATGTTCGAAATCTGTTACCAGCAACTTGTGCGTCTGTGGCTAAACCGATTCTAATTAAATCTTGAGGAGTTAAAGAAAATTCCCCGATGTCAGAAAGGTCAACATCCATGACTATCGTTTGTTCTCCTAATGGAACACCCATAATCATATAGTCTCCACTATCATTAGTTTTTGTTGTAAACCTATAATACTTATCGTAAATTTCTACGGCAGTACTTCCTGTTAAAACATCCGATTTTGTTGGTAATGTTCCAGTTGCAGCGTGTTTCGAATATGAAGGAGTATATGGTAATAGATTGTATCGATACCCATCACTATTTTTATCACTCGGTGATTTGTATGGATAGATACTTGTTATCAATGGATTTGATTCGTCAACCTGTTCAATAGGTATGAATATAGAAACTCTGGCATTAGGTACCCCAAATCCATTATTTGCGGTGACTCTACCAACTAAAACGCCATAATCAGCACAACTTCTTGTGTAGATATCTGTTTGTTGTATTTTAAGAGATAAAATTTCTAAGAACTCAAATTCTTGGTCTAACTGTACATTAATTGATTTGTTAATACCAAGTTCGGTCCTAATTCTATATGAATCACCCATGTAATATCTTTAATTTATAAATAGTTTATGTGTAATTTTTAAGAATCAAATAGACACACATTGTAAATTATAAACCAAAGCTTAGGATAATAAACCTATTAAGAGAATGTAGTGGATTGGAAGTTTACTACTGAAACTTTGATATCCTTATTTGGATATCTAATTTGGTAAACTTGAGAAGGTTGCGCAAAAATAGTGTCAGCAACAGGAGCAATTTGTCTCGTTTCAGGATCAGAATATTGCATAGATGTTTCAGCCGAAGAATATTGCCCACCCACATTATTGAAAACCTTAATTCCGGCAACTGTTAGTACACCATTTTGGTTCTGTACAATACTTTGTATCTCAGACAAATAAACATTCTGTCCTAATTCCCTCACTTGTGGATTAAAGTAAGTCGAAATTCTGTCTACAACATCAGCAATAACTTGTCCTGAATTCTGTGCCGAAGTTAATACAACTGACACCTCAACACTAAGATCAATTACTTCTGCAGTCAAAATGGAAATGTAGTCATTAATCATTCTATAGTTAGAAAGATAGGTGGCAACATTTTGTCTCAAGGTATTTGATACAATATTAGTTAATTTACCTGAGGTATCGTAAGACAACAATTGAATTAAAATTTTATTATCATTTTCTGTAACTGAAACTTTTGCAGGTGCTCCAAATTCTGAAGGCATATTCCTGATGATAGATTCGTAGTCTTGAACTGTCACCGCTCTCTTCTGTGCTGAAAAGTTGAATGATACATAATTTCTAATCTCTTCCAAAGATGGTAGCCCTGCCCCACCAATCGCAGCAGTAACGTTATTACATCTCAAAGAATTAACTACCGATGAGTTTGTAAGTTCTGACGGGCCATTAACGAAGAAAGATACCGTACCAATCTGAGTGATAACATTAGTTCCCAAGTTGGTACCTAAACCACCCCCAACTCTATATTGAACAAATAGAGTTGAATTGGGAGTTAAAGCCGACCCCAAAGATAAATTATTTGAATATCGTTGTAGGTCTATCGTTGCTCCTAATGTTGTAAATTGATTCAACGCATCTTGTGCCGTATTGGTCCCTCCACCAAAAGTTAATTTCTTAAACCCTTCAGGAGTGTATTCACTAATGAATCTATTTTGTGTTTGAATATATCTACCAACTTTAATTCCTGGTTGGTCGGAAACTTTTGTAGGGTCTTCGATAAAAACTCTATCTTCAGCAAGGGCATCTACTTCATACCATTTGTTAGAAACTCCTAAAAATTCCGCCGCTGTAGGTATGTTTGTATATTCAGTACCACTTTTAAGTAATACACTTGTGATTCCTAATACATTTTTTTCAGGTAAGAATAATTCAAAAAATGGCTTAACATCGTTTGGAGTAATAACCCTTTTGAAAACTTTAGTAATACCATTAACAACTAATTCTCTTTTGGTAATAGTATAATTAACCAAAACATTATTGGCATTGAAGTTAGGTATTTTTAATCTGTTGGGAAACCCTTGGGCATTATACGGTGATGTAAAATCAACGTCATATATGTTTTCGAATATTATACCAGCACCTGATACTTGAGACCCTCTAGCTAAAGTTCCAAGATATCTCTCATCTTCTTTATCTCCAAAGGCAGGTACGGTAATTGAAAAATCCACTAAAGATACTGATGGTCTTTGTCCAGGAAGTTTCAATCCATAAGTTCTCGCAATATTATATATTGAAGATCTTTGTTGTGCATATTGAAGCACTGTTTCTTGAATACTTCTATCTATGTGATAATGTAAGTTATCAGCAACCGCAGCATTCAAGTCCAAAAATACCGAGAATACAGATGCGTCATTAAAATCCTGAATCAGTTCAGGATAGTATGTTCTTACATAGTTTAATAACTCAGTTCTTATCCCCTGATAATCTCTAGTTGTATATGAAATTTTACGATTTGCCATCTATATTAAATATTAATAATAACAAAATCACTTTGAGCAAAAGTCGATCTGTTGTTCGAGTAATCTATTCTAATTTTAGCGGTATATTCCGAAGTACCTTTTCCAGGTAATCTATAAATTGGAGACTCGCTTGTTCCAAGTGTATTTTCACCTAGCATGGTATCAACTTCTTCCATTGGGTCAGCAGGTGTAATTGATATTTGATTTAATAACAGGTTTGGCATATAAACTTGGACAGCATCTCTAATATCTGATTGTATTGCATCAAAAGTTAAACCATCAAATGGCTCAAATAAAAATTCATACAGTCTTGTTCCAAAATCAGGTAAAAAATACCTACTACCCTTTCTAGTTAAAAGAAGGTGAATTAAGTCAGATTTAATTTGCTGAGACTCTAATTGGGTAAGTTCTAAAAAATCACCCCGTCTAGAATCTCTGAAAGGAAAGTTTATTCCGTATGTTACTCCGTTCGCCATAAAGATAAATATAAGACCCTTGTTTTTCCTTATAAATAGCCACAAATAAAAAATCCCGATATATATCGGGATTAATTATTTAATTAGGAAGAACAACCGAAACATTCAATTTCAATTCCTTCTGGTTTTGGTGGTAAATTCATACTACTATAATCAACTTTAGGAACTTCAACATTTGGTTTTGGTTTTTGTGCCTTTGACATATCCAACGCTAAGTGTTTAGCTCCTGTTGAAATTGCCTTAGTCCTTACATAATAACACAATGTTTTCAAACCTTTTTCCCACGAGTGAAAGTGAGATGATGTAATTTTAGACAACGTAGGGTTCGACATATATATGTTCATAGACTGAGACTGATCAATGAATGGTGCTCTATCTGCCGCCATATTAATCAAATCTCTCTGAGAAATCTCCCAAATTGTTTTGTACTTAGGAATTAAATGTTCAATTCTCTTAACCTTTTTGTTATAGTTTTTGTCTTCAGGGTCAAGGTATTGATTGAAGTTAATGTTTTGAATTGAACCTTCATTCATAATAATTTCATTCTTCAAATCTTCGGACCAAATACCAATTTTTTCAAAGTCATTAATCAAGTACTTGTTCACAATCATAATTTCCCCACCAACAACTCTTCTATTGAATAATGCGGAATGTGCTGGTTCGGTCATCTCAAATGAACCAGTGATTTTTGCTGAAGAAGCAACTGGCATCTGAGCTGTGAATAATGAGTTACAAACACCATATTCTTGTACATCTTTTTTCAACGTTTCCCAATCCAAGAATAATTCAGAGTCGTTCAATCCCCACATATCAAATTGGAAGATACCTTTTGACATTGGAGAACCTTTGAAGAATTCGTAAGGGTGTCTAATTCCTTTCTTACACAAATCATTACTTTCAGTAATTGCCGCGAAGTAAATTGCTTCAAAAATATTTTTGTTCAAAGTCTTAGCCTCATCAGAAGTGAAAACATAATCCAAAAGACAGAATACATCCGCTAAACCTTGTACTCCAATACCAATTGCTCTTTGTTCTAAACCTCCTTTAAGACCTTTTTGAGTTGAATAATTATTCTTGTCGATAACATTGTTCAACGCTCGTACCGCCTTTCTAACTTCTTGAATTAATAACTTGTAGTCAAACTTTCCTTCAACAATAAAGTTTTTAAGAACGATTGAAGATAAAGTACAAATCGCTGTTGTGTTCTCATCAGTATACTGATAGATTTCATTACACAAGTTAGATTGTTTAATCACACCAATGTTTTGATGATTTGTTTTTTTGTTCGCACTATCTTTAGCACATAAGTAAGGTACACCAGTTTCAACTTGAGATTCAATGACTTTACTCCAAATCTCTTGTGCTTTCACTTTTCGACCGATTCCTGCATTTACCGCCAACTGATAGTTTCTTTCATATTCATCACCGAAACATTCCTGTAATGGTTTAATACCCGCTTTGATAATATCATTCGGACAGAACAAATACCAATCTTCATTGTTTTTAACTGCTCTCATGAAGTTATCAGGAATCCAAAGTGCAGTAAATAAGTCTCTCGCTCTCAATTCTTCTGCTCCTGTATTCTTTTTGATATCTAATAAATCGAAAATATCTTTGTGCCATGGTTCTAAGTATATCGCAGCACTACCAGGTCTTCTTCCTTGTTGGTTAAAGAATCTCAATGATTCGTTTACAATCTTAAGATATTTTAACAATCCACCAGCAAAACCACCAGATGATTTGATTCTGCTTTCTTTACTTCTGATGTTTGACATAGACAATCCAATACCCGCAGCATCTGAAGAATATGTTGAAATATCATTCAAGGTTTTTAGTAATCCTTCTCTTGAATCTGAATTATTATAATGTAACACACAAGATGCTAACTGAGGAACTTTTGTTCCTGAGTTAATCATAATTGGAGTCGCCTTAGAAATTCTCTGACTTGATAATGAATGATAATATTCTACCGCTTCTTCAAATGAATTGGTCACCCACAATGCCACTCTCATATACATGTGTTGTGGTCTTTCAATTACTTTACCTTGAGGGGTTTTCAACAAATACATTTCTTGTAATGACCTCCATCCAAAGTAATCAAAGTTGTAATCATTCTCATGATTGATTACCTCATCAATCTTAGACGGACCATACTTTTCAATTACCTCCATTAGTTCATCATGAATAACACCATCAACATGAAGGGTATGCATTACATTTGAAAAACTTGGATCGGTTTCCTTATGATACGATGAAATCGCAACTGAAGCCGCAAGTCTAGAATAATCATAGTGACTACCAGTATATGCCGCAGCGATTTCATAAACAAGTTTATCTAGCTCTTTTGTGGTTATATTACCTTCAGTTGGTACTGATGTAATAACTTTAATGAATATCTCATCAGAGTTAACGGTCAAACCCTTAGCAGCTCTTTTAATTCTGTTATAAATTTTTTGAGGGTTGAATGAAACATCTTCCCCTGCTCTTTTTTTAATTTTTAATGACATCATAGATATAAAAGTATTAAATTAAAAATCAGAATCGAATGATAACTCTTCGTTTAGTTTCGCTTTTTGGTATTCCATCGTTCTTGACTCAAAGAAGTTACCTTTAGTTTCAACCGCAATCTGTTCCATAAACTTAAATGGTTGTTCAACATTGAATTCTTTTTTACATCCAAACTTAACCAATAATCCATCAGTAACGAATTCCAAATATTGTTTCATAAGATTGGAGTTCATACCAATAAGTGAAACAGGCAATGATTCAGTAATAAATTCTTTTTCAATCTCCAATGCAGACAATAGAATTTCTTTAATTCTTTTTTCTGATGGTTTAGTTTCCAAGTGATTATTAACCAAGTGAATTGCAAAGTCGCAGTGAAGATTCTCGTCTTTGAAAATCAAACTATTTGCATTACACAAACCTTGCATAATACCTCTCGACTTCAACCAGAAAATTGAACAGAAAGACCCTGAAAAGAAGATACCTTCAACCGCAGCGAATGCCACAAGTCTCTCTTGGAAGGATGCGTTTTCAATCCAATCAAGAGCCCACTTAGCCTTCTTTTGAACTGCAGGTAAATTATCTAATGCGGTAAAACAAAGTTGTTTTTCTTTTTCGTTTGAGATATATGTATCGATGAGTAATGAATACATCAAGCTATGAATGTTTTCCATCATCAACTGAAATCCATAGAAAAATTTAGCTTCAGGATATTGTACTTCCTTTAAGAAATTTTCGGCAAGATTTTCATTAACAATACCATCAGAAGCTGCGAAGAATGATAAAATATTTTTAACAAAATATTGTTCATTTTCAGTAAGATTATTCCAATCTCTAATATCGTTAGTCAAATCTACCTCTTCAGCAGTCCAAAATGCCGCTTGATGTTGTTTGTAAAATTCCCAAATATCATTGTGCTCAATGGGGAATATAACGAACCTGTTGGGATTCTCTATTAAAATTTTTTCCATAATTAATTGTGTGTTTTATAATTGTTGTTGTTCCTTTTGTTTTCTTTTCTCCATCAATTCTTTGACTCTGTCTCTCTTCTTCTCTTCTTGTTGTTCCTCAAATCCTAAGAACGTTACTGAACTTTCAGTATCAATTTCAAGAAGTTCATTGTTGAATTTACAGTTCTCGAATACAACCCCATCTTTTCCAAGACGAGACTTTGTTATCGCGATCGTCGCCAAATTCATTTCTTTTTGTTGAAGCGTTTTTGCCACCGTAATGATGACGTGTCCAACTTGAGCCTTTTTGATTGACCCTCCCATTTGGTCAGTGGTTACCACCTCTGAAGAAATAGAACTTCTATTACCTTGAGTTGCAGTCCAACCAACCAAGTTGAGCTCGTGACACATAGCCTCAAACCCTCTCATTACCGAACCTTCCGCCTTCCACTCGTCCTTTGATGATGACTCAGGTAATACACAGTCGATATAATCTAACATAATCATATCAAGTTTATTTCCATCCGCAATCATTTTTCTAACCTGATTTTTAAGTTGGTTCATTGTCATAGTATCCGATGCCAATTTCTTCAATACAAGTTTGTTTTTCATTGTTTCTTGTATTTCAGTAACCTTTGACATTACATCGTCTCTATGTTTTGCCAACTCATCAGGTGGAATACCTGTCCATATTGTGAAGTGTTTTCTCTGAACAATCTTTGGATTGTCTTCAAAGAATACCTGAAGGACATTGTATCCCAAGTTAAACGCTGTGTTCGCAATCTTGGTTAAGATAGTAGTTTTACCAACACCAGTTGGTGCAAGGATTACACCTATCTCTCCCTTAGCTAAACCACCCTTAAGTAGTTTATCAATACCTGGTATACCCATAGGTATTGGATGTCTGTAATCCTCATCTAATACTGTTTCTAAATCAGAGAAAATATCCGTCTGACCTTTCTCTATTTCACCTACCTGTAACGCCTCTCTAACTAACCCCTCCACTTTATCGTAAGATTCAAAATCTCCTTGAGTGATAATTTTTTGTGCCTTATCCATCGCCTTCTGAAGTTCTTGTTGTTTACAGAATTTCAAGGCCTTTTCTTGGACAAACTGTGTTCCTTCAAATGGTGCTTCCTTAACTTGTTTTAGTGTGTCCAAAACAATTTTAGCTACCAATTCTTGAGAAACTTCAGACTTGATAATTTGTTCGAGAGTTTCGAAGTTAGGGGTTGATTCATACTTTACATAGTATTCCTTAATCATCTGTAGAAGGATTTTGAAATACTTGTTATCAAAGTATGTGGACTCGATGACATCAAGAATAGATGATGAAAAATCTTTATCTACCACTATTTGATTCAATAACTGAATCTGAAAAGTGTTTCCTAAGTAATCGAAATTTTTGTTCATATATTTGTAATGCTCCCCTGTGTATTATTAAATACTCACTTACTCAAATCAAAATCCAAATATTGATAAGATAATCTTTGTTCTGAAAAAATGTCAGTTAATTCTCTGAGAATATCTTTCAAAAATGGTCGTACGTCAACGGTATAACGAACTTTGGGTGGAAAATATTTTCCATCAAAAATTCTATGACAAATTGTCGTATCTCCATTTTTTACGAAAATGTTGAATATCTCTGGTCCATCAGTATAAGAGGTGTCCATAACTGAAGGGTCGTGCATAATAGATTCACTATTATCCATCATGTAAATAACAGTTTTCATCTTCAAGTGATATTGTAGGTCTTCTTTAATGTCATTAATTAAGTCGTAGAATTCAACTGAGTTTTTTGCTGTCGGATTATAACCTCTAACATTAAAATACCTTTGGACAACAATATTGTCGTTAAGGGTTAGAAGAAATTCCATTTTGGTACTATCTTGCTCTTTCATAAAGTTTTTAATTTTTGTTTGTGTTTCTTTTTTCTTTTCGTGTAAGTTTCATAAATGGTTTGAGGAAATTTACCCAAGCCTCATCGTTCTTAGGTAGGTACTTGAAGAGACCGTCCTCCATCATCATTCTCATCAAGTTTTTGTATCCACGGTCTGTGGGGTCTATTGTGTCTGTATGAATTTGTTCCACCAATTCTTTTCCTTCTTCAGTAATCAAAGGGTTATGTAGGTCAACGATTTTTTTGTTTATTTCAAAGAAATCTTGGCCAAATGTACCGCTTTTAGTTTTACCAATCAAAATGTTCTCTAACGCCTTTGGTTTTTTCTTTTGCTCAATATTTCGTGCCTTATCCAAGATTTCTTCGATAGTACATGATTTCTCTAACAATTCAGGAAACAACTTAACCAAAGTCTTTTCCCCCAACATTTCTATACCATCTATGTTATCAGACTTGTCCCCTGTTAGAATTTTGGTTAATAAGACGTTTTGGTGGGGTATGTTGACCTTATTAATAGTAATCATGTCTCCATACCTATAATATTGTTTAGAGGTCGGAGAATAGATGGTTACCCGTTCTGATATAAGTTGAGTTAAGTCTTTGTCCGCAGAAAAAATTATGATTTCTTCATGGACAGACAATTTGGTATAGTAAGATATAAGGTCATCCGCTTCGTTGTTAGTCATTTCAACCTGACGCACGAATATCTCCTCAAGGTATTGTTTAACCCGAGACTTTTGTTGAAGATATGATTCGTACTTAAACTCATTCATATCTTGACGACGATTTGCTTTGTATTGAGGATATATGGATTTCCTTATGGAAGAGTTTGACTCACCATCCCAAAATATAATTACTTTGTCATGATTATGTTCTTCGAGAAATTTTCGAATGGTGTTTATAAAATGGTAGATTCCACCTAAGTGGTCTCCACCATTGTACAACTCTTTAACTCCATGAAACCCTATTTTGAATAAATTGTCTCCGTCTACTAATAATGTTTTAATCACAATTTGTGATTTAATTGGTGAATACTTTGTTTCCTTTACTTAAATTGTCTCCCGCCCATAGAGGTTGAAGATTACTATAATAACATAACTTATAAAGTTCTTCTTCAGTTTTTGCCGACGATAATGGAATGATGTGGTCAATGTGCCATTCACCCTGATTTTCCCATGTCATTCCATCAATAAATTTTTTTTCTAAATGTTTTTTGAGAAATTCTGGTGTACAACCAACAATATCAAAAGTTTTGTTATTTTTTGATATTTTATTTTTCTTCAAATAAAAATAAATTCTACTTCTAATATTACATTTCAGATTAAAAATTATATCATATTTTCTTCTCTCTTTTGAATATTCATTCTCTTTTTCTTTATTATTCAAATAATAATTTCGTCGTT
>Ga0209087_1000359_pt1 | contig 30036 bp, 44 predicted proteins | sample S_130805_EF_Meta_FD_187321 | JGI IMG/M metagenome (GOLD analysis project Ga0209087, IMG submission 187321) | Freshwater microbial communities from Lake Simoncouche, Canada to study carbon cycling - S_130805_EF_MetaG (SPAdes) (version 2) | ecosystem: Environmental > Aquatic > Freshwater > Lake ... | reverse complement strand
TAAAAGTCTCGGCCTGCGCGACGGCCTCCTCGCGTGGGAGGCTGTCGATCACCAGGTCGAGGGCGATCTTGCCGGCCGCATAGATCTCCGCTTCCGGCACGCCGAGCGCCATGAGCTCGTCAACGACCGCGCCACCGTAGGCAAGGGCATCGTAGGCGTACTTGGCCTTGAGAGGCTTCCCGCCCCAGCACGCGCCGAGCGCGGCGCCGAGTCCGCGAATGGCGCTCGTGCCAACGGCCATCGTGACCTCACGGGCGAGCGTGAACGATGCGGGCTTCTTGAGCGCGATGGTGAACCGACCGAGCGTAACGTCCATATTCCCTCCGAATGAAACGCCCTCCGAGCCTAACCGGCAGGGAGGGCGTCGTGCGAGATGTTCGACCTTGAGCGTGGATCAGGTCGCGGTGATGCTGCCGTACACCGTGCCGTTGATCGTGAAGGTGTTCGGGTCGCCCTCGGCGAAGTCGATCGAGCAGTGAACACCGTTCATGACGATGGTGTGATCCGCCGAATCCCCGAAGTTGGTGCCTTCAATTGTGACAGTGATCTTGAGTCCGAACGCATCCGAACCGCTGATCGTGCTGACCGCGCTGGCAAAGGCGCCGGTCTTGTTGACCGCGTCCCAGATCAGCTTGTCGGTGGCATCACTCAGATCTGCCATCGAACAAGTCATACTCACGGTCGGGAACGAGCGGTTCGTCTTCCTGACGGTCGCGAGCTCGCCACGGTCGAGGTACGTCGTGACCTCGGTATTGCTCTCGCTGAGACCGGAGAGCGCGAGATCGCCAGCCTCCAGCGCGAGCGTCAGAGAGAGCGGAGTCGGCGTAGTGCCGTCTGCGAAAATCACGGTTGCATCGCGAAAGTTCTTGATCACCGTCGAAGCGGCCATGAGATCCCCCTATTGAAGTGGAAGTGTGTGTACGATCCGAGTCTCGACCTGCCCGAGCACCCACTCGCCACTATCCGATGTGGTGCGCGTGGTGCGAACGACCTGCACCTTGTAGGACAGAGGCCACGATGCATCGTAGGCCATCAGGACGTTGACGACTGCGGCCTCTCCATCGAGTGCGTCATCGTAGGAGTCGCTCATGCCCTTCGGCGCGAGGCGCCAACAGTAGTGGACGACGAGCGACGTCTCGACCAGGAGGCCCTCGGCAGGCCGGCCACGGTACGCGCGCATGTCGGCCGTCTCTGCCGGATGCACCGCGAATGCCTTGTGCGCGATGCTGTCAGCGTCACGGCCGAAGTTATCCGGCGCGACCCTCGACTCCTTCCAGCCCGTGAGCGTGAGGATGCGCGCAGTGACGTCCTCGCGCAACTGACGGATGCTCTTCGCAGCCATCAGTACCACCGCGTCCAGTAGTTTTGTCCACCGCGCCCGTTGAGCCACACCGTCGAGGCTGCGCCCTTCTTCATCGTGGCGTCCACCTTGTTGGCGTCAGTCTCGTCATAGGTAAACTTGAGCTGGTTCCACGCCTCGGTGTACGCGCGCATGTAGTGATCCGCGAGCGCCTGCCAGCGTCCCGAGTCGCCGGCCGACGTCGAGAAGTCGAGGAAGATCAAGTGCAGTGTCATCGCAACGTGCGCCTCGCGCAGGGCGCTGGGCTGGATCACCAGGTACGGCCGGCGCCCCTGCGAGATGAGCCGGTTCCCGATCGTGGCGAACGCCTCGTCCAGGTAGGCCTGGTATGACGTCGTGCCCGACGCGAGCAGGTTGGGAAGGTCGCTGTGACGCTGCGTCAGGTCGGCATCTGCGACGACTGGATAGAGGGTTCTGCGGCAAAGCGCCGCATCGTTCCTAAACGTGTGCGTCACCGCATCCGGCATCACCAGCGCCCACTCAACGAGCCAGCCCTCGCCGAGCTGCTCGGCCGTCGTGGTCGCCGCAGCCAGCGAGTAGGTAGCGATCCCGCCTCCGGGGATCGTGACTGCGGACGTCACGAGAACCGTCTGGTCAGGCCGGTAGATCGTGATCGTCCCACTCGTCGGCGTGGCCGTGGCGCCTGCACGCTGGGTCGGGCATGTGAGCGTCTGCTGGCGTCCACGCTCGATCGTCTCCGTCGAGCGGAACCGAGCAGCGTAGACCGTCTCTGCGAGGGACATGCCCGACCTCCACCTGGCTACCGCTTATCGCGCTCCTTGCGATCCGCACGTTGCGCTGCGTCCTGTGCTTCCTTGCGCGCCTTGTCAACCGGCACACCGCTGTTGACGAGGCGCTCCGTCAGGCGCTCCATGGCCTGCCGATACCCCGGCTTCTCGCCGCTCACTTACGCACCCGCTTCGGCGCTGCGTCCTCGACAGGCTCAGCGAACAGGCGATCCTTCGCGACTCGCATACGCTCGAGGAGAGCGCGCTCGGCCGGAAGCATCTGCGCGATGTAGGGGTTCACGCTGGCACGCTCCTCCCATTCAGCGAGTTTGCGCTCCTGACGCTCGATCAGGACGTCGATAAAATCCGGATCAGGCTTAGCGATGTAGCCCTCCGCAACGAGGCGACGACAGAAGGCCCAGTAGCCGGCCTCATCGGAGGCCACGCGCACCTGACCGGCCACCATGCGCGGCGTCTGCCACTTGCTGAGATGCACAGGCCCGGCCCAACCATCATAGGCGACGCAGTAGCCACCAGGCTCTGCCTCCCACGGAATGATCGTCCAGCCCTGACGGCGCTTGATCACCTCGGCCATGTCGGTGTTCCCGTCCTTATCCACGTTGCCCACGCCGGGATCGGCGCGGAGCTCGGACAGCCAAGGGATCCAATCCTCACCGACGAGCTGCCAGCGTGCCGGGTGATGGATGTACCACCACACGGGGATCGGATCGAGCTTGACCGCCTCGCGCATGGCCTGCGGTCGTGATGCGGGTGCTCCCGCGAAAGTGCCGCCGGTAGCGGTCGTGAACGTTGCTGCCACTGAACCCTCCTTACGCACGAAGGCGTGCCCGTACAATAAGCACGGACACGCCCCGACGCTAGGACAGCCTAGAGGTCGGAGAGGATGCCGACGCCGCGGGCGTCGTCAAGCTCGGCCACGCCGACGAACGCGGAACCCACGATCGTGGAGAGGCCAGCCTCGGCAGAGCGGGCGAGCTCCACCACGATCGGCGTGCCGGCCGGGAGGATGACCTCGCCAGCGCCGCGGACGGGAGCGGCAGAGCCGGTCGCATATCCAACCGCACCGCGGGAGAACATGTAACCTAGGTAATCGGCTCCACTATTGGCAGTAATCACCTGCGTGGAACCAAACAACTCTACGCCAAACAACTGGCCCCTGTAACCTGGCCCCTTCGCGTTGACCTGCTCCTGAGTGGCCGCAAGGTACTGACCAGGGCCAGTTTCCGAGCGGAGCGAGGTCATCAAATCGTTGATCTGCTGGGGATGGAGGATAGCCATAAAACTATCGTTGGCCGTCAGCTGGAGGCTGAAGATGGCGTCATAGAAGCGCGTGACGGTAAGGTCAGAGCCCGTGGATCCCACGAAGTTGGTGAAGCCGCTGGAGAGGCCGCAGAGCATCGCGGTAACGCGCTTGTTGTAGGCGCCCACCATGTCCTCGGCGAGACCTTCGATGCCAACGCCCATGCCGCCGGCAACGTTGTTTGTCAGGTTCGCGAGGTCGCTGATCTGACGGACAAGCGCCTGACGAGCGATCGTGATGGTAGCGGCGCTAGTGGTGAGCGCCGTGTTGCTCGCGGCAACGCCGTCAGCCACAGCCGCCATGGCGTTGTAGCCACCGAGACCCACGACCGGAACCTGAAGCGCGGACGAGCCGCTGTTGTTCATGTTCTGGAACGCGAGAATGTACGGATGGTTCACGAGGCTCGCCTTGTCGGTGAGCTTCTCGAGGATGGTCTGGTGAAGAACGGCGCTGACGCGGGCGTTGCCGGACAGCGTCGAAAACTTGATCTCGTCAGCCATAGTAGTGGCCTCCTGTGCAGGTTTGACGTTGGCCGCGCCTGTCGCTTTTTACGAGAGCTTGCCTCGAGCGCGTGAGGCTTTCACCTCACGGCTACCGTACTACCGCCTATGACAGTCTGTCAACCCGTGGACAGCGAGGCGAGGATCGCGGCCTTGTTGGCCTTCCACTCGCTGGGCGACATCTTCGCGATGGCCGCTTCGTTCCACGCGCTCGGCGACACGACGGGCTGCTGCGACGTCACGCCAGCGTTGGCCTTCGGCATCTGCATCGTCGTCGGTGCCGGCGCCGCGGCCGGCGTGGCTTCCGGCAGGTACGCTCGCACGGCCTTCGGCAGCGCATCCTTCGCAGCGAGCCATTCCGCAAGCGGAGGCCGGCCCTCCTGCGGCAGCTTGTTGTAGGCGTGCTGCACGTACTCCATGCCCTCGGCGTCGGTGATGCCGGCCGAGGAGATCTCGCGCTCGATGCGGAGCGCCTCGCGCTCGGCCTTGCTCTGCGCCTTGACCTCCTCGATCTGCGTCCGGTACTTGTCGGCCTGCTCGGCGAGCGGCGTCAGTTCGCCCACGCGGCCCTCGAGCTCCTTGACTCGCGCGACCAGCTGCCGAATACGAGCCTCTGCGCCCGTCGTGTCAGTCCCTTCCTCTGTGCTCACTTGCCCTCCTCGCGCTGAACGCGCTCCCAAACAGTAAGTTGCCGGCGTGCCCATGCTCGCCCAGGCGCACCGCCCCAGAGATCCCACGCGATGCGGCCGGGGCTAGGGTAGTCCGGGTGTCCCGGCCTCGCGGCAGGCGCCTCGAGGTCCACGGCGTGTCGGCTGAAGTAGTTCAGCATCCGCTTGATCGTCTCGATGCTCACGACCTCGCGGTTCGCCAACTGGTTCGCCCTGCGCGCACCCACGAGCGTACCGCCACGGCCGTACCGCTCACGAGCCTCGAGGCCACGCTTCGCCACCTCGGCGACGTCAGCGGGCGCGCGCAACTCAAAACCCATCGCACGCTCGTCGCGCAGGAACCGCCGGTAGACGGCCGGATGCTCGCGCTTGAGGTAGTCGCGCTGTCGTTCGGACAGGAACGGCATCAGCTCTCCGTCTCTGGCATGGCGTCGTCTTCCTCGTCGGAGAGCTCGACCTCGGCCTCGACCATCGGAGCCACGCCGAGGTAGCCCGCGGCCTCCGCGAGACTCTCGGCGACGGCCTCGAGAACGCGACGGGTAGCCGCCGGCACATCGCCAGCGAGGAGCGCGCGGATCGCCTCTGTGCTCGCGGTGATCTCCTCTGCCGCTTCGGCCATGTCCTCGCCGTGCTGCGCGTCAGTGGATACCTGCGGCGCGGGCGCCGGCCTCGTACCCTCCGATTCTTGCTCCGCGACGGTCGGCGCCTTCTCTGCATCGATGGCCTCGAGCGCGGCCTTCGCGTCGGCCTCGGAGAGCGAACCGAAGTAACGGAGAGCCTCCACGCGGGTCATCAGGCCGGCCTCGAGCATCTCGAGCACATGCTGGCGACGGCTGGAGAGTTCTTCCGGAGAGAGCGGGATCTCGCGGTACAGCACAGAGTAGCCGCCCTCCGGGAACTGCGTCCCCATCGCGCGGTTGTAGAGCGTGGCCGACACTGCCATCAGGCGCTCGTCAGAGTCGCGGAACTGCATCACGTACTTGCGCTGTGCAGTGCGCTTGCCATCCTGCGAAAGCGAGATCGCATAGCCGCTCTTCGCGCTGCCGCTCGTGCGCTGGAGCTCGGACGGGGCAAGGCCAGCATCCGTCGCCAATCGGTAGGCGATACTGCTGATCGTGGATTCCAGTTTTTCACAGTCCGCGCCTGCGAGGAACTGTCCGACCTGGGGTTGCTGTTCCATAGCAGCGTCCAGCATAAGGATCGTCGTCGGGTCACTGATGACCTCGACGCGCTGGCCTCGCGTGCCTCCATCCACCATGTCGGATCCGGCGATGCGGACGCCGATGGCGTACCTCTGGGGAAACGAAGCGTCCCGCAGGGTATGGCTCAAGTAGCTGTAGAACAGCGCCAGCGAGAGACTGCCCTCGTAGAGCTCGACGCCGTTGTACGCATCGAACAGGCGATCGCCGTAAAGGCTCGCGTGGTACAGCACGACCGGAAGGATCGGGGCGCCGAGAACCTCGTCGCCGCGCGGCGTGCGTCGGTACGGGTAGGCCGGCCCATCGAAGCGCGAACCGAGCACCTCCTCGGTGACGTCCTCACCGAAGCGCGCATCGTCCGTCGTCAGGCGAACCGTGTAGGACGGGTTCGCAGGGTCGCGAATGTCCAGGACATCCCACGCCCACACGGTTTCACCACGCACATGGCGCAGTCGCACCTCGGCGTAGGCCGTCGGGATCGTCGGCCGGCTCGGATCGCTCTCGGCGATCGTCATGTCGGGCGGGACAGGCCGATAGATCAGGCGTCCGTCCTCGACGTCCACGCGCATCCACATCTCGCGCAGCGCGATGGTCATCGACTGAAAGCGAGACATCTGCGGCCACAGCGCCGCACGCGACACGAGGTCGGTGAACCCGCTGACATCGCCGGCCCTGTTGTGCTTTACGTCGGGATCGGCGTCATAGAGCGTGGAAAGTTCAGTCGCCACGACCTTGAACGGATTGGCCGAAAGGTCGGGGCGTCCCCATGCCTGACGTCGCGTGCTGCCGAGCTGCTCCTGAAGGCGGTCCTCGAGCAACCTCTGCCAGCGTCCTTCCATCAGCGCGCGTCGGTGGCGCGTGTGCTCCCACCTCATCGCCTCCTCTGGGTTCGAGGGCGCTGGAGGAGTCGGCATCTTAGAGTAGGCGTACACGTTGCCCCCTGTTCAGCCCAGCCGTATCGCGGTCGGGTTGTATAGGCGACGGCTCACAAGCTCGACGGCGCCATAGCGGAGGGCATCGATCGCGTGCTTGTGCTCCGAGGCTTCTCTGCCGTCGAACTTGAGCAGGTCATCGATCAGACCCTTGCATCGCGGGTGCACGAGGAAGCCGCCCTGCAACATGCACGCCTGAAGCAGTCGATACGCCGAGTAGACCGATCCCTTCGGTTTCCACGCCGTCTGGATGCGGAACGGAAGCGAGCCGGTCGGCAGGTTCATCCGGCGTTCCATCGCGCTCATCAGCATCGCGTTGCTCTTGAGCGAACCGTTCTTGCGCCCGAAGACGCGCCGGTCGCCGACCCAGCGATCGACGTTTTCCCATCGCAAGCCGGCGCGCTTGAGCATACCGAGGATCGCCTCGGCGTCCTGCTCTGGCGTGGTCATCCCATCGCTCTGCACCTGGTCGAGCACCCAGATGCGCGGGTGTCCGTCGCCGCCATCGCGCAAGACGGCCGAGAGGATCGCCACCTGGGCGCCGGCCTCGGTGCCGTGGTCGATTCCGACGCCGATGAGCACCTCGCCGACAGGCGCCTCGTCGCGAACGTGGCGTGCCGGATCGAACGCGCGGAAGACGCGATCCTCTGCCCATTCGCCTTCCCACTCCCCGTCGAGGCGCTGGGCGCGTTCCTGCGGGAGCAACTGGTTAGCCAGCTCATCGATCTGCGCCTGCGTCTTGCGTGGCTCCCTCGCGCCGATCGGCCGCGTGTTCTCCGGGGTCAGCGGGAAGTGCAGGTCGGTCACGATGCCGGCCTCGACAAGGGCTTTCAGCCACTTGAGGTCAGCGCCGACCGGCGTCAGCGTGATCATCACGACGCCGTTGCGGGCGAACACACGCGGGATCACCTCGTTGTAGATCTCCTCCGGGCACGGCTCATCGATCAGGCATACGTCGATAGTCGAGCCAGCGAGAGCTAATGACCCCTGCGCGACCGTTCGGACACGGATGACGCTTCCGTTCCGTAGGCGAACCACAGGTGTCTTGCCGCGAAAACCGCGTCCAGCGACGTACTCCGTGTCTAGTGCGAGACTGTCCTTCGGGAGGAGTTCCCACAGCTTGCCTTGAATGCTGAGCGACGACTCCCACGACTGACAGAGGATCCACGCTTCGATCGGAGCTGCACGCACGAGCTGGTACGGATGCGAGCCGAGCGCGCGGTAAATGAGATCCACCAGCCCCATCGTGGTCTTGCCGATCTGGTTTCCCGAGCGGGCGAGCCGGATGCGCGACGTATGCGACAGGAAGTCCAACTGCGGCTGCGTCGGCGTGAAGTACGCCAGCGGGTCGGTCTGCGTCCGACGCGAGAGACGCGCTGCCGCCATCGCCATAGCGGAGAGTCCTGCGCTCACCCCGTCTCCACCAGGCGCACGACCGGCCGGCCGCGCCTGAACGCGATGGCATCCTCGAGGCGCTCGATTTGCTGCACGCTGAACTGACCCACGGCCTGCACGATGATCCCGAGGAGCTCCTCGTCGCTCATGCTCTCGTCAGGCAGCGCGGCCTTCGCGAGTTCCTCGTCCAGCCTCTGCCGCGTCTCGAGGGCGCGGTACTTGAGCGAGGCCATCGCCTGCCATGACTTGCTGTCGGTGGCATCGACAACGGCCTGCTCGAGCTGCTCCAGGCTGGCGCGCAGGTACTCCACAGTCGTCGCGGATGTGCAGATCTCCACGACGTCCTTTGGCTTGTGCTTGCTACCGCGGGCTGTTGGGCGTCCCATCCGTCACCTTTGATGGTCAATGTTTGAGGCTAGCGAGAGAAAGTCGAGGACTACGTAGGGTCGGGGGGGGGTCCGTCGGTATACACGCCCTTTCTCGGCGCGTTTAGCGTGCGTCTCCACCTGACCTTGGCCTGCGTAGGCTGGTCATCACGCCGACCTTCGCGGCTCTGCCAGCCGTGACCGTCGCGCCTGACGACGCCATCACACTCCCAGCCGACAGCGCGCAGCGAAGCGCCGCCTTCTTCCGGCAGCGTGTACGTCTGTATGGACTCAAAGCCCATCGCCTGCGCGGCCTGAGCAGCGCGTCCGTACAGGAAGCTGCATGCGTTGCGCGTGCCGTCCGTCACGAGGCGCGTGACCTCAGCCACGGCGTACTGATCGACCATGCGAGCGACAGGCCGACCGACGATGACCGCACCGACGAACCGGTCGCCGTCGTATGCTCCGATCGAGAAGCGATGACCGCGCGTCGGCTTGTGATGCCTGTGCAGCTGCGCGACGAGCTCATTCGCCTGCGCGAGCGTGAGCGGCTGTGCGCGAAGACGGTCGCTCATTCGGTCGCCTCCGGGTGCGGCACATCCTCAGCGTAGACCTCGTCAGCATGCGCCAGCCCGCGTCGAGCTGCGATGACCCAGCGCGTGACCTGGCTGATCGTCTCATGCACGAGCAGCACGCTCGTCGTCGTGATGACCCGCGTGACGCCATCGTACCGCGAGTGAATGGACGTCACCGACATGGTGTCCAGCGTGACGTCCTCGACCGCGCGACCGTACTGGTCCCACGTAGTCCAGCCGAGCCACGGCCCGCCGGCGATGACCTCGAACTTGACCTTCACCACGGCCCGTTACCGTAGCCGAGATCGTCGGCAGGCGCTGCCTCACGCCGCTCACCAGGCGAGCCACCGAGGAAGCGCACGTTGTCGCCGATGACCTCGGTCGTGTAGCGGTCCTTGCCTTCCTTGTCCTGCCACTTGCGAGTCGTGAGCCGGCCCTCGACGTAGACCTGCCGGCCCTTGGTCAGGTGCTTTCCGCACGCCTCGCCCTGCTTGCCCCACACGATCACCGTGTGCCACTCGGTCCGCTCTTGCATGGCGCCGTCGCGATCCTTGAACTTTTCGGTCGTGGCGAGGCGAAGCTGCGTGACGCTGTTGCCGCCGTTCGTGTGCCGAGTCTCCGGGTCTTGCCCGAGGTTGCCGACGAGGATCACCTTGTTGATCATAGTTCGCTCCTAACAGACGCAGATAGGCCACGCCGGCAGACCATCTGCCGACGCGCCTATCCACACGACAGCGACCCCTAGCAGCCCCTGCTTCGATGCCGTATCGGCACGGCGTGCCGACGTCAAGCATCACCGCGCGGCCAGCCGTAAAGCTCGCGCATCTCGCGGAGGATCTCGTCATCGACCGTCAGCGCGCTCGGTGCCCCGTGGCGCTCGGTTCGCTCGCGTTCGACCGCACCCGCCTCCTGCCTCGCCAGATGCTTCTTGGCCTCGCGTGGACGCACGCCTAGGTCGCGAGCCACCTGACGGATCAGGTCGGCAGGAGAGGCCGTTTCCGTGCGAGCAACGGGCACCTCTGGCGCAGGCGCAGGAGCCTGCCGGTTCTGCCATGGGCCAGGCGGTCGCTTCACCTTGTTGTACCGTTCCGGCAGCGGGAACTTGCTCCCCTCACTGAACGAAGGCTCATTCTGTCCCCCCCTGCTTGCAGGGGGGCTAGGGGGGTTGACCGGATCCGGCTCGCTGTGGGGGTAAGGGGGTTCTGTTGTGACCTCTGTGTGATCTCTGTGTAATGTGGGGGCCAAACTAGCCCCCACCCTGGGGGCCAAATCAGCCCCCACCCTGGGGGCCAGTTCAGAGGTAGCGTGCAGGGGGGAGGGGGCTAAACCAGCCCCCACCGTGGGGGCCAAACTGGCCCCCTCCCCTACCGTCAGGCTGGGCGGCACCGTGAGCCGGTAATGACTCGAGACGAGTCCGTGACCACGCTCGACGGCGAGCAGGCCAGAAGCCTCGAGGCGCTTGATGACCTCGCCGATGTGGTCGCGATGCACGCCCGTGTCGCGCGCGAACGCGGCCTTGCTCCACGACCATCCGTCGCGCTTGGCATTGAACCGCGAGAGCAGGACGAGGTAGACGCGCAGTGCACGAAGAGGCAGCTCCTGCACCTCGTCGCAGGTCGCCAGCGCAACAGGCACGACGCCGAAGGCTCCGGTCAGCGTGGAGATCGACGGCCTCATGCTCCACCTACAGCAGCATCCACCATCGCGATCCGCGTGCCGATCCAGCGCATCACGTTGCAGGCCATCGAGTTGCCCAGAGCTTTGTACCGCGGCCCATAGGGACACTCGCTGGCCGGCTTGCTCTTCCACGGTATGGCCGTCCATCCGTCAGGGAAGCCTTGCAGCCGCTCGCACTCGGTCGGCGTGAGGCGACGGACGGCCATTGATGTGAGCACTGTACCGACACTCTCGTTCGCGCCACCGCTAGGCGACTTGATGGTCTGGCAGACATGCGACACGGCGTGGTTGTACGTGTCGAAGGCGACCGGAAGCACACGCCCCGTGTAGGCGTCTTGACCGTTCAGTCCTCCTCCGTGGTGCGCTCCGTCGGAGAGTGTGCCACAGACCTCAAAGCCTCCAGCAGCATCGGAGGCAGCTCCTTTCCTCGTCTCTCGGCGCGGCGCAGAATCCCGGCGCACGCCCTCGGGCTCAAAAAGAACCGCTGCGGCACGAGCTGCGTCTCCTCCAGCACATCCGACAACGAACACACGCTTCCGTCGCTGTGGGACGGCACCAGCGTATCCGTCCACTCGCACAAGTTGAGCGTCCAGCACCCGCCAAGCGACGCCATACCCGCTCTCAACCAGCGCCCCGACGAAGGCACCAAAGTCCCGTCCCTGTCCTGATGACAGGACGCCAGGGACGTTTTCCCAGAGGAGCCATCGCGGGCTAAGTGCGCGAGCCAAGCGGACGTACTCCAACGCGAGGCCACCGCGAGCGTCGGCCAATCCCTGCCGCAGTCCTGCGACGGAGAATGCTTGGCATGGCGTGCCTCCGACGAGGAGGTCGATGCCGGCGTCGTGAATAGGGTGAGCTGCATCGGTGAGCCTCGTAAAGTCGCCATAGTTGGGCACGTTGGGGTATCGGTGCGCGAGCACCGCAGACGGGAAGGCTTCGATCTCGCAGAACGCCGCAGGCTCCCATCCGAGCGGATGCCATGCGACAGACGCGGCCTCGATGCCCGAGCAGACGGAGAGATACCTCACCGCCCGCCTTCCTTCAGCCGACGACGCAGCGCCGCGTTCTCGCGCTCCTGGTCGCGCACCTCACGCAGCGCGCGGTCGAGGTTCGCCTTCAGACGCGCGACCTCTCCGTAAAGACGCACGACTTCTTCGCTCCCGCAGGAGCACTTGATTCCTTCCATGTCTCGCCTCTGTCCTGCCGGGAAGAGCGGGGGGCATTGACGCCCCCCGCGAGCGGGTCATGACTCCCGCGTCCGGCGAGGACATGAGGAGCATACCGAGGCGGCACCTACCGGTCAACCCCTGTGACGCTGCACGAGCTTCGCGATCGCCGCCCTCGAGACGCCGAACAGGTCGCCGATCTCGCGACAGGTGAGGCCAAGCTCGCGCAGCCTGAGCACATCGCTGATCCCCATCGCGGACCACTGGCGCTTGCGCGGCGCCCTGTTGTAGAGCCGGTAGACTCGGCATCGGATCGATGAAGGCGTGCGTCCGAGATGCGCGGCGATCTGCGGGTACGGCACGCCCTCGTCCACGCAGGCCCGCAGGTAGTCGTCATTGGCCTCTGTCCACCTCATGCCGCACCTCGAGCCGACCGGCCTTGGTTCGCCATTGACGTCGTGTACTTGCTCATGCTTCCCGTCAGCGAGGCGATCTCGAGCTGCACGCTCTCCACCAGCACGAGGTCAGGCTTCTTGCGCGGCGTGCTGGCTGGCGGCACCTCGACGCCCAGGCGATCGCAGTACGCCTGGAGCCACAGGCGCAGCGCCTTGCGAGCGTTGGGGCTGTCGTCCCTGCCGAGCACGAGGAGGATCTCGCGCAGCATCAGGCCGCGCTTCCTGAGCACGTAGATCTGCGGTTCGCTCTTTAGCCGCCCATAGCCGCGCCTTCTTGAGTCCAGAACGCCATAGAACGTCAGCGTTGACGAGACGCCCGTAGGTGTACGCTTGAGGATGCGGCCGATCTCCTGCACCGTGTTGCCGGCATGGTAGAGGCGAGTTGCCGTGGCGAGCTCTGCGGCTGTCCACACCTTCACCCGCGGGTGCTTGAGGTCGAGATGGTAAGCCATGACGTTGACTGCGTGCTCGGTTCGCCCGATCATCTCCGCGATGCGCGCGTAGGTATGGCCCTCGCGCGTGAGGCTGCGGAGCGTGTCCTTCTCCTCGGCGCTCCACCTGGTGCGATGCTTGCTCATGGCGTCACCTCCGTCAGCGTCACCTCGACACGCCCGCGCTGACCGTGGCCGGCGAACCACGACGCCGCGTCGATGGCGACGATGCACCGATCGTTGAGCAGGATGCCGCCGACTTGGAGCGCGTCGAGCACGATCTTGACGACGTTGTCGAGGTCGTGTCTGCTGGTGGCCGGCAGGTCGTAGTCAGCGACGGACCACAGCGCGCGAGGCAGGTAGCCGGGGCGTGCCTTCGGGCGAGGATGGTAGGCAGAGATCCTCACGGCCCACATCGGCGACAGGCTGTCGAGCATTCCTGTGCCGCCGTGCTGCTCGCGGAGCTGGTGCGCGGCCTCGTGCTCCCACGAGCGCGTCGTCTCTGGCGTGCGAGCGTGCCCCGTGGACCGCGTGAACACGGGACGCCCCTTGCCGCGTGGGTCGAGCAGGATCGTATAGGTGTGCTCGGTCATGGCTTCACCTCCACCAGCGCCCTCTCCAGCGCAGTGATGATCTCTCCGACGCTCGCGTGCGACCATACATCGTCGTCGCAGCCTCCTGCAGCACGGTAGGCTCGGTACGCATCGCGCGCCCTCTCGGAGTCAACCACTGGGCGTCCTTGCAGCGCAGCGAAGATCGCCCGACCGACGGCTTCTTTCTGCTCACGCAGCGCAGCAAGCAGAGTCGCGCGCGCTGGGTCTACCCCATAGCGGGTAGTCCGTTCGCCATGAAGCACGCCGACGAGATGCCAGCCGAACGGTAGTGCATCTGAGTCGTAAGCATGGCCCCATTCGTGGTACGTTCTGCGTCCCGACTCGCTCACAGAGCGCGTGTAAAGCACAGTACTCATCGCTCGCCCTCCTCGCGCAGGTAGAGGCTCGCGATCTCCTCTGCGTCCAGCCCGAGAGCCAGGTACAGGCGCGACAGCACCTGCGGATCTGGCCGGCGATGGCCGCGCTCCCACTTGCTGATCGTGTATCGCTCCACGCCGATCATCTCGGCGAGTCGTCGCTGACTGATGCCGAGCTCGGATCGGCGCTTCTCGATGATGTTCACTTTTTCCTCCTGTCGGGCTTGCCTGCCCGGCACCCCTACACTAATAGATGGGTGTCGGAGCGGCAACCCTTCGACGTCCACACAGGAGCACCATGATCGAGATCTCTGCCGTATGGCTCTGCCTCGCCCTCATTCCTCTCACGGTCTGCGTCTACGCGACCATCGCTCTCATCGAGGAGATCTGCTAATGGCCTTCCACTATCAGTCTGACACTATCGGGCACCTCGCGCTTGCCCTTGCCAAGGCACAGGGCGAGATGGGAGCGGCCGCAAAGGACGCTTCTAACCCGCACTTTCGTTCCAAGTACGCCGATCTGTCATCCATCATGGATGCATGCCGTGAGCCGCTTTCCAAGCATGGTCTCGCTGTCACCCAACTACCCGGCCGTGGCGAAGACGGCAGCGTGCAGCTGACGACGATCCTGCTCCACGAGAGCGGCGAGCATCTCGGCAGCACCATCTCTGCGCGGCCGGCGCAGGAGAACCCGCAGGTAGTCGGCTCGATCCTGACTTACCTTCGTCGCTACGCCCTGGCGTCCGTCGTGGGCGTGGTCAGCGACGACGATGACGGAGAGGCCGCATCTGCGCCAGCTCGTCAGCAGCGTGCAGCTCCGCGCGAGGAGCCGCCCGCCCGCCTCGTGGAGACGGCATCCAAGGTCGCAAAGACGTTCGACGCCAAGGTCGAGAGCGTGGAGCGCGTGGCGCCCAGCGACCCCAACAAGCCGCCGTGCCCCGTCTGCGCCGGCCCCATGTGGGACAACCGTCCCAAGAAGCTTTCCGGCGCGGTCAACCCGAAGGCTCCAGACTTTGGCTGTAAGGACAAGAGCTGTGCTGGGCGCATCTGGAAGGCACCTGCCGCGCCTGCGCCGACCTCTGCACCTGATGACTACCCTGACCTCGACAGCACCCCGTTCTGAGGAGCACTACCATGACCACACTCTACCTAGACATTGAGACGCTTCCAGCCGCATGGACGGACGAGCAGGTTGACGCGCACGCGCTGGCGAGCGTGCCAGGGAACTACACGAAGCCCGAGTCCATCGCCAAATGGGTCGAGGAGCACCGCATGGAGCAGTGGCTTCGCACGGCGCTCGACTGGCGCTATGCGCGCATCTGCTGCATCGGCGTGATCGTGGAGATCGGCCACGACGTCCAGGAGCGTACCGTCATCATGCTGGACGAGCATGGCGAGCGGAAGATGCTCGGAGAACTGGACGCGATCCTCGTGCAGTACGCGCCCGACACGATCGTCGGGCACAACATCGTCGGCTTCGACCTGCCGCGTCTCCACATCGCTGCCGCACGCACGCTGCCGTCGCTGGCTCGTCGCCTCTGCGAGTACCGAGGCCACCGACACGCCGTGCAAGACACCATGCGGCTCGCGATGGGTGCGGAGCGATGCCGTCTCGGGGACCTCGCCACGGCCCTTGGCCTCGAGGGCAAGTCGGGCGACGGGTCGCAGGTGTGGGACATGTGGCTCGCCGGAAGCCGCGACGAGATCGCCGCTTACTGCCTCCAGGACGTCGAGGTCACACGCGCCGTGTACCGTGCGCTCGTGGGGGCCGCATGAGCTGGCTTGCCACTGCGCCGGATGGGCGCGACCTCGAGGTCATCGACTACAACGGACGCATCATGTGGGTCGTGCGCGAAGGCGCAGGCCACGCGGAGATCGTCGGCTTCTCGCGCACCGAGCATGGCGCACGCTTGCGTGCTTGCCTCGCGTGGAAGGACAGCGCGCGTAAGCCCGTGCCGGCGTACCTGCTTGAGCAGACGAAGGAGGCAGCATGACCTGGCGCATCATCGGAAGCGACGTCAACGGACGGCCCACGTTCACCGCGTCGTTCGCGGGCTCGACGGCCTACGCCATCGTGCAGGAGATGCACGATCGATGGGCGTGGCACCTCAACATGCCTGACCAGCGTGACGACCAGCAGGGACGCGCACAGACGCGCGCAGAGGCGCAGGAGCGCGTGATGACGGCAGCTCGTCAGCGTGGCCTACTACAGGCCGAGCGCATCGCCAGCGAGACAGAGGACGCGGCGCAGCTCGCCGCACTGGGAGGTCACCGTGAGTGACGCACTGGAGCGTTTGAAGCGATGGGATGCGGTCGTAGGCGTGGAGGATGCCGTCGCGCGTGCTGTCGCCGAGGAGCGCGCCGCCGTGGTGGCGTGGCTGCGTGGTAACCGCGCGTGCTGCGAGCATCCGTCCTACCGCGTGAGCTGCCTTTCTCGGCTTGCGGCCGACGAGATCGAACGCGGCCAGCACCGCAGCGAGGAGGCGCCGTGACCTGGACGATGATCGCCACGGCCTACACCGCGTCGTGTCTCGGATGCTCTGGCTACACGGCCTCCGGAATCGAGGCTCATGCGCCTTACCACATGGTCGCTGCTTCGAAGCACTGGGCAATCGGCACATGCCTCGAGCTACTCATCGACGGCCAGTGGACGCGCTACACCGTGCAGGACCGAGGACGGAAGATCCGTCGCAAGAACCGGATCGACATTCTCGTCGGAAGCCATGACGCGGCCGTGTCGTGGGGGCGCCGGCCCATACAGGTCCAGTACTGCGACGACTACAACCTGTAAGCATCGCTTACATGTTGACGCCCGCGGAGCCACCATGGCTCGCGGGCGTTGTCGCAGTCATTTCCCGGTAGGGCGCGACGAGTGAGACTAACGTGTCTCGGTGACCTCGACGTCCACACGGCGCGTGTCCGTGCAGTCGCCGGTAGCGTACTCCACGATGAAGGCATCGCCCCATCGGTCGTGCGCCTCTCGCACAGCCTGACGGCGCAGTGTGCGGAGCTTCTGGCGCTCGTCAGGTGCCGGCTCGCAGTCCGGGTGCGACGTCACCTCGATGCGGACGACGACAGGCGTGACCTCAACGACATGCAGTCGCAGGACCACGCCGACCGGGATCTCGCATCCGTCCAGCGACAGGCGCGAGTCATAGACGCCGACGACCTCGCCGGCCTCCCATGTACAAGCAGGGTCTACGGCTTCCACGGCTTGTAGGACTTGCCGTCGAAGGTGAGCGCCTCGCCGCACCGCTTCGGGTCGCGCGTGCCGCAGATCGAAACGTGAACCCACGACCGACCCGGAGGGCGCTCGAGGATGCACTGGCCGAACTTGAGGCCGCTCTGCGTGCAGATCCAGCGATGCAGGTCGGCGTCGTCCACGCCGGGGATCTCAATGTCGGCAGCCTCGCCGAGCATGTGCTGCGACGTCTTGCTGGCGCCTGGCGTGGCTGCGTTCACGGCCGCGCCGCGGAAGGCGCTGTTGACCTTGAGCGGCCGGCCGAAGTGCGCGCGAATGACCTCGAGCATGGCGGCGAGCTGCGTAAGGGACGCGATGTACTTGCCTGCTTCCTGACGGTTCGTCGCCTGTAGCGCCGTCTGTCCCGTGCGGGTCAGTTCCTCGAGCGTGAAGTGCGGAGACAGGTTCATCGCTTCGTCCTCGGTGCGGGTTTTGGCTTGAGTGCCTTCTCGATCTTGGCGAGCCTGTCGCTCAGATCGTCTGCGTCGAAACCGTCTGGAAAGCTGAAGGATGCGCTCTTGCTCTCGATGGCTGAGAGTCTGGCCTCCAGCGCGGCGTGCTTGGCGAGGCACGTAGGAGGGCTCGTAGACGCTGAGTGCGCCTCGAGCTCCAGCCGACGCATCGCCAGCTCGTGGTCCTGCTCGGCGCGCTTGGCTTCGATCTCGGCCTTCTGCTTGCTGTGCTGAGAGTAGAAGCGCCACGCGGCGCCGCCGCCGAGAACAGCGACGAGCGCCAGGACGACGCCGACCGTGCCACCGTCAGCGTTATCAGCGATCTTCACGATCTCGTCAGGCGTGGGAGCCTGCGCCTCATGCGCGACGAGGCCAGCGTCGTCGCTGACCTGCTCCACGATGGCGTCCTTGGATGGCTCTTGTGCGGGAGCCGTAACGGCAGACGCCACCTCATCGGGTGGCGCCTCCTGCACGGTGAAGTGCTCGGGCATCAGCGGATCTCGTTGATGAGGATCTCGATGTTGACGGACGTATGGGAGATCGAGAACAGGCCCAGCTTCGTGATCGGCGCGAGGCCCGTGGTGCGGTTTGCCCCGACGCTGAACGTCCACTGGTTGTCGATCGTGATGTAAGTATTCGCTGGCGCGGCGCCGCCATCGGTGAGCGTCTGGTCGGTGGACAGGTAGAGACCCTTGCTCGCCTTGTCGCGGTTATGGACGATCACCTGGTACTGCCCCGTGGTCGGCAGAGTGATCAAGCGCACCTGTCCAGCCGTGCCAGGCGTGGCCGTCCAAGCGACGAGCGGGAGAGTAGGGGGAGCGGAGAGGTCGAGAGCGGCCATGGTGACTCCTAGTCGAGTGCGTCAGTGGTGAGTAGCCACACGAGGCGAGCGGCCTTCGTGAGGAGGATCTTCTTCTCGCCGCGCGTGATCTTTGCACCGCCGTCGCCGTCCACGGCGCGGGCGTCCTTGATCGCGGCGAGCAGGTCGAGGACCTCGGCCGGGAGCTTTACGATCTCATCAGGGGATAGGGGCACTGCTGACTCCTGTGTGGGTGTGGGCCATCGCGGCGACCGTTGCAAGCTGACGCTCGATAGCGTCAAGCCGGCCCTCGATCCTGCGCTGGCTGGAGAGGATCTGCTCCATCTGCGCGGAGTCGATCTGCTGCGTGCTGGATGCCTCGGCAGACTGCATCCCTAGGACGCCGCCGCCGCCTGCCATCGCGGCACCGACCAGCATGAGGGCCCACACAGGCACAGGCACAAGGCGCTGCGTCCACGCTGGAGTAGTCGAGTCGGCCACCATCACCCCCGTGATGAGCCGATGCTATCACGACTGTTGAGCGATATCGACCGGCTGTTCGTCCTCGACAGTCTCTGTCCACACATGAGGAAGAACCCACGCTTCTTCCTCTGCGATCTCGCGCAGGAACGGAGGAACGCCTGAGAAGAAGCCGTTGCACCCGAGCGACTCGCACAGCGCGAGGCTAACGTCGGCATCAACCTCAGGATCGACGACTAGCCACTTTTGCGTCATCCGAGCACCACGATGATGTAGCCGCCGTCGCGGCCTGCGGAGCCATCCGTAGCGACACCGCCCGAGGATGCGGCGATGCCGCCTGTGCCTCCAGCGACGGAGACGGTGAAGGATGTAAATGTCTTGCAGATCACAGCAACGCAGCCGCCGCCGCCGCCGCCGCCGCCTGCACAGTTGCCCGTCCCGACGCCGAGCGATGCGCTTGCACCGTTGCCGCCCTTCGCCGAGAAGCCGATCCCGCCACCGACGATGTTGTTGGCCGCGACCCACACGATGCCACCTCCACTGCCGCCGCCTCCAGAGACGAACGCGCCAGACGTAAACGCCGTGACCGTGATTGCGCCGCCGCCGCCTCCACTGCCGCCGCTGAAGGCGCCACCGCTGTAGCGTCCATCCTGCCAACGGCCAGACCATTTCTGCGACGGTGATGGCTGTCCTGCCGTGCCGGCGTTGCCGCCAGTGCGCGACGAGCTGTTACCGCCCGCGCCACCGATCGGCGCGAGGTTGGAGTTGTTGAGCGACGATGCACCGCCACTGCTCGCGCCTGCGTTTCCATTGGCGACGCTGGCGCCGAGTACACGCCAGCCATCGCCGCCCGCGCCGCCTTGACCGCCCAGGTAGCCACGAGACGCGAGGCCAGCGCCGCCGACCTGCGCGGCTCCGTTGTTGCCGTCGTCGTTGATCGAGCTGGCCGTGCCGAAGGTCAGCGTACCCTTGACGAAGATGCGGAACCCAGCCGGCTTGAGGATGGCGTTCGCCGCAAGCGTCAGGTTGTTGTAGTGCGTCTCTCGCGTCAACGTCGTGGTGCCTGCCGCGATCGTGACGTCGCCGTCGCTACCGTCTCCGAAGTAGCCGGCGAGGAACGACGCAGAGATCGGCGAGGCCGGCGTGCCGTGGGTGTGATCCTCGCGCGCGACATTCGTGCTCGTGCCTACGGCGCTGCTCTGACCGAACGACGTCTCTGTCACAACGCTAGACGCGAGCGGGATCGTCGGAGTGCCGTGCGTGTGATCCTGGCGTGCGACGTTCGTGCTCGTGCCGACCGCGCTCGACTGACCAAACGCAGTCTCGGTGACCACAGACGACGCGAACGTAAGGCTAGGCGTGCCGTGGGTGTGATCCTGTCGTGCGACGTTCGTGCTCGTCCCGACTGCGGACGACAGGCCAAACGACGTTTCTGACACGACCGACGAGGCCAGTGGGATCGTCGGGCTTCCGTGGCTGTGATCCTGCCGTGCGTAGTTCGTGCTGGTTCCAACGATCGGCGACAACCCAAACGACGTCTCCGACACGACCGACGAGGCCGGCGTGCCGCCACCTCCACCCGAGGCCGCGATCGTCACCTCGAGCTTGTCGCCGACGACGGCTTCGGTGAACGTGACGTTCGTACCTGGCTTGATGAGCGCGACCTTCGCGCCGACCACGCCTGTCGCCGTGCTGTCTCGCTGTACCGGTACGCGCATGGCTAGCCTCGCCTCTCGACGTATCGCAGCCTCACCTCGAGGCCACTCTCCTCGAGCCAGCGGATCGACTCCACGATGCAGACCTGCGACGAGGCCGCGATCTCCGAGTCGGTGAGCGTCACGACGTCGCCGCGCTGGAGGAAAGCGTGCCTCGGCGAGAGCAGGTAGGACACCGACCTCGAGGGCAGCGCGTACCTAGCCGTCATCCACTGCACGACCTTCACGGCCGTCACCTCGTCGTGGACCACGGCGCTCTCACGTTCGAGTACGCGCGTGCCGTACCTCGCATAGCTGCGGACGAGATCCGACGAGGTAGGCGTCCACGGTAGCTCAGGCCGTGCCGTCGCCACCTCGTCCGCGGCGTAGTCATCGCGGCGCGCGTCGAGGCGATAGCGGAGCCGGATCGTGTTCGCGATCTCATCGGATCCCGTGTAGGACACGCGCGAGGCGCGCTCCACGCTCGGATCAGCATCCGCGTCAAGGTCGAGGATGGCATCGGTGGCCTTCGCATCCCATCGCCAGACGAGCGGGTAGACGCCCTCAGGTCCGATGACGATGCCGGCCGGGATGACGTCGAGCACGACCGAGCGGAGCCACTCGCCGAGCGGCACAGGCTCATCGATGTACCCACCCAGCGTGTAGGCGTTGAGCGCATCGGACTGAGCGCCGAGCCGGCCCCAATCCACGCGCAGCGTCGAGCGTCGGAGCACGTAGGCCATGAGGTCGCCGGCACCCACGATGCCTGTGCGTGTCTCATCTGCGAGAGCTGGCCCGTCATTCCAAATCACGCGCACATCGCGCGACACGCTGAAGCCACCCGTGACCTCGACGTAGGCCACAATGCGACCGTCATCGAGTGTCCAGTGCTCGACAGTCTGCGGCGTGGAGGTCGTGTAGCTCTCGTCCTGCAAAGTGACCGTCGCCGCCGCGACAGTATGAGCCGCGATGAGGAAGATGAGCGACAGTCCCGCAGGCCCTGCCCCGAGGAAGTAGGCCGGCGATCCCGGCACCACGCCTCCTCCTGGCGTGCCGTAGACCATCGGCACGACCTTTCCGATCGCTTCATCATCCAGCGTCAGGATCAGACCTGTGCCGAGAGGAAACGTGCCCGCGGTGATCGTCACCAGGTCGAAGGGAAGCGTTGTCTGATCGTCGCTGATCTGCTCTTGGAGCGAGCAGGTCACAGGCTCGCCCTCAGCGTCGTACTCAGGATCAACCAGTTGTCCGCGCACCACGACGCGCCGCTGGCTCCAATCGTCGCCGTAGGCGTGCTGTGCTAGCTCGGCCTCTGCGCCGTCGAGGGCGTGGCCCTCCTCGATGAGCGCAGCGACGTTCTCAGGCCATACGAAGGAGAGCGCCACCGAGAGCGATGGCTGGTCTGTCGCCCACAGGTCGAGCGCCTCCTCGACGTCTGGAACGTCCACGAGGCTGGCCGTCGTCTGGAGCGTGCCGACGCCGTCCATGATCTCGAGCGGAGCCGTCGAGAGGTAGCGCGTGCCGCCCGCGAATGTGACGGCGAGCACCCAGAACAGCTCGTTGCGGAGCTGCGCCTCAGTCCACCTGTCGGTCATACCTCCTCCTCGATCCGCACCGAGGACGTCCGCACGACCTCGCCGTTAGCAGCGCCGGCCGCGATCCACTCCTCGCCTTGCACGACCTCAACCGAGACGTCAGATACCACGCGACCGAACAGCATCAGGTCGGGATGCGCTGCCGTGTACGTCGTGCCGCTCGCCTGACGCTCAATCCAAGGCAGGTACACTATAGGAGTGTCTGCGCCCTTGAGCTCGGCGACGAGGCCAGCCATCGCAAGCGGAGCATCCCACGGCGTAGCGACGGCTTCGGTGCCGCCCGAGGACGTCGCGAGCACGTAGTCGGCCGGCCCTTGCTGGCGTACCTGCGTGAGGTCCGTCCCGTCGGTCCAGCCGAACTCTACCGAGCGGCGCGTAGGCCCGAGGACCTGCGAGCGGCGCACGCCCGAGCGGCCAGTAGTCAGCGCCGTGTTGGCCTCCGTCGTGAGCTGACGGCCCCACGAGTAGCGGCGCCCGAAGGCAGCCACATGACCGAGCACCATCGTCCCGATCTCGTAGTAGCCTTCATAGTTGGGCTGCGACGGGATCACGAGACGGAACGCGCTGTAATCTGCGTCAGTGTTCCACACGAGGAGCGCGCTTCGGTGGAGGATCGCGCCGGCCGTGCCGCTGCTACCTACGCCGGTCATGCTTCCGGTCGTGAGCAGACGCACGCGCTTCGCTGCGGCGTTCGTCCAGTTGCCTTCGGTGCTCGCTCCGATGGGTCGCACAGGACCGGTGCTCGTGTCGAACGAGAACCGCGCGCCTTGCAGGCTGGCATAGGGCCAGTAGTAGCCGGCGCTCGTCGCGGCCGACGTGTCAGGCTCCACGATCGTGCCTGCACGCACCCAGCGCAGGCCCGAGGACGAGGCGCTCGTGTCGATGGTGCCGAGCGTGATCCACGAGCCTGCAGAGTTGCGACCCGACAGCGTGGCCGTGCGGAAGTTGACGTTTCCGAGGTAGAGCGCGCCGAGCGGCCCACGCAGCGGACTCACGTTCGCGGCCGTCGTGTCGAGCTCCCACACAAGCGTCTGCTGCGTGGTGTCCGTGCTTCGCCACGTCTGACGAGGCGAAGGAGCCACCGACGCGAGCACGTTTGACAGCGCGTAATCGTAGCGGTTGCTGACGTCCCAGCCGTCGCCGACCTTCGCGGGTCCAGCCACGGCGCGAATGGACATGCCGTAGTCGAGCAGTTGAGGCTGCGGCGAGAACGGACGTCCCGGCATCGTGTCGGGAATGGTGACCGCGTGCGGGTTGCTCGTGTCGCGGCGCGTGCCCCATGCGACCATCGACCAGGACGAGGCGCCCTGCGTGGCCTGATTCCACACGACCGTCGTGCTCGAGGCCGCAGCGCCACCCGAGGTCAGAGCGGCGCCATTGACGACGCGAACCGCTGGCTTGACAGGCGATAGCGCGCCGGCAGACGTACCGACGTAGACCGTGGCCGCGGGACTGCCGCTTACCGTGATCGTGGCGCGCACGTGGATCTTCGTGCCGGCCGTCACCGTGAACGTGCCAAGCGTGCCGCCGCCATAGTGGTCGATCACATCGACGGTCGTGCCTGTGTACCGCACGCGGATGCCGTGAGATGCAGATCCGTCAGCTCCGAGCACGCGCAGTTCGCTGCGTCCAGAGGTCGCGATCCACTCGCCGACAGCCGCGACCGTGAAGTCTGCTCCGGCAGGCCATGCCGTGCCGTTGTCGGTGTAGGAGATCGCTTCGCCGAGTGCTGTCGTCAGCGTAAGCGTGCCGTTCGTCGCGAGGACGTCCGTGGGTGCTCCGACGACAGTGCGTGTCCATCCGGCAGTCGCGGGCAGCCAGAACGGAACCCACAGCAGCGTGCATGGCAGCATCCGGTCAGGCGCCGCATCCGAGACAGGCCAGTAAGGCACAGTCGCCGTGCTGTATCCACCGAGCTGCGTCGTCCCGAGTTGGTACGGCCACGCAGAGGAGTCCCATGCGGACACGAGCTGGAGCGATCCATTCCACGATGTGAGCGAACCGTACAGCCATTCGAAGCCGGCCGTCGCGTGCGTGAACGCCGCGTTGACGTAGTCGGTTACGCGCGTCCATGTCGCGCCGTCGATGCTACGCGCCATGAGCGTCTCGCCAGGCGTGAGGAAGTCCTGCGTCACGGCATAGCAGGCGCCACTCTCGTCCACGCACGCGGCGAGCTCGGTGGAGTCCGATAGCTGGTTACCCACCGAGAGCGCAAGAGACGGCCGGATCAGCTCGCTCACCGTCGTCGGCGTCGTGCGCGTCATGCGCGCCCACGCGCTCGCGAGTCGCTTGCTAAGGACTGCGCTGTATGCGCCCCACTCGGTGTAGGACGATCCGCAGTAAAGCAGCGCGAACGAGCCCGACGTCAGTCCGAGCACCTCATGGGCGCCGCCTGTGTGGACGTTGTTGCTATCGCCGTCGGTGCGATCGACCTCGGAGAAGGTCACGCCGCCGTCCGCGCTTGCGTACTGGACCATCAAGTCTGGGATCGTCGTGGCGAGCGCAGAGCGCACAGCCAGCACCATCATCACCTGGCCGCGCGAATATGCGGCACGCAGGCGTCGAGGCGCGTAGTCTGCCGTCGTGAAGGAGGACCGGATCGTCGTCGGGGCCTGTAGGCTCCACGATGCCCCGTCGTCGTCGGACACCCACGCAGAGATCGTGTACGTGGTCGCGCCGTCCGGGTTGGGGTTCGTGGACAGCAGCAGGATGCGGTCGTTGGGAAGCGCCACGAGACACGGCCGGTAAAGCGCGTCAGCGACCGGCAGCGTGTCGAGCGAGATCGTCGTGACTGTTCCTCCGACGTTGCGAAGCACGACTAGGCTCGCGAACGTGCCGAGCGTGGAGTACCTGCGAGCTGCGATGAGGAACGTGCCCTCAGCTGTCTGAAGCGCGTGCGCGAAGGCGTACTTGTAGTCCGTGGTGCCGCTGCCGAACGTGTGCAGAGGCGACCAACCAGACACCACGCCGGGACCGTTGCTGCCGAGCCACGAGCCGCCGGCCTGCCGCCATGCAAACGCTCCAGGCTGGACCTCGCCGTTGACGTTGTATGTCGCGCCGCCTGCGCGAACCGTCACGACCTCGAGCGATCCACCGCTCGCCGTCGTGGTGCCGACCGTCTCAAGCACCATGTCCGAGTCGCGCTGCGGCACAGGCACGCCAGGCTGAGCGCCGGCCTGCGAGTACGTTGAGAGCGACTCAGAGAAAGCCGCCTCAGTGATCCGCGGGTCGTGGACGAGCAGTCCACGTAGAGCGTTGACGCTGACGGCAGATCCCATCTTATCCCCCTCGCTGGCCTGTACGGGTGCCCTTCCCTAACGCCCGAGGCAGCGTCATGCGTGACCGCAAGTGATCCCGAATGAAGTAGTCGAAAGCCTTGTGGCCGTACACGACCTGGATGGCCTGACCTCCACCTCCGTCGCTAGCTCCAGCGTTGAGGTCGCGGATCGTCTGGTCGCCAAGGCGCGAGCGGCCCATCGGGTTGAGCACGGCCTCACCAGACCGAACCGTGGCGGTCATCTCGTCAGGCTGGCCGATAAGACCGCCGCGGTGGAAGCTCGGCGCCTCGCTGGCGATGGCTGCGACCTGCACAGCGCCAGCCGCGCCTGCCGCAGTGGCGAGGATCGGGCCTGCGACAGGGCCAGCCGTGAGTGCAGAAGTGATCGCAAGTGCCGTATTGATAAGCGCCTGGCTCATCTTCACAGCCTTATCGACCATGAACGCCTTGATCAGCGCGTTGCGCCGGTTCTCGACCTCCTCCTTCGCGGCCTTCTTCTCCGCGTCGGTGGCGTCCTTCCCGAGGCGCTTGCGGTCGGCGATGGCCTCCGCATAGGCCGTGGAGGCGCGCTCCATCGCGTACTCGCTGATGGTCCCAAGCGACTCAAACAGCGCCGCCCCTGTCTGCGCTACGCCGTTGACGCCATCGGAGATCTGGAGCGTCTGCGCGTACCATCCCGACTGCGCCATCTTCACGCGCTCGATCTGCGCCGTGATCTCGTCGGCCATCGCCGAGTAGCGCATCCCGAGTTCCTCGGTCGGTGCCCGAGACATTGCGAGCGAGACGTCGGACAGAAGCAGCTCGAGCTTCGTGAGCTCATCGAGCGGTTGCGTCGGGACGAGATCCGCAAGCTTGCTGCTGAACCCATCAAGGGCCGCGGCATGCTTGTCTGTAATCGCCTTCGCATTGGCCTCGTGCAGCGCGGCAGCATCCTCGAGCGACCGCTGGAACTCTGCGTCGATGGCATCGTATGCCGCGATCTGATCGACCAGCGCCTTGATGGCCTCGGCGTTCCGCATCTCCGCGGCACGCGCCTCGTCCGCAGCCTTCGCACGAGCCTTGTCTGCGCTGGCCTTGCGCTCGCTGTTGCGCGCGGCGTGCTCGATGGCCTGCGCCTCGAGCGTCAGGAACTCGGCACTAGCCTCCGTCGCCGTGGCGACCTCCTCGAGCCGGCGCCGGTTGTCGGTCAAGCCGTCGTTGAGGTCCTCCAGCATCGAGCGGTTCGCCTTCAGTTGCGCGATCTCGGCCTCACTGGCCGTGCCCAATCGAGCCTTCGCTAGGAGCGTGGCCTGCTCCTCCTCCTTGCGCGCCTTCAGCGCCTCTGCGCTGGCGATGAGAGCGCGCGTGGCGTCGGTCTGCACCTGTGCCTCGGTACGGAGCGCCTCGATGCGCTTGCGTGCCGTCTGCTCGGCCTGCGTCTCGAGTCCAGTGGCGAGCTTGATGTAGTCGTTCACGCCTTGGAGGCTCGTGGCGAACTGGTCATTGGCCGACTTTGCGGCCTCAGTGGCGCTCGTGTAGGCATCAAGCGCCGCCTGCGTGGCTTCGGCCTCGCGCCGCTCCTCGAGGATCAGCTCGGCGATAGGCGCGAGCGACAGAGCGAGCAGGCCCACAGCCGCAGCCGCAGAGCCAGCGACGACGCCGAACACCTGGAGGCTAGCACCGACCTCGCCAACATCCGCGAGATCCGCGACTCCGCGCGCGACGTCACCTAGTCCTGGCGCGAGAAGGTCGAGGCCACCCGCGAGCTTTCCGGCTGCGGAGCCTACGTGGCCGAACTTGTCGCCGACGTCGCCCACGCTCTTGGCAGCGGCGTCTCCAGCGATGCGAGTCTGCTCCATCGCCTTCTTAGATGCTTCGGCCGCAGACTTTGCCGCACGCTCTGATGCTTTGATCGACTTGTTGAGCTCGGCCGTCAGGAGCTTCGCCTGCGCGCCTCCGATCTCCGGGATCTTCGCCAGTTCAGCGCGTAGGCCGGCGAGGTTCGCATCAATCGACAGTTCGACGTTTGCCATGAGATCTCCTTATGCGACGGCGCGGCGTGCGACGGCTTGCAGTGCGCGGTCAATGTCGTCCAGACGCTCGCGGATGATCCGCTTGCCGAAGTCGAGCACGAGCACCTTCCAGACGTTCTTTCCGTCGCGTGGGTACTTGCCGTCAGGCTCGAGCTTGATCACGCCGACCGGCCGGCGCGTTCGCGTCACGCGAGCGAAGGCGTAGCCGTCAGGGACGCGGCCGGTCGCGCGAAACACGCGCATCACCTCTGCGAACTCCTCGGCGTACACTCCGCGCCCGAGCTTCGACAGAGGCCCACGACGCCTCACCATGTACGTCGCCTGGTTGCTGGAGAACACGACGCCACGCAGAGACGTAGGCGTGAGCCGCATCTCGTAGTCGATGCCGGCGCGCGTCCTGCCGGTGCGCTCCTGCACGTTGTCGTACCATTCTCCGCGTGCGTGCTCGGTGACGTCCGCGGCGATGGCTTCGACCTCGCGCTTGACCTCTGCGTAGGTCGTGGACAGCATACGGTCGAGGGCGCGCTCGAGCTCCGGCCCTATGGTCGTGCTGGCGCGCCCTACCGTGATCCGCTTACCCGCCACCGATCCCCCAGAAGGCTCGCGCCTCTGGCGACACACTATCACCCTCGCGCGCCCTCGGACGCGCCTTCGGCTTCGGCGGCGTGTGCTTGACGCGCCACCACGCCAGGACGCGCTCCTGCTGCTCGCGTGTCCACGAGTAGAACGCATCCGGGTCGCCGCAGTAGGTCAGGCCGATCTCGAGAGCGACGGCGTCTAGCCCTCCGTCTGGGCCTCGGTAAAAGTCTCGGCCTGCGCGACGGCCTCCTCGCGTGGGAGGCTGTCGATCACCAGGTCGAGGGCGATCTTGCCGGCCGCATAGATCTCCGCTTCCGGCACGCCGAGCGCCATGAGCTCGTCAACGACAGCGCCACCGTAGGCGAGCGCATCGTACTTATACGTCGCCTTGAGCGGCTTACCGGCCCAGCACGCGCCGAGCGCCGCGCCGAGGCCGCGAATGGCGCTCGTTCCGACGCACATCGTGACCTCACGGGCGAGCGTGAACGATCCGGGCTTCTTGAGCGCGACAGTGAACCGACCGAGCGTGACGTCCATAATCCCTCCGATGGAAACGCCCTCCGAGCCTAACCGGCAGGGAGGGCGTCGTGCGAGAGGTTCGACCTCGCGCGTGGATCAGGCGGCTGTGATCGACCCGAACGTGGTTCCGTTAACCGTGAACGAGTTCGGATCTCCCTCCGAGAAATCGATCGTCAGACGGTTGCCGACGAGCGTGAGGACGTGATCGGTCGGGTCGCCCAGGTTCGATCCCTCGATGCTGATCACGACGTCGAGGCCGTAGACATCGCTGTTCGTGATCGTGGAGACGGCCGCCGCGAAGGTGCCGGTCTTGTTGACCGCATCCCACAGCGTCTTGTTGGTCGCGTCCGACAGGTCGGTCATGTGCGCCGTGAACGACCACGTCGGGAACGTCTGGTTCGTGAGCCTCACAGACCCCAGCGACCCTCGGTCGAGGTAGGTCGTCGTTTCGGCATGAGCATTTGCCGACAAGGACGAGATCGAGAAGTCTCCGGCCTCGAATTCGACGGTCAGCGCGATGGGCGTGCCCGTTCCGTCCTTTAAAATGATAGACCCGTCCCGAAAATTCTTCACGATGCTGCTGATAGGCATGAGATCCCCCTATTGAAGCGGTAGTGTGTGAACGATGCGGAACTCGACCTGACCGAGCACCCACTCGCCACTATCCGACGTGGTGCGCGTGGTGCGAACGACCTGCACTTTGTAGGACAGAGGCCAAGTGCTGTCATAGGCCATCAGGACGTTGACCACGGCCTGCTCTCCGTCGAGGGCGTCGTCGTAACTGTCGCTCATGCCCTTGGGCGCGAGGCGCCAGCAATAATGCACCGTCAGCGCAGTCTCGACCAGAAGCCCCTCGGCAGGCCGGCCACGATAGGAGCGCATGTCCGTCGTCTCTGCCGGCAGCACCGCGAACGCCTTGTGCGCGATGCTGTCAGCGTCACGGCCGAAGTTGTCGGGAGCCACGCGACTCTCACGCCAGCCAGAGAGCGTGAGGATCCGCGCAGTGACGTCCTCGCGCAGCTGTCGGATCGACTTGCTGGCCATCAGTACCACCGCGTCCAATAGTTCTGGCCACCGCGCCCGTTGAGCCACACTGTGCTCGCGGCGCCCTTCTTCATCGTGGCGTCCACCTTGTTGGCGTCAGCCTCATCGTAGGTGAACTTGAGCTGGTTCCACGCCTCGGTATAGGCGCGCAGGTAATGATCCGCGAGCGCCTGCCAGCGTCCAGAGTCTCCGGCCGAAGTCGAGAAGTCGAGGAAGATCAGGTGAAGCGCCATGGCCACATGCGCCTCGCGCAGGGCGCTGGGCTGGATCACCAGAAACGGCCTGCGCCCTTGAGAGATCAAGCGATTGCAGATGGTGGCGAAAGCCTCGTCCAGGTAACTTTGATAGCTCGTCGTGCCCGATGCCAGCAGGTTCGGGAGGTCGCTGTGCCGCATCGTGAGGTCGGCATCACTGACGACCGGGTAGAGCGTGCGACGGCAGAGCGCCGCGTCGTTGCGGAATGTGTGCGTCACGCTGTCAGGCATGACGAGCGCCCACTCCACGAGCCAGCCCTCGCCGAGCTGCTCGGACGTCGTGGTCGCCGCAGCCAGCGAGTACGTCGCGATCCCGCCGCCGGGGATCGTAACGGAGGACGTCACGAGA
>Ga0209087_1000358_pt1 | contig 30073 bp, 36 predicted proteins | sample S_130805_EF_Meta_FD_187321 | JGI IMG/M metagenome (GOLD analysis project Ga0209087, IMG submission 187321) | Freshwater microbial communities from Lake Simoncouche, Canada to study carbon cycling - S_130805_EF_MetaG (SPAdes) (version 2) | ecosystem: Environmental > Aquatic > Freshwater > Lake ... | reverse complement strand
ACAAATACGCTAGTAGACGCCGCTTCGATCTTGTTGATATCCACCTGCGCGAGGTCTGTAGCTTGGTCAATGCGCTTCTCTTCCAAGTCGAGCTTGCGCTCTTCCAACGCCATTTGAAGGCGTTCTTTGTCTGTCGTAATGAGGTCGCCCGCGACCTTACCCACGCCTTCAATGATGCTCCCGATCCCAATCAGATCCATTACTTGAGTCCTTGCAGGGTGCGGTTGATCCATCCGAGCAGGAACTTGGACTGGGATCTGTCTTTGTTGCAGATGGCGGCGTAGCGTTGGATCTTTGCGAGTGCATACGTTGGAACAAACTTTTCCGCCGTGCAGATGTTAAGTCGTTCAACCGTCTTAGCACCGATAGCACCATCTGGAGCAACTCCTACAATTACTTGGGCGAGTTTGGCGGCGACACCGACTCCGGTGTTGACTGCGAAGTTGAAGATGGTTTCTGCAATAGCTTGGTCCGTAAGGTCATCGCCTCGGACACGATCCCAAAAATTCGTTTTATAGAATTCGCGGACCAACGGCGTAGCTGACCCGAAGTCTTTGCGGTCGATGTGCTGCCATCCTGCCCAGTCGGGATTTGGTTTTCTTGCGATCCCTGCATATGTTTGTCCTCCCCGGTCACCCGGAATGTCCGTCAGTTGGTATCCACCTTCATCGTGGATCATCTTTTCAAACGCAGGTCCAAAGTCAGCCATTGTGTGGCCTCTTATTGATGAGGTCGAACAGGGTTTTGACTTTCTCTTCCAACACGGCAACGCGCAGGTCGAGTTTGGCAAGAACAACAATCAGCGTGATCAACGCGAGGATCGCCGGAGACGCCTTGAGAATGATTTCAAAAACTTCCATCACTTGACCTTTTGTTCAAGGATTACGATGCGCTCGCGGTTCAGATGGATAAGTTCCCGGTTCTCATGGATTTGCTTTTCTAGATCTTGGCGCAACTTTTCCCGCGCCAGTTCAGCCCCGGAGTTGGCGGCTTGCTTGTTGTCTGATGTGACCACCAGACTGATTTTTGCGTTCAGGACCGTCACATCGTGGCTAAGTTTATCCAGCGACGACATCAGATACACCACGCAAGTAAACAGGATCGGCAAGACCGCAAACGCAGTCTTCTCAATCAACTGCGACTTGGCTTCCAACTTTTCAGTCATTAGTGTCCCTTCAGGATTATCGTCAGGAGCAACATAATGATTGCACCCCCGCCGGTGATCAGGATCTGCTCAAGGCGCTTGATCCGGGCGTGGATACCGCGCGTCTCTTTCTCGATACCTTCGTACCGGATCGCGCAAACGTCCACGTGGGCATCAATCTTGTGATCGACTTCAGATAATGTAACCATCATTCGGCCATTTGATTTGTGGGAGTTACTAAGGTCGGGTAAACAGGCGCGCCTTTTTTGGCGATTCCGGTCACTACCGCGCGGCGCTGTTCTTGCTTCACCGCTCTGTCGCGCGCTGCTCTAATTGCTTCAGCGGCGGTTTGCGAGTTGGCAAGCTCGGTCGCTACTTCTACGGCAAGTTTGTTGTCTATTCTGCCGCCCAGAAGTTTATAGATGTGACGGGCAATCGTGTACGTAGGACTCCAGCCGCCAGGAGGTTCTGGTTTCAATTGATCGCTAAACAACTTAGCACCTTGAGTACCGGCAATAACACCTTTGCCGCCAAGCTCTTCAAACTTTTTGCCCGTCGCCAGATCACTTAGGATCTTATCCGCAACTGCGCGAATCTCCGGCGCATTCTGTGTCAGCGCGCCAATGTTGCGCGCGGTGGTCATTGCGTTGTTAAGCACCGCGCCTTCGGGAGCTAATTTGTTACCGGCTTGTTCGACCAACTGGTACAGTTCGGCTACTTGCTTGGCGTCAGCCAAGATCTTTGCGGCGTTCTTTGGATCGCTTGCTTCCAGAACTTTCAGAATACCCGCTTCGTTGTCGGTCAGATGCTTAAGCATCTTAGCGCCCGCGCCCGCTTCGCCAGCGATGACGCCTTGCGATGCGTCCAGCATAACGCCACGCGCCAGCGATGACTTAGCGCCGTCATCCATACGGGACAACGCCATGCTGCGCGTCATTGGGTCCGTGACAATCTTGGCGCGAAGGTCTGGCGTGTACTTGAACCCAAGGGTTGTAGCCGCAAGATTTAACGCTTCGTCTTGCTTGGCAAACTCAGCGTCAATTTTTTTAGATATGCCCGCGCGCTGCCGCTCTAACGCTGTTTGTTCAGCCTTAAATGTTTCCCCTTTGGTTGCTTTGGCGACTTCCTTGGCTTGCCGGATGTTGGCAAACTCATCGCCGATGCTGTTCAACCGCTGGGTTATGTTCATGCCAGCTTGATCCATAGCGGCAAGCTGATCGGCGCGGGTAAACATAAAATCAGCGTGCGCGTTAGCGCCCGCGCTAGGTTTCAAAACCTCGCGGCGGTACAAATCTTCAATAGCTGTACCGAGCGTTTGCAACGACTCTGGGTTTTGACTGTAAAGATTTAAAAACTGACGGGTAGCGCCTTCGTCTTTAAGTGCTGTCGATGCAATCTCAACTGGGCGCAACATTGGCTCATTAGTTGTACTGGTGCGCGATAGTTTGGCGAGCGGCCCTGTACCGTGGATGCCGACGATCCGCTCGCGGAACAACTTGTTGGCTTCTTGGAATAGCTTGTAGGCTTCTTCTGGCGCGCCAGCTTTGATTGCCTTATCAACTTCTGAGTACAACTGATTCAAACGCGCGCGAGTGATGTTTGCTTGCGAATCGGTCGAGCCTTTAAGCGCCGAACGGTCGATGTTGATCGCTTGGCGTAGCTTATGGGCGTCTTCAAGCGTGACGGGTTTGGCTGGAACCATTTCGGTTGTTGTCAGCCCTTCGCCCATGTTAACGGTTCGCTTTTTAGGACCGTACTTCTCAAGAAACGCCGCAGCATTTGGCGCTAACCCTTTAATTTCCGTAAGCAAATCACCCAGTTGACCTTTAGAAACTGCGGCCAAATTGCTCAGATCAATCGTCGCGTCGGGCGCGGCGTCAAACGCAGCCTTGTACGCGGGTCTAGTTACGGTTTCTTTGGTGTTCTCTTGGATTACTTTTTCAGCGTTTGCAAGTGCTTCGCCCACCGTCAATTGACTGACGTTAGCCACACCCGCGCGGGCTTTGGCTTCACGTTCTGCAATCATGGCGTTTGTAGTTCCTTGACCCGCTTCAACGCGCGCTTGTTCTTCTGCGCGTTTGGTAGCCAAAGCCCTTTCAGCGGCCTGTTGTTCAGCGGTCAAAGCGCCAGTACGGGCGGCTTTCTGTCCCTCTAACGCGGTTCGTTCTGCGGCCAGCGCTTGTTTAACCGCCGCGCGAGGGGCGCTAGGCGTTGCGGTAGCCGCCGGTATGTTCTGTTGGGCAAGCGCGTTTACGTTTTGTTGCGCTCCAGCAAGCTGATTGGTTTGCTGCAACTTAATAGCTGCATCGCGCGCGGCGTACAGATCTACAATTGCGCTGCTGGCTTTTTCACGGGTTGACTTAGCCAGCGCGGCCAGACCGCTGCTGTTAAGATCTACCGCAACTTTTTCAATTGGTATGCCTTTCTCAAGCATATCAATCGCGGCGCTAATCCTTTGTGGGTCGTTACCAAGCGCCTCCATGTAGGCGTCTTGCTTGGTTCCAAATGGAAGCATCGCGCCTACACGTTTGAAAAGTTCCCCACCTATTTTAACGACAGGCCGAGCCGCCGGAGGTAGGATAGCGCCCAGGGTAGCGCCCATCGTAGTTTCGTCTGGGTTCACTAGCCCTGCACCGATGCCGCCAGAGATACCACCGCCCGCGATACGGGTTGGCATAGTACCGCCGGGGCCAAAACCACCCGCTTGAATTTGAGCGCCAAGTGCGGGGTTAAACCGTGACACCGCCTGACCCGCGCCTATTTGAAACGGTACGGTAGCGGCTATCTGACCAACAGAACGCAGCGCGTCAAAGTCCCCAAAATTTCTTCGGTATGCCTCTTCTTGTTCAGCAAACGCTCTTTCGGCGTCAGCACGGTAGCTTGGCTGTTGACCCGTAACTAGCCCGCTAAGATTTTGATCGCGCGGAAAAAACTTATCTGCTAGACGAGCGCCGCCAAGAACAAAGTTACGCGCAACGTCGGTTGCTCCGCGAGCAACAGCCGCGATGGGTTCAGTAGGAATCGGGCCGCTAATATTTTTCAGTTGTTTATAAAACAACTCAACGTCGCTAGGCGCAGCGGCTTCGGGTGCTTGCGCTGCGCTTGGTTGTGCTATACCAAACTTGGAACGTATGGCTTGTTGCGTAGCAGCGTTGGCGTTGCTGTAGTTGGGGTCAAGCGGCGCGTACTTTTCAAAAATCGCGCGCTGCGTTTCCGGGTTAGCGTTAACGTAGCTGGGATCTTTGATGATTTCTGTAAGTGACGTAGCCATAGTGCGCCCCTTACTTTAACAACGGATTGTTAGTATCCACGCCGCCTCCGGTTAGCGGTAAACCGCCACCTTCGTTTACCATATCTCGCGTCGCAAATTGATCTCTACGAGCCTCTAACAATCGTAAAATTTCTTTTGCTGCGGCCAATTTTCTTGGGGCGGGTATTGCTGGGTTGCCTATGTCACCTGCGGCGCGTTCGTAAGACTTAGTATCCGCGTTAGATTGTGGGCCTTCAAAACGTGGAACTATTTTGAGAACCATGTCATAAATAGGCTGAAGTTGTCCAGCCGCAATAGCACCTTTTGTTGACTGCCCAAAAAACGCTGCGGTTTCATCAGCCAACTTACCTATGCCGCTGCCGGTAGATGTCTCAATAAGCCCTCCGGGCTTAACTGCATTTTTAAGTTCTGGAATGATGCGGTCAAGATCAAGCGCCAGTTGTTTTTTCTGCGCCGCCGTTTTTTCAAACGTCGCGCTAGGCTTACCCAATCCAGGCATAGGTTCGCCAATTTGCTGACCAAACTTATTAAGTAACGTAACTTTACCCGAAGCGTCCGTAATTGTGTTAGCGACAACCCCTGGGTTGTTTGCTTGCGCGATTCGATCTGCTTCACGACGATCAACACGCGCGTTGTTTGCAATCGTTTCCTCAAGTTGCGCGCGCGACCGTGCGTCCTGCAAATTATGCGAACGAGTTAGTTCTTGAAGCTGTGCTTTTTGTTGATCGTTAAGTCTATCCCATTGTTTTAGCTGGTCAACGTGCTGTTCTTTTAAACGAGCGTCCGCTATCAAAGCATCGGGTGTTGCGGTTTTTTCTCGACTTAAAATTTCTTGTTTATACGTTGGACTGTTAGGGTTCATATCAAATGATACTTTACGCCCCCCAAAGTCAAATGTTTCAGGTTTAGGTGACGTAAATTGTAGCGCCGCGCGCCCTTCCGGATTGCTAAGTGCATAGCTTTTAATAGTTTGCTTGCGCTGTTCCAAATCTGGCATAGCTGCAAAATGACTTCGCAAATTTGCAGTAGGTATCCCTGTCTCTTCTAAACGATCAAGTACACCTTTTAAAGTAGCGTCATCTGGATTTTGCATGGCTTGCATCAAACCAACGCCAAGAGCTTTTGTTTGGTTGTCCCTTATTTCTTGGTTGGTTTTGTTTGTTTCGGCTTCCGTTTTTAGCCTAGCGCCGGGTTGGGCCGCAATCTCACCTTGCAATTTTGTGGCTTGCAATGCGTTAGTTGCTGCATCTTGCTGGGCTTTATACGCCGCGATCCCTGGCGGGCCAAATTTTATCGCCGTCGGAAAATCAAGTTTGAACCCCGGCGTCTGGGCTTGTTCGTAGAGCGCGTTTTGTTGCCCTTCTGCTCGTTGCGCTGCGGCGAGTTGATACTGCGCCAGCGCGTTCTGGTTCTGCGCGTTCTGGATGGTGGCGAATCTGCCGTAAGACGTCAGCGGGTCTTCAAGCTGAAGCGGTTTGACGCCAAGCGCGAGGGAGTAGTCTGCCATGATTAGACCTTAATAATATTCGTCGCCAAAATTACCGGGGGTAACTTGAGTTCCACCATACGCTCCGCTGTAAGAAGGCAGCGCGACGCCCGTTCCAGGAATCGGCATTCGGTTAATGTACTGCTGATTTTGCGCGTAGTTGATGCCAGTGCCAAGCGCGGATGTTAGCGCATTAGTGCCACCAACGTATCCTGACGCCCTAGCTTGCCCCATGTTGCCGTAGCCCGTAGCGTAGTTCTGACCCATTTGACCGGCCATGCCCGACAACGCATTGGTAGATGTCTGCCCTAAACCAGCCAACGATTGCAACGGGTTAAGTTGCGCGTTGCGTTCAGTTTGGTAACGATTAAACGCATTCATGTACTCTTGCGAACCTAGATCTTGACCGTAGCGTTGCGCCCCTTTAAGGGTAGACCCAGACAACAGACCGCCGCGAGCAGCGGCAGTACGGTCCAACGCTTTCATGCCTTCGGACAACCGAAAAGCGTACCCCGGATCTTGCGTAAACTGATCCATGCCAAACTTGGTATAGTCAGACATCGGGATAAGCTTGTTGAGCGCGCCGATACCTGCCTGACGAAACGGTTCTTGCAGTTCATTCTGACGCTCAAACATCCGCTCTTGGGCGTCAAGCCCTTGTTGAGCGGCTTGCGCTTGAGTCTTTGACGCCCTGTTAGACGAATACGCGCCTACAAGCGCGCTTCCGCCTATAGCGCCGCTTACTGGATCAGGCATGATTGCGCTCCCATTCCTCAAAATTTTCAAAAGCGTAAAATTCTCGTATCTCTTTGGAGACTTTACGCATATGGTCAAACCCACCGATCAAAAACGCGGTGGCGATGTGGATTTCTATACCAAAATTGCGAATGTGAAACGCCAAGTTTCTCAGATGCTTTTTGTCACTCTTGCACATCTCGTTGGCGTCGTGGAACCCGTTTATCGAAGCCATGATCAACGGCTGATAGTACGCATAGTTTGCCACGAACCACGGGTTTGACGGCAACGCAAACATCAGCGATGTAAACACTCTGTTGACATGGCCGTCATCAATCGGCACATCTTTGTCAATCAAGTCGTCCCAAAGTTCTACGGCGTCAAAAAGGCAGTTCAAGAACGCTATCGCGTCTTGATTGCCCAAACACCAAGCGCGTTTGTACGCTTGGTTTTGGTCTTGCCATTCTTGAGACATTACAGGCATTACCCGATCTTCCAGTTCGTGCCATCATAGTACACGGGAACATTATTACTTCCACCACCAGCGACGGTGCTGGCAAACGTCGTAGCGTTGGCGTCCGTGACCATCGCAACCCATCCTTTGACGGGGCTTCCAGGCAGCGTAGCAACGGTGTAGGTCTTGAGTTTGAACGGAATAAGCGAGTCAACAGAATCCGCGCCAACGGTAAAGACCTCAATACCGCCAATATAAAACCGCACTTTCCTTGGCGACGCCCGATTGTGCGAGATGTAATCGTTGGGGTAAAAGTTGATCTGCGACGTACCGCTGGCGAGCGTCTTGTCGCCGCCAAGGTTTAGGTAGAAGTAATCATCAACCGCTTGGGTTGGTGCTAGGTTCCAGACGTTGCCGTTGGTTGCGCCGCTGGTGTTGTTGGTCAACTGAACGCTGCCAGACATCAACAAGATGCCAGCGGTCGTGTTGTTGATTCCGTAGCCGCCGTTACCGATGAACTTGCCACCGCTTACGCGCACGTTGTAGCTGTCAATATTGGGGTCAACATACAATCCGTCACTGACAGAGCCGGTAACGTATGGCATGACAAAATCGTAGTCCACGCCAGACAACACCCTGATCGCCGCGCTCTTTGCGTAGTCAATCTCAACTTGGCCCACTCGACCAATCGCGGGGAAGAACGCCGGGACGGCAGTAATAGGAGTGGTTGCAACCGACTGAGCGGTTGAAACGGTGTAGTTGGTTGAATTGATAAGACCAGTGATCGTAGTGCCAGCAGTTACGCCCGTACCAGATATGATCATGCCAACCACAATCGGGCTAGATGGCGCGGTGGTCAGTGTCAAAGTTGTACCGGCAATCGTTCCGCTGGTGACCGACTTGTAGCCGCCAACCGTGTTTTGAATAATGAATCCAAAACTGGATTGGGTGGCGTTGCTAGTGCCGCAGACCAAACCCATGTACTTGACGTTCAGACTGTTACAGTTGCCGTCCCACTCAAACCCATAATAGTCGGTGCCGGGGTCAAGTACGCAGAAGTTGATCGACAGAATGTCTGACCGTTTGGACCCGTCGCCGTACCACTTGATACCTGGGCCGCGAATAATTCCCCACATCCACTCAAGTTGAACGGTGTTGGCTTGCTCAACGTACAACGCTCCAAACGCATCGTACAAATACGCCCGTTCAATCGTTACACGGGCTGCGTTGCTAATGTAGATAGCGTAGCCGGCTGTCTGACCGGGGGAGTTGAAGTTGAGCGACAACTTAACACCGTTACTAGCGCCGCCTACGTTGACGCTATTTATTGCGCCGGAGGTTTTTAGAACGCCGGGACCACCAAACCATTGATTGTTTGTTGTAACCGATAACGCGACGGTGTGCAGGTAAGTTTTGCCAGCAGCAAGATAGACATCGCGGCCAGTATTGATGGCGTTCTGCAACGCGGTCGTGTCGTTGGTTGTGCCATCACCGGCAGCGCCAAAATCTTCGGGGTATACGTACCCAAGGCGCAGTTTGCTTTGCACCGTCTGGGTTACTGCACCAGTACCGGATTCAACGTAGGTAATGTTGGCTGAACTGGTCAGGACCGAGATGTTGTCAACGGTCCAGACTTCAACATCCGTAGATGTTGTAAGTTTAAATTTGTACGAAGACGTACCTAACCAAATGCTGCATTCGCCGCGACTGTCTAAAATAACTGGGTTGGAGTTAGCCGTACTGCCGGTGTAATCAGTGTAGGTTGTAAGCGGCGTGGTGGTTCCGGCTGAGTAGGTGTAAACCTTACCGCCCGACAACGGAGATCCGTTGTTGTCCAGAAATTGCAGTTTTGGTTGTGGCGAAATGTAAGTGGTCATATCAGGTTTTCCATGAGGTGCCGTCAAAGAAGACACGGACAACGGAGGAGCCGCCTCCGACAACGGTTGTATTATACGCAGGGGCGAGGGCGTCTGTGACGTAAGCAGTTGCCCCAAGAGGGCCTGCCGGAAGCGTTGCCACCGTGTACTGAGGTAAGACAAAAGGTTGAAACGATTGGGCATAAGTGGGTGCTACCTTAAAAATCCCGTTTCCAGCAATCTGAAAATTGTAACTGTTGTTTGTGCGGTCGTAGGCTAAATAATCATTCGTATCAAATACCAGATTCGGGTCAGCCCCCGACATCTGCATATAGTAGGTCGCGTCAGCGTAAAATCCAGTTGCGGTAATGTAGTTGGCGCTAAAATCTCCAGAAACATTGCGTTGCACAAGATACAGCGGCGTGTTGCCGCTGGTAGCGTTTACAGTAATGTTTGGTGTTGAGCCGCCAGAAGAATTAACTGGACTGGTTGCGGTAACGCTTGTAACGCCACCGCCACCGCTGACCGTTGCCCAGAACAGATTGTTAGACCCGTCTGTGCTAAGAACTTGGTTGATAGTTCCAACCGCAGTAGGAAGTTTATATGTTACTGCTGGACCGGCAGCGTCTGGAACAAATCCTGTGTACCCAGATGTTGACCCAATAAGGCGCAGACCAGTTGCGTACACTGGCACATAAGATTGAGTAGCTGCGCCAGAAAAACTAATTGTGCCAACGCCGTTAATTTGAAAATTTAACTGGTTTGCTGTTCTGTCGTAAGCCAAATAATCATTTGTAGCAAACGCAATTAAAGGATTGCCTCCGCTGGTCGTTAGGTAGAAATCATCGTCAATTGCTTGACGCGGCGTCTTGTTCCAGACCGTTCCATTAATCTCACCAAGACCGTTGGAGTACAACGCGGTATCACCCGCGTAAAGCAAGACGCCGCCTAGGTTGTTAATGCCGTATCCGCCGTTGCCGATAGACTTACCGCCCGTAATCCGCACTTCGTAAGAGTTAATAGTGGCCGCAATTCGGAACCCGTCCGAAGCCGCGCCAAGAACGTATGGCATTACAAAGTCATAGTCCAGACCGGCTTGAATTTCAACTCCGATGCCGGTTGAGTAGTCCACCTCCACTTGACCAATACGCCCAATCGCAGGAAAGGTTGTCACACCATCCGTGTTGCGAATGATCATTCCCTTGCCGCCAACAATACCAAGATACTTAACCGTCAAGCTATTGCAGTTACCGTCCCAATCCATACCGTAGTAGGTGGCGCCAGTAGCAACAATCACCGAGTTCAGTATTAGCAGGTCAGACCGAGTTGAGTCGTTGCCGTACCATTTAACGCCGGGACCTGTGAGTGATGCCCACATAAAGTCCACAATTACCCAGTTGGCTTGCTGGACGTACAAACCACCAAAACCTCTGATGATGTTGAGCTTGTTGATCTTAAGGCGGCTACTGTTCTCAATGTAAACCGCCCAACCCGCCGTTTGCGTAGGCGAGTCAAAAGTCAAATCTAGTTGAATGCCAGTCACAACCGTGGCGGTTGGCGAAATCAGTTTTAGACCGTTAATTGCACCAAGAATTCGTAAAACCCCAGGCCCACCAAACGACTGGTTTGGCGTGGACATCGTGAGCGTAGTGCCAATTGCGTAGATACGTCCAGGCGGCAGATAAACGTCAAACCCAGAATCAAGCGCAGCTTGAATGCTGGCCGAGTCATCAATTAGACCATCACCAATTGCGCCGTAATTTTCAGGTGTGACTGCGTTGGCGCTTTGAGTGGTCTTGGTGTATTGGTTGTTGAAAAACCGATACCATTCACGCGACATTAGCTTGGTTCGTTCGTCTGTTAACGGAACCCGCGAAGCTGGGATCGTGGTAATGTTGTTTGTTACAGCCATCAGGCAGCAGTCCCACTGAGATGCAGTTCAGCACCCATGATTGCGATTTTGACCGGATCTGTACCAGACACTTCGTAAATTCGATCACGCAGTTTGAGCGTCATACCAAGACGCCGCCAAAATACGCGCTGCTGGTAAACGCCAATCTTACCCATTGGCGACCAGTGTTCGTTTGACCAAGTGTGGCCGCCATCATCTGACCAACGCAGCATGGTTTTAGGATCAAATCCAATTGTAAACGAATCACCGGAGACAGCCAATAAATAATCGCCGTTTTCTGTGATTAAAAACAGACCGTTTTCGGTAGTCAAAAAATCCGGGTCAGTGCCTGCGCTGTTATTAATCCCCACGCCCGATTCGCAATCAAGTTGTAGGCTATGATGTGCTGTACGGTTTAGGTTATTCTGCCCAGTAGGCAGCGCCCGCCAAGAGCGCAGCCATTTTTGAATGCTACCGTTGTCAGCGTAAACGTCTAAATCAAAAGCGTATAGATTGCCGTTCTCGTAATCGCCAACAACCACTTCGCTGTTGTAGGCCATCTGGCAGTTGCTGCGATGCCGTGTAAAGTTACCGTTGTCAAAGCCAGCCCGCTCATGCCATGCCTGAGTTGATACGTCGTACACCCAAGTGGCGTTAGCCGATGGAAATGTCAAAACATAAAAAGAATGACCTTCCTGTTGGTATGTGTAGGCAATCGCATCGCTAATGTTGCCGTACTGAGCAATTGCGTACTCAATCGCGTGCGTGCTAATTCGTTGTCCTGAGTATCCTTGCGAGCGGTAGACAATACCTTGGCCGCGAGCGTCTGAGCCAAGCCAGAACAAACCGTTGTCTAGTTTGGCTACTGAGAATGTAGCAGCACAACCAATCTCGTTATACGCGCCTTGGATGCGTTGCAACGGGAAGTCTGCGTTGCCAGCGTCGTAATAAACTTCGACCGAGTTGGTCCCAAACAACCACGCTTCTCGGTGGTCAACGATCATACTGACTAGGTTATCTGGCGAGCCTTCTGCGCTGGCAAAATCCAGCGGGTCAATTGAAGTGCCATCCAACAGCGTAGTTACCCAGACCTTTTGACTGTTGGGTTCGATGAAAACAAAGTACCCGTCAAGGTAACCAACGGTCAAAGCGCCGGGGAAATCTGGATCGGTGATCGGTCCAAACGCGCCTGTGCTGTTGTTGTAGATGTAGCTCGGCCCACCGCAAGCAATGAACAACTGCGTACCGTTGTCCACCATGCTAACGGGGCCTGTGCCCGACACCGTGCCGATTACTACCGGCGTCCCAAACCCTGCCATCTGATAGAGCTTGTCGCCGCTAACGATGTAAGCCACGCCGCCATACGTCCACAGTCCCCGAACGGGACCATCGCCAGCAGTAGTTAGTAGGCGCAGTCCTGGCGCTCTGTTCAGAAAAGCGGGTTCTTTACCGGCTTCAGGAACAATCTCAGGAAAGAGATTGACCATTCTGTTGTCGGCAGCATTGATGCTCCGAGCAACATACGCCGATCCCAGAATCGGCGTTTTCATTAATAGTTACCGGCGTAGACGTTAAACCGTTGCCGCGTCGCAACGATTGCGTAAGGCATCGACATCACATCGTCAGGGTTGTTGATGCGCTTCAGGTTGCGCTTGCTGGTCATAGCGATCCGCTTGACCTGATCCGATGGTTCAACGCCAAACTCAGGCGCAATTTCCATCGCCAAGTTGTAGGTAAACGCCCTTAAATACCCAGGTGGGAAGGCCAGCGTAGTCGCCAGCGTTGCCGGTTCGGACAACTCTTGAACGCTGACAAAATGGAATTCCAACAGGCGCGTGGGCTTGGGGTAGATGTAGATGTCAATGTCGGGGTAGGTCATGTTTACAAACATGACCTGCGGATAGGTAGACGTTACGGTCTTGACCGCAATGCCATCGTATTGCTGCTGGTTGATCAGCTTGATCCCGTAGGACACGTTGGTCTGCGGATCGCGGAAATACGTTGCGTCGTCAACCAGAATGGGGCGAACGGCAGTACCGTTTAGACGAACCAAAGACCCTGATGGGCCAAGCGTGGCGTTGATTGAACCAACAGGCCAATTAACAATCTGATCTATGGTTGAAAACACCGACAACCGCTCGGTGTTCCAACTGTCAATCATTTGATTCATTGCCATCAATGAATCTTGAGACACCGAGGCCGAAGTTGTTTCACCTTCTGCTAGGACACCCAACAAACGCAGGGCGCGGTTGATCTGATCACCAGCGGAATATGTTGCCATCGTAAAACCTCAAGAGGAGGGGCCAAAGCCCCGCCTGTTAGCTTGCGCTGTGGATGATTGCGAAGTTGATAATAACAGCTTCAGAGTATGAAGTTGCACTCAAATTACGCAACGTGATTGAGGCAGAACCAGCAGACATATTGGAAACGTAACTGGTATACGCCCCTGCGCTGCTGCCAGTAGTAACACTAGAAATATTCACAATGATCGTGTCATTGGTGGAAATAGTGCTGTTGTTTAACGTAAACGAAACCGCAGTAGACCCAGCCAAAGCCGCGTTGTTCATTGTGATGCGACCAGCAGATTTGTTCAGCGTTACCGCTGTGGACTTGTCTGTTGCTTGCGTCACAGTGCCTTGAGCCGCCGCGCTGTAGCCAATTTCTTGGCTTGCGTAAACTGTCGTAAATTCAGGATCGGAATACGCGACCCCAACTGCTTGCGTATTAGGCATAGTAATTTCCTTAAAAAAGGGGAGAGCTTGTGGCCCTCCCCCTTAGATTTAGGCTTTTAGCCCAAACGGTAAACAACGTAAGTACCCTCGCCGGTCTTACGGAAACGGAACAACTGGCTGGTTGTAACAGCGATAGCAACCAAAGCGTTGCCGCCATCGGTCACACCAGTGTTAACAGCCAACGTCACCGCGCCAGACGAAGTGCCAATGTTGACGATTGACAGGTCAAACGTGCTGCCGACCGTGGCGTTAGGAACGGCAGCATCAATTGCCGTGCCCAAAGGCAACGTGTACGTTGCAGCAGTCGTTGATGGGTTAGCCACCAACATCTGATTAACGATCTGCGCTGCGGTAAGAGTTGCAGTTGCCGTAGCTGTCTGGGGGACAGCCATAGCGCCCATGATTGTTTCTTGACGATTACCTGCGCCAACTTGGTAACCACCACCACCATTAGGGAGAGCCATAATATTTCCTTAAATTAAGAGGTTCAACCCCAGACGCGGCAAGCCATCTGTGGACGGATCGTTGAGAAGCCATACAGAACGTCAATACGACATGGCAGACGGTCGTTATTGATGTCGTACTGGCGCACGACACGCAACGAAATACCGTTATGCACTGCGCGAGCAGCCATATCAACACCCTGCGGCAGCAACAAGTCAGCCGTAGCGAACGTGATTGCGTCCTTGTGGTAAACCAAGTTCTGTGGGTACTGAGTTGAAGCAGTCCCAACAAACGTGATAACCGCGCTGGTGGCTGGGAACGCATCAATGGTAGCCAAAGCATTTGCCGACGTGTAAAGCGCCGGAGAAATTGCCAAGGTCATTGCAGTGCCGGAGGTAACGCTGTTGTCAGCGGTCACAACGAACTGTTGAAGCGAACCAGTTGACTCACGGGTCTGTGGGTTAACAGCGTACACGTTAGCAATGGTGAACACGTCGCCTTGCTTAACCGTCTTGGTCCCGCTAGAGAACGTAATGGCGAGGGTCGATTGACCTTCAGCAAACGTGGCGCTTGCGGAAACAATTGGCGAAACAGGAAAGTTACCCGTGGTGTGCTGCTTGATCGACTGAGACATATTAATCTCGTCGTACCCAAGAACACCAGTCCCCATCATGCCGTTTTTGAACTGCTTGGAGATCGTGTCCGTAGGATTGAAAAGACCTTTCATGCCTTCAACCAGACCAGCGTTGGCAGCGGGGTTAACCGTTGCATAGCGCGGGGTCATCACAGCGGCGTTTTCGTTCAGTTTCTGTTGCGCTTGCAGCAGAACCAGCGAAGTGCCTGGGGTTGTGCCCGGAGTACCAACCGTGTTACCAATTGCTTTGTAGGCATTGGCAACGTCAGCGTCAATGCTAGAGGCCAACTGCGAGATACGCGGCTTGAGAACGCGCTCTGCAAAGTCATCCAACTGCATGGTCAATTCGGCAGAAGTGAAGTTCACGCCAATGTGCTTCTGGGTCGAAACGGTCAGGGTTGTGAACTGCTCGTTGTCGTCCTGAACTTGCAGGGCGGCACCGTCCGTCACCAGAGCGCGATCGGGCAGACGAATACGCAGGGTCGAACCGATCTTAGCGCCTTCAACAGCAAAGCTGTCGTCGTACTGGCGGTTGACGTTACGGGTGAGAACCAGATTGTTTTCCAAGATCTCCAGGGCCTTCCTGGTGATCATGTCAATCGTTAAAATGCTATTTGACATGGTAATTCCTAAAAGAAGTTAGCGATTCTGAGCTTGCCACTTCTTAGTCTGGCGCAGCCTTTCTGCTTCAATCCATTCCGATGCAGTCATGGTCTTGGTCGACCGAGGATCGGTCGTGTCATAACTCGGATTGCCTGAAGTTCTGGCGTTTACTGGACTAATCGGTGCGGGCGCGGACGTAGTACGTTTGACTGGGACATCGTTGGCTATTTTAGCCTCAATGCGTCCAATCTCTTTTGCTTGCAAAATCGGGCTAAGACGGGAAATACGATCTGTCTCTTTTGGATTGGACCCAAGGTAGTAAGCTACATCAGGGCCAGCATCAGAGGCTTGAATCGCTTGCGCCATCACGGTCGTGATCTTGAGAGTTGGGTTGTACGCGACTTGTTCAAAGTCATCGTATTTAGTCCGAGCCTCTTCTTCACGTTCGTGATATGCCTCAAGAATCTCCGCTTGTTGGCGCTGCTGTTCACGCTGTTCAATTAGCTTGACCGCTTTGGCTTCTGCATACGCGTCAACCGAATCAAACTGATCTGCTGGCGGGACATCAACGGCAACGGGCGGCGGTGCTTGACGCTCACGCTCCCACTTTCGCTGTTCTCTTGCGAGACGTTTCTGAATTGCTGCGTCTAATTCCTCTTGGGAAAAAGTCTTGGCAACTTCCGGCGTATCTACAGGTTCCGGGGCCGCCGTGGCTTCCAGTTCCGGCGCGGGCGCTACTTCCGCTTCAGTCGCTACTACTTCTTCGGACATTTTGAATCCTGAGATTCCCCGGTGATCCGCGCCGGTACGGTTATCTTACCCGCTTTATACGCGGCGATCAACGAATTTTAAATGGGTTGTTTGGATCAAACGGTTTATTTGCTTCTTCAATCTCTTCTGGTGTAGCGTCGCGCACTACCCATGTCCAGTACCAAATGCCGTCAATCTGCTGCGGCGGTCCCGCTACACAACGCTGAGTCTTTGGATCATACGCTGGTTGGTCTACCCACTCTACATGAGCGTAGTCTGCTGCACCATCAGAATCAATCTCAATGTCCCCAATGTGACGTGGAAATTCATTGGTCGATAGTTTGATGTATGAACTCATAATGTAGTAAGGGTGGAACTTAGAGAAGTTGCCGAATCGGTAGCGGAAGACGTTTGGTCGATTAGGGTAGAAATGGCTCTAGTTGAAGAAACTCCGATGTCACTAAGAACACCAGAGGAATCAGTCATGGTAGAGGCTGCGTAGGTGAATGAATCTCCACCAAGGGTATAGGTGCCAGTTAATGAACCATCACCGGGAAGTTTTGCGAAAAAAAACGTATTTCCGGCCGTAGCGTTAAATACCCCAGAAATATACACATTACCAAAAGAATCTACTGCAATTGCTTGGGCTGAGGTAGACAAACCAACCTTTAAAGTTCTTTGCCATTGAATGACCCCAGATGTATTATATTTAGCTATTTGCATACCCGGAGAGCCACCTGCATTTGAATCCCCGCAAATATATACATTAGCAGAAGAATCTACTGCAATTGCACGTCCAATACCGCTAAAACCGCCCAAACTTCTTTGCCATTGAAGGGTTCCAGAAGTATTGTATTTGGCTGTATAAATAGCATTGCCACTAGGATATGCGTACCCACAAACGTAAACATTGCCAGAAGAATCTACTGCAACACCATAGTTCGTAGCGGCACTACTACCTAAACGCTTTTGCCATTGAAGTGTTCCAGAAGTATTAAATTTAGCGGTGTATAAAGAGTCACTACTATACCCACAAATATACACATTAGCAGAAGAATCTACTGCAACTCCATAGCCACCCCCTTCACCGGTGTCATCTATAAAATACTGCCATTGAAGGGTTCCAGAAGTATTGTATTTGGCTACTAAAAGTTGATTAACACCGTAAATAAAATAATTGAAAAGCCCACAAACATACACATTACCGGAGGAATCTACTGCAACACCATAGCCTCGGGAAGTCGAGCTGCCGCCATATAAACTTTTTTTCCACTGAAGGGTTCCAGAGGTATTGTATTTGGCTACTTGTATGTCATTTCCCTGCGTATCTCCGCATATGTGCACATTACCGGAAGAATCTGTTGCAACTGCTCGGCCAAAGTCAAACGAACCCTCGTTTAACTTCCTCTGCCATTGAATGGCTCCAGATGTATTGTATTTGGCTATTTGAATATCTTGTGGGCCACCAACAATTCCGCAAAGGGACATATTACTAGAAGAATCTACTGCAACTCCATAGCCATAGCCAGTGGCACCGCCCAATAATCCAACCCAAAATGGGCCGCCCGAAGTTCCAAAACCCCTGTGGTTTTGATATATCGCTTGTAGCGCACCACTCATGTCAACCCACTTCCTGAAATCAACCAAGAAGTTGATGTAATTTTAAGCGCGGTTGCAGAACCGTATTGAGCCAGCGTCCTAGTGCCGGTGGTTCCTGCACTTGATAAATACATGGTGTCAGTCGTGATTGCGATACTGACGCTTGTGGCAGAAAGATTTATAAAAGTAATTGCCGTTCCGATCGCATAAGCCACAGAACTATTTGCAGGAATTGTCCAGGTGGCGGCACTGCCTGAACCTCTGTAAATGTGTTTTCCAGAATCTGCAAGAACTAAGGTATAACTACCTGTTTGTGCATTTTGTGGAAGATTGCGAAAGCCAACAGAATCTGTGCCGTCAACCGTACAATTACTTAAAGTCCCAGACGTTGGAGTCCCAAGAACCGGAGTCGTCAGCGTAGGAGAGGTTGAAAGAACGGCACTTCCAGATCCTGTGGAGGTCGTAGCCCCAGTTCCTCCGTTAGCAACGGGCAGCGCAGTACCAGACAACGTAACTGCCAACGTGCCGCTAGACGTAATTGGCGAGCCGCCAATTGACAAAAATGCCGGAACTGACATCGCAACGCTAGTAACCGTGCCACTCGCACCAACCGCACTAATTGCAACCTTTTTGGTTACGCCGCTCTGGACAATAGGAACAACTTCTGTACCGCTAAGCGGTGTAGTCGCTGAAGGTAGTGCGGAAATCGTGGTGTTTGCCATTTTCAGTTTTACGCAGTAAGTGCAGCAACTTTATCTTGGAACGCTTTTACGCGAGCATCCAAAGCGGCATTCTGGGCTTTCAGTGCAGCCTGTTGGCTATCAATTTCAGCCTGGGCCGCAATCTGGGAAACCTCACGATCAGCAACCGCTTTTTCGCGCAACTCCACAGCAGTTTCACGGTCTACCGCAGCAGCAAGCGCGGCTTTAGCTTGGGAATTCAAATCTTTAGCTTTGGCCTTGGCATCAGCAAGTTCTTGTTTTGCTGCTTCGCGGTCAGCCGTGGCGTCAACTTTTAACGCTACTGCTTCAGCTTTTGCAGCATCCAGTTCTTGCTTGGCACGTTCGCGGTCAGCTACAGCGTCTTGAGCGGCAGACAAAGCACCCTGGCGGATAGCCAGTTCGTCACGCAACGCGGCCATGTTAGCCAGATCAATTGGAAATTGCTTGGTGAAATAATCAACGTAGTTCACGGCAGGAGAGTCGTTAGAGACTTGCATGGCAACCTCAAGAATAGTAACTAATGTTGAGCTTTGCCCCGGCGCTTTGCTCAATAAACTGGATCTGCGATAAATCGCCGTCATATTGCAACGTAACGCCAGCGGCAAGCGGCATACCAACGCTTGCGGTTGGGGCTACGCCATCGTCGCGCCAGCGCACGGCTTGCGTTTCGGGCGTAATGATAGCAATCCGAGGCGACCCAATCAATCCACCTATATCGCGTGGCGGCACGGTCAGTTTGGTAGCAGTACTCAAACTTGTGATCTGCTGGTAGCCCATTACCGAGGTAATTGCTTTTAGGTTAATAGCCATTAAAATCTCCCTCTTTCGGTGAATGACCGAAGTTTAATCAACAATTGGTCTGCACCAGTGACAACAGACTGAAAAAAGTCTCCGGCAAAAAATGCACCGCCAAAAAACGAATTCATGTTTCAGATGCAACCCAAGAAGTTGTTGCCTCGTCCCATTGATACCGTTGCCCATCGTCAGGCATTGCAACAGAAGCATCCCACAGGCAGGTTTCTTCGTTCAAAACCCATGACGGAAATGGCTGCGGAGGAATGAATGCATCACGGGTTGCGTCGTAGGTGTAGCCAATTCCTGCGTAATTTTTGCGAAACGGTTTGCCTTCTAGATGCTGATTGCCAAAAGTGTTGTAGCTTGTGCGCTTGCAAATTTGACCACGAAATTCACCGTACAACCGTTCCCAATCAGCAGCATCTTCCCATTCATTTATTCCGGTAATAACTTCGGTGACAATAAAATTAGAATCAAGAAATGCGTAATGTGCCATATTTATCACCACTGAATATTTCCGGTTCCGGATGTAAATCTATAAACTCTATACCCGGTTCTGGTTGGCTGATCATAAACTAAAGTGCCGCCAATAGATGAAAGTGGCGCAAAACTGTCGGGGTAAGCAATAACAACAATTCCAGACCCACCAGAACCCGGATTCTGTGTGGTTAGCGGGTTAATTAGCCCTTGACCGCCGCCGCCGCCGCCAGTGTTTGGAGTGCCAGCAGTACCGGCGAGAGCTTTACCACCAGCACCACCACCGCCAGCCCCGCCGCTTCCCGCTGCCGTAGCAGTTGCGGACGTGCCTCCGCCTCCGCCTCCGGCATAAGTAACAGACGAGCCAGTAATAGATGAAGCTGTTCCAGCGCCTCCGTCCCCTCCGTTGGTAGATGTTGCGTTACCGCCAACAGCGGAAGCACCGCCGCCACCTCCACCTATCCACGGATTGGTGCCGATTCTTCCAGTACCTCCATTATTTCCTTGTGACGGCGATGTTGATGGGGTATTACCTGTGCCAGCAACAGACGTGCCGCTGTCTTTTGCACCGCCTCCCCCGCCTGAACCACCATTAATACCATTGGCTGCATTATAGGAACCGCCGCCTCCACCACCATTAGAGGTGACGGTGCTGAATACGGAATTGCTGCCGGATGACCCGGCATTACCGTTATCGCCTGAAATGTTAGTACCACCAGCACCGCCAGCGCCAACGGTCACTGTATAAGGTGTTGCGGCGGCTACTGAAAAACTTGCCGATGTTCTAAATCCTCCAGCACCGCCGCCACCGGCAATTGATTGTCCGCCACCGCCGCCGCCTGCAACAACTAGATATTCAACTGAAGTCGGGGCGCTACCACCACCAGCGGCTTGCAGTGTTAAAAAATTATTGAGGGCGGCAAACATTATGGGGTATACCCTTGAGTAATGGAGCCATACCAGTTTGTACCATCAGCAACAAAAGACAGTATGTCCATTTTCCCCGCCGTTGCCGTAATTGTCGGGGCACCCGCAGTCCCCCATTTAACTCCAGTAAACGTAGCCGTACCGTTGCCTGTAGACGCGGCTTGTTTAAGCAACAGAACAAATGACTTGCCAGCGGTTGCAGTCGGCATTGTGAACGTGCAAGCAGTTGAGGCTGTCAATGTTGCCGTTTGAACCGTGCCGTTAGTTAAAGCTATGGTGTTTGTCGTTGTTACCGTGCCGATAGCCACAACACTTTCGGTGTAGTTCGTAACCGTCGGATTGGTCAGTGCTGGCGTATTGTTAAAGACCACTAGCCCAGTGCCTGTCTCATCGGTCATCGCCGAGAGCAAATTGGCACTTGACGGAGTTCCCAAAAATGTAAGAACACCCGTCCCAGTCGTAGTCGTTGCCGGGGCCGCGCCAGCGCCGCCACCAATAACCAATGCGTTAGATGCAAGCGCAGCAGAAGACGCCAACGTGCCTGTTGCCGAGTAATAAGGTACCCCGCCAGAAGTCCCCGCTGTTAAACCTGTGCCGCCATTAGCAACCGGAAGAATCCCTGTAACACCAGTAGTAAGCGGCAACCCCGTACCATTCGTAAGCACAATCGCTGAAGGGGTACCCAAGTCTCCACCGGTAACAATCAGCGTGCCTGTTGCGTCTGGTAGCGTAATTACAGGAGTACCGGAAGTTGCAGCAGCCTGTAAAGTCTGGGTGCCAGCTCCACTTGCATTGCCTTGAAGTTTGATTGCACTCATTTAAGTATTCCAAATTGCCCAAACTTGACCAGTCGGGACAGTAACTGCATATCCTGCGGCGATAGTTACTGGGCTAACACTGAACCCGTTTGTGTTGCTGGTCAGCGTGTAGTTCTGACTAATAACAATCTGAGACTCAAGAATTGGACCGCCACCACCGCCACCACCTGACGAATTTATTGTCTGATTAGGCCAAGTTCCAGTAATCGTGACGTTTGTTCCGGCAACCAACGATGGCGTTGCCGTACCGGTGCCGCCGTTTACTACGTCTAAAACACCAGTAAACGAGTGTGTGGCATTCCATGCAGCCGCACCAGTGGCGCTAAATGAACCGTCCGCTGGCGTAGTGTGGTTTACCGAAATTGTCATGCCAAGAACCTTAGACGGTACAAAGCACGAAGGTAAATTTCTATAATGTTATCAATAAGTTGTTGCAAAGACATATCCGTCTTGTCCACAACCTCGTATCGACAACCTTCAATTTCTTTCAACTGTTCTTCTAAAAACTCAACAATGTTAGTCGTTTTCTTGGCAGTCATTAGCGTAATCGGCCCAATCAGACCGTGCCGACCTTGGTACGCTTCGGCAAAATCATCTGCCGCTTCAACAATCAATTCGTAAAAATGACCGAGCGCCTTGTGCTTGCTGTAACTGCGGGTGTTCAGATGTACGCTATGGGCTACATCTCGCGCCAAGAACAAAAGCCCGACAAAATCCGCGCACTTCATTGTATACCTTCCGGTGTCATTTCCATCGGCATGGATTCCTCACGCATTTCAGGCATTTGGTTCATCAAACTCTGCGACTCCATAGCCGCAGCGACCACGCCCATCGCAATGTCTTGAATCTGTTCTTCAGACATACCAGCCTGAACAGCACTAATGCGCTGCGTCTCAGCTTGGTACGCCTTGATCTTAGCCTCAAAGTCCTTGCGCTCCATGTCCTGCGCTTCCATCGACTTGCCGACATTCTGCAACATTTGATGCAACTGATCCAGTTCTGCCGCCATCGCTTGCATCTGCTGGTTGGCAGCTTGCAGAGCCGGATTGTCCTCGGCATCACCCATGAGCTTGGGGTCAATCGTCTTGGCAAACCGCTTTGCCATTTCCTGCGCCCCAGGCCAATCCATGTTCTTAACAAACAGGTCGCCAGCCACGGTCCAAAGTTGTGGATTACCCTGCAACAGTTGCGCCATCGCCTCAAGTGCCTCTTGGCGCTTGGTGGCGTAGCCCGGACCCGTTGCGACAACTACGTCGTACTTGCCAACACTTGGATTGTAGATCTTGTCTATGACCACGCCATCTTGATTCTGGATCTTACGCACAGGCTCGGCTTGCGTCGGGTCAATCTTGACCATCTTCGTCTCGCCATCAATCCCGATAATCCGGGCGATGCGCTGCGTGTCGTAAATCTTGGGAATTAGGTCAACACATTGCCGACCAATGTGCCGTACAGCCCGTGCTAGGTTGTCTTGGTAGTGATAAGTACCAACGTCACCCTCACGCTGGCGAGCCAAGATAGCCCTGCCAGAGCGCTCGTTAGAAGTCATGCCCAACGAAGCGTTGTACTGCCCCGTTGCAGACTTAATGTCTTCCGATGCACCCACTTTAGCTTGCAACAGGCCAGATGAGGCCATTGGCGGCTGCGCCCGTTGGGGCAGCGGCAATATTGCGCCTTGACCGTCCGTTACATCCGGGTTGACTTCCAAATAAGGCCAGTTATTCGTGTTGGCAGTCTTCCATTGGGTTTCATACCCCTCAAACTGACCGCCATAACCAATAAACGGGGCCTTTGGAGCCAGCGCCAGCATTTCTGCCTCTTGGCTAGTCCAGTAGTTGTACATCCGCTGGGCATCTTTGGCGTTACGCACCAGCCCACTGATGTAAATGCGGCCCTCAACCTCGTATTCGTTGCCAATTACCCGCACAACAGGAATGCAATTACCGGCCCATTCCTGCTTTTCAAGGATTTCGTAGCCGTTGATCTTTGTCCAACAAATCTTTTTGCGATCCGCTTGGCGTGACTTCTTTGGTTTACCGTAAACCGCCCGCAACTCTTTGTCTTCCGGCGTTCCTTGGAACGCAGTCACGTTGCCAGGATACAAATTCAACGTCTGCGTGTCGTATTCGCAGTAAAAATACTCAGCAATACGGATCGTATCCGTATTTAACCACTGACTTAGGTTCTGATCCCCAACACCCAGCGTCTCAAGCGTAGACAATGGCGATGCGTTGGGGAAAAGCCGTGCGTATTCGGCTTTAGACAAGTCTTCCGTGATAAAACACCACTTGGCGTCACTGCCGCATGGGTCTTGGATCAGCGGGTCCATGTAGACGCTAAAGCTATTGCGTACACGGGCAATCTTGATGTCCTGATCAAACGTATTGTCGTCGCAATACTCAGTCAGAATCCGAATGTACCCCTCGCCGTAGGCAACTTGGTTCTCGCAAGCCGTATCGTAGGCCACATCCGCATCCGAGATGTACTCGATATGCCGGATCATGCCGTTGAAAATCTCGGCAACCTCAACGTCCGCGTTGTCATCTACAGGGATGACCTTGACGCTAGGCCGGTTCTGGCGCTGATCGTTCGTAATCTGGTGAACGTGCTGCGGCAACTTGTTGATCGTCAAGCAGGGCCGAGCGTTAATCGTCTGACCCTGCACCGCACCACGGGTTGCCAGCACATCTGCTGGCCATTGCCATTGGTTATCCGGTGAGCCAGCGTAGAAACGCAGGTCGTCTAGCTCGTCTTCGCGCGACTCGGAATACGCCGAAATTGCCATCGACAGGCGATCTCGTGCTGTGGACAAGACATCCGAGTCGCTCTTGAGTGGTTTGCCACCAAGAGCCACGTTGCCAACAGCGTTAATCCCGGTGTAATCACTCACTTTTTCTTAGCCGTCTTTGCCGATTCTTTAAAGTCTTTGGCAGATGGCGCAGCTTTGCTACCAACCTTGTTCATCTTCTCGCCAGAACCAGCAGCAATACGTGCTTGTTTAGCATGAATATTGGCGTAAAGACCCTTTTTCATTTATGCACCCATCCAAGATCCAGACATTGTAGCCCTATTGGAAACAATCGTACGCGCTTTTTCTGTGTACTCACGGTGCGCTACAGGATAGGCAAACGTCACTGCCAACGCGTCGGCTGCGTCGGGAGATGCCAACCCTCTAGATTTCATCTCTTTCTTACCTTCCAGAAAGATCGTACCCGCCGAGTTGGGCTTCTTCATCGGCCCAACCAGATCATCTTTGAGCATCTTGTCTTGTGGGATGCTGGCCGTCCTCAGCCACTCGCGCATCGCGCCCCACATCTCAGCCCGCTTGTTGCCCCACATTACAGGGTTCTTGGCTTTCCAACCAAAGTTTACCCCCCGTACCTTATACCGTTGCTCTGTTAGCCTGTCAAGTATACCGTAGCCCAAACCACCTTCGTCTATTACAGTTAGCGTTGGTTTGTATTCGTCAATTGCGTCAATGACACGACCAACAATTGACATCGTATCTTCGCCCTTGTACCGTTTGATTGCTACGATGTCCCGGCCCCGGCGAACTACAATTACAGTTGAGTCCAGTCCACCACGCGCTGGGTCTACCCCTATTACTATAGGCGCGGTTTCGTCCTTGTATTTAGGCCGCTTAAATGCGTCCTCGACAATCATTGGCGAGATGAACTGATCCTCACCCGCGCTTGGAAAGTCACCGTACACCTCAACGCGCGCCTGGATTGAATCCTCGCCGTACTCCGCGATGATCTGCTCGTAGACTTGTTTGTCCGTCCCCTCAACCGTGCGCGCGTCTATCTGGCGCGTCTGCCAGAAGTCACGCTTACTATTAAACGTCTCAAAAAAGTACCCGCTGTTGCGTCGTGGGTTGCTAAACGCAAACCAGTAGCGGTCCAGAATGTTTTCTGTGAAAAAGCCAGCCCCCACCGCCCAGATCGCGTCTGCAATACCTGACGCCTCGTCAAAGATCAACATCATCCCGTCGTGGTTATGTACCCCGGCGTAGGCGTCGGGGTTCTCTTCACTCCACAGCTTGCCCTCTGCTGCCCAGTAGCGCGTCCCTTTCTTTAAGTCGCGCTCGACCAGTTCGGTCAGCCATTGCGCCGGTACGATCTTAGTCGCGCTGATCTCCCACCAATGGGAGTTGATAATCATCGCTTGCCACTTGGTCAATTCACCCCAAGTGACAGACCTTAACTGCGCTTCGCTGTTGGCGCTGACGATGACCGTCGAGCCGATCCGCGTGGACAGCATCCACAAGATCAGCCAACTCACTAGCGCAGACTTACCAATACCCCGTCCGCTGGACACCGCTTCGCGTAGCGTGTCCATGTTGACCTTACCTTCGTTGACTTTGATGTGCTTGGTAATGTCACGCAGTATCTCGCGTTGCCATTTGCGCGGCCCGCTAAACTTAGCTAACGGTGTGTTGGGTTGACCCCAAGGAAACGCGAACAGTACAAACGCTTCAGGATCGTTCGCTATTGCGGGTGACCACAACCGCGTCATCAACGTCTGCTCTTCGGCTGATGTATAGATCGTTTTTTGCATTCTCTAGCACTCTGGTTTGCGCGGCTTCTAGCGCCTGTGTGATGCTGATCCGTTGATACACATCAACACTAACTTCTTGCTTGGCCGTCCACTCGTGACGGTGACGCAGGATCTCTAACGCGGCTTTGGCGTCGCCACCTAACGCCGCGTTGTTGAGAACCTGCGAGATTTCACGCTCGTTATCCGCGCGGCCTTTTTGTTCAGCCATTTCCGCTAACGGATCTAGCTGACACAGTTGCCGATATTCAGCGGGCAGCATACCAGCCGCCAGCGCCAGCGAGTCACCTTTCAGACCTAACTTCGCCGCGTCGTAGATGGACTGAAGACGCGCCTCGGTCGCCTGAACATTTCTGACAGTTAGTGGCAAAGATTTGAACATGGCTGAAGTGTAACAAAAAAAATTTTAAAAAATGTTTGCGGGGGGTGCGTTACCGTGACCGGCCGGGCCGCCGGCCCTACCCGGCCTCCTTCGTGTACCCGCCTGTTTGCCATGGGCACAACGGCCGGTGCGGCCCCATGCCATGCGCAGGCGGGCGGACGTGTACCCGGTGTACCCGCCTGTTTGCCATTCTAAAAAATCGGTTAGCCGTGTACGTGTACCCGCCTGTTTGCCATGCTACGAAACCGTACTATTTTTTAGTGTGTGAGCGTGTACCCACTTGTGAGCGGTTTTTGACCAGGTAAAAAATTGCGCTGGGAAAACGCGCGCGGATTCCACGGCCGTCGTCCAGCAAAATCCCCTATATATATAAAATTCAACTTTTTTCAAAAGTGATATAGCTAACATACGGGTACACCCCACAAACCCGCGCCAATCCTCGCAAAAGTGTAGACACTCGCACGCCAAAAAACGCTCACAAAACGCTCACAAAGTGTCCACACTTTGCGCGTTGCCAATGCGCAACGCTGCGCACTAGGGGTTTCCCTAGGTTTTGACGATTTTTACAACCGCAAGTTGCAACTGCCATTTTTTGACGCTGTACACGTGTAAAGATGTGTGCTCTCGCTACTTAACTCAACTACAGGACACGCACAAATGAAAACGATCAGATTCAACACACAGCGCGAATACGGCCCCAAAGGTCAGCGAATTGCCGCGCGCGTTTTGGCTAACGGCCAAACCGTGTTCGTCGACGTTGACCGCAACATCGACGGCGTTATCCCGGTTTTGTGCGACGCAGAATTTACCGAGTCAATCCTCAGTCATCGGTGGGTGATGGAATCCTATGACAGCAACTGGTACACGCAACCTCAAGAAGAGCACGCCGAAACGATTCGCGAGCTTCGCGAGCTGATCAACGCAAAATAAGGAGAACCGAAAATGCTTTACATGACAGAGCAACGCGCGATCGAAACGGCCGCGTTTAACAACGAAAACGACGATTGGACGTACACGATCGAACAACGCGGCGAGTACTACGTAATCGCCGTGCGCGACGAGGAAGGCATCCTCGTCGGCTACCTTTAAAATTTCAGCTAATGCGCCCGACGGGCGCATTGGCGGGCATTTTGTCCGATCACACTAAACTAAACGAGGGTAAACAATGGAAGTCACGACGAAAATGAAAAACGGCGATCCGATCGCCACGTTCAAAGCGCACGCGTTGATCGTGATCGCGGGCACGGAAACGCACAAGCTTGCGTTGCACAAGGACGGATTTGGCGCATGGAAGGTAACGCACCCTGAATCGGGCGCTTGCGTGGCGCACGTGCGCGGTCAATACAAAGGTGCGGTCGTATCGTCTAAAGGGTTCACGCTTAAAGAAGCGCGCGCGGCCGCACAAGCGCAAGTTGACGCGTTGATCGAACGTATCGGATCCGATAAATTCAACGCTACGCTTGCCGGAGCCGCAAAATGATCCACTTCGTCGCAAAATCAAGCAACACAAAAACCGGGCCGATCCCGATTACTTACTCCGCGCGCGATACTTGCCCCGCTAGTTGCGGGCAGATGAAAGCTTGTTACGCGGATGCGGGTTTCCACACTCGCCTAAATTGGGACAAAGTCCCGACGCGCGGCAAGGATATCGCCACGGTCGCGGCCAAAATTCGCGCGTTAAAACCCGCGACGCTGTGGCGGTTTAACGTCGCGGGCGATTTACCGGGTGTGGGTGAGGATATTGACGGCCCCGCGTTTGCGCAGCTAATCGAAGCGAATCGCGGGCGTCGCGGGTTTACCTACACGCATAAGCATTCGGACCGCGCGATCAAATTCGCGCGCTACGCGACCAAGCGCGGGTTTACCGTGAACCTATCGGCCGACGACGCGGGCCACGCTGACAAGCTTGCGGAGACGGGTTTACCCGTTGCCGTCGTTGTCCCTTTAGGGACCCCGGAGCGAACCACCACCCCGGCGGGCCGCGCTATCGTCGTGTGTCCGGCTCAGACTAAGGATGACGTTACGTGCTACACGTGCGGATTGTGCGCCCGCGCTAATCGCAAGGTTATCGTCGGGTTTCTCGCGCACGGCACGCGCGCCAAAACGGCCGATGCTATCGCGCGTCGGGTTATTCCACTCGTTAAAGGTTAATCATGAAATATTCAGCCGATCAATTTGCCCGCGATCTAGCAGAACCCTATGCATGGCCGGGCGGGTATCCGCGTTACTTTATAACGGCCGATGGCGCGGCCCTATCTTACGCTGCGGCCGAAAACGAGCGCCGACTAATTCGACGCGCCATCCGCACGGATGACAACACGGGCGGCTGGCGCGTCATCGGATGCGATATTAACTGGGAAGACGCGGACCTGTATTGTGATCATACGGGCGCGCGCATTGAATCAGCCTACGCGGAGGCCGACCAATGAAACTCGAAACCTACGCTACGGCCGCGCTGATCGGATGGGTTATCGTGTGTAGCGTCATCCTATCCGACGCGATTATCGCGGCGCTGTGTCGTTAGTGATAGCGGCCGTTTTGGCCGCCATCCTAGTGATTATCCTAGATCTATAACCCGCCGAAAGGCGGGTTTTTTACGTGGGCTGATAGTCCGGCTCTACCATCCGACGCAGCGTGGACGCGCCCACGGCGGCTAGATCGGGCGCGCAATATACGTGGCGCTTAGACTCTAAACCGCGCGCAGCGACGCGCCCGCAGTCGATCCATCCGGCCTCTTTAATCGCTTGCAATAACGCTTGCTGGTACAGTTTCAACCCGGCCGGGGCCGATCGCGCTAGATCGTCTAGCACGGCCTGTAGCGGGGCCGCGATCACGCCGCGCGTGAACACACCCTTGCGGGCGCGCATCAATTCAAGGATATAACTCTCAGCGCCCGATAACGAATTCTCAGTCATAGTTTGCTTAAATTCAGTCATAGGCGGGGCCGCGCCCGGATTGAAGCGCGACACGTCGCGCGCGTGCAACCAAGCGGCCACGGCCGCGCGGCCGCCCGTTCTAAGCCATTGCCAGATTGCGGCCCCGTCCGCGTCACTCATGCGGCCCACATGGGACCAGATACAGAACCAACGGCGATCTTGCGCGCTGATCGATATAGGCAATAGGTCATTCGAGAACGCCAACACGAAACCACGGTTTGCCATCATATAGGGGTGAAGTCCCTTTCGATTCACGGCCAGCACCTCAGGCGGGGCCGCGATGATAGGTTTGAGTTTATTGGCTAGCACGCGCCTATCGGCCGCAAGCGCCTCTTTTAGCTCGTTGATCACTAGAATCTCAGACTCTAGTTGATAGCCCCATTGCGACGTCAGCGACTCATTGTCGACCAACCCTAGATTGTGCTTGTTATCGCCACACACGGCCCATATAAACGGGTCATACATCGTATCCTTACCCGACCCCTCATCCGACGCATGAAGGATTGCATGATTAATCTTGACGCGCGGGTTCTGGACTTTATAAGCCATAACGTCCCATATATGGTCGAGTTCCGACTGTACCGGAACTAGCTTGCGGCAATGATCAATCCACGCCTGTATAGGCCCCGCTATAGGCGTCGGCCGCGCGTCAACCCAACGGTTCGCATAGGGTAGGTTATCCCGTACGGCTAAGACCGACTCACCGGCCGCATAGGTTAAGCCCGCGAGGATATGGCCGCCAGCGGCCGTACGGTTCTCGTCGAACCAGAGCGACGGGTTGATGATCCGCGCCTTCCCGCCATTGTTGTGCAGCGAATGGCACATGATCCCGCGATAGGTCGCGTCGAACGCCCGACGCGATA